>ERZ1643251.1609-NODE-1609-length-25314-cov-10.679599_pt1 | contig 25314 bp, 38 predicted proteins | sample MGYA00579261_ERZ1643251 | MGnify/ENA primary metagenome ERZ1643251 (study PRJEB29033, sample SAMEA4952267) | chicken gut metagenome | biome: Broiler Chicken; feature: Gastrointestinal Tract; material: Caecum | place: Ireland | collected 2018 | study: Broiler... | reverse complement strand
TTTTAATTGTTACAATCAGACAACTTCCGACTGGCGGTAATCCGTCTTTTTCTATTGTTTTCCAATCATTTGAACACATTATTCTTTTACTCCTTTTACACAATCTGCTTCCCATTCAGCATCATATACCTGTTGTACGTCTCTATCGTCTTCCGCCGGTATCCCTGGAAATCCTTCCGTTGCATCGGGATGTTTCCCATACGGTCATAGCCGAGACCTGTAGTCAAATTTAAGAAGAGATACGGCGCAATTTCCGGATATACCTCTTGCGCTGCCTGCAAGATAAGCTGCTGGTCGTAACCAGTAGTGGACCTGCAATAAGCCAAAATTTTTTTTGTATCATCTGCGTTAAGTCCGTAATCGTGCATACTCATATTCCTTGCTGTTCCCATTCAACCTCCTCCTGAATTCCGGATACCCGAAGCTTTCCAAGTACCCTGCCTTATGTCTCACAGTTACGAAATGCGGGTACAGCCCCACAACCTCCACATGTTTCTTGATCACCTCTTTCGCTGCCCCATCTCCTTGCCTGACCAGGAAATGCAGCTGGCACTTATCCCCTCTCCTGATTCCGTGTATCTTCTCCAGGTATTCCTGTTTTTCTTCGTATCCCATATCTTCCTCTCCCTTCTGCACTCCCGGCACCTGATTCTACTACTCACCAGCACCCCATTGACCATCATTGCCCTATGGCAGCCGGACGTGACGTATACGATCAGCTCGCCCTTAGATATCATATGGCGGCAGGTCCCATAAAGTTTCATTGGATCCATTCTTCACAGTCCTTTCAAACTTTCTCCACAGGGCTTTCACAACCCTGCGGTATGATCATAATCACACAAAGCAATAAGCTTTTTTCATATAGATTCTCTCTTTTTCATACTTTGCCGGAATTAAGGTGCCGGCTCTCCTTTTTGCTCCGGGTGGTACGGATCCGGAAGAGAATAATATTTATAAGCAATAACATCCTGAGATATTTTCTTTCCGTTTTGATGTATAAAGCATTTGTCAAAACAATCCCATTTTGCTTTTATTGTGCGTCTGAATCCATTGGCATATTGAATCGTAATCCAAAATCTAAAATCATGTTCATTGCCTCTTGGTAATCCAAATTTTCCTACCGGAATCCATCCGTCATTGGTATGGATATCTGCGTCACGCTCTTTCAGTTCCCGCATCTCGCTCCGGAGCCTTGCCACCTCCTGGCACTTCTCGCGGTAAAGGAATGCCATGTCCCGTACCTGCTCCGGCGTGTACCCGGTATCCAGGTAAGCCTGCAGCATGTCTGACTGCTTCTTCATCTGTCCGTCATCCCTCCCATATCGTCTGGTAACATTTCTTCTTCCCATTCCACTCAAGATCAATCGGCTTATGGCAGTTTATGCATTCCACTTCGGTCACTGGGTCTGTTAGGTTCGTCAGGTACCTGCTGCTCCTCCCACAGTCACAGTTCACATAAGCCGGATTCAATGGTTCCGAAAGTTCTGTTTTACGACCGCATTCCCGGCACTTAAGGTAAGCGATGCTATACTTTGCGCAAAAATCATGGATTTTCCCACAGTGCTGGCACTTGAGGATCAGGAAGCCTTTATACCTGGGCATATCATCCTTTAACGGATATACTCCTGCCGCATGCTTCTTCCCTTTTTCTTCCCCAATGATCCCGATCTGCCTGTCAAGCTTACCTTCTACAATCCGCCCGATCTCTTCCTCTGCACGGAGCAAATAGGCAGCCTGGTACAGCATAACCTGGACATCCGCCGCTTCCTCCAGCATGGCGTCCCGCTCCTTGCTCGGAATAAGGTGCCCTTCCGGGTTTCTTCCCCACATCCTCCGGTGTTTGCAGATTGCCTTGGTCAGCTCCGACATCTCCTCGACCACCATCATGTACTGTTTGCCCCATCCGTAATAGTCAGCGATATATTCAATCTTCTCCTGGGTATTCATCTTATCCTCCTCTATGCTTTCAAAAAATCTTCAGGGGTCATCTGACCTGGTATGTTATCCGTTTCCTGTCTCTTCCCAGTATACAGCTCCATAACCGTCTTTCCCTTATGGGGCTTTCCGAAAAACCTGCAGGCTATATTTGATTCCTTCCAAGTAGTTTCAGAGCTGTCTGTTATGCCGTATACCTTGCATTTATATACCTGCCTTTTCCCGACCTTGATCTTTTTGAGGTTCGGACACTCATAGCAGGTATGGCGGTAGTCCGTCCCTCCGCTCCACCGATACATGCTCTCGATCTTTGTCATATAAAACCTCCATTCATTTCCCCAAAAGCTTCTTTTCCAGTTCGTCAAAGTCATAATCCCTCTGCTGGAAGTTATTAAACCGGTTCTTGGGGGCCTGCGGCTGCTTTTCCCCCTGTGCAGGATTTTTCTCCTTCTTTTTCAAAGGGTAGAAGCTCTTCCATCCGCTGGCTGTAGCCTTATTGACGATCGCAAGCCTTTCACGGTCATCATGCCCGATCTCCAAGAGTTCTTTCCTCAAAAGGCTGACCTGTTCCGGGAGGAGGGTCCTTCCGTTCTGTTCCTGGCATGTAACGTATAGCTGGAATGCCCTTTCCAGTTCCGGAGGGAATCTTTGTTCCGGCGGAGCCGTATATATATTATCTTTTACTTTACTTTCCTTTATGGCGTTTTTCCCGGAATCTGCGTTATTTTTCCTGGAATTTTCTTCGTTTTTCCAGGAATTATTTAAAGAAGGGTTCACTTTAATAAAGGTTGCCGTTTCTTCCTTTGAAAGAAGCCAGTACCTTTCTATATTTATGGGGTTCTTGACCGCCCTGGACTTTACCATGAGCTGGAACCTCCTCTGTATCCCGGCGGAGGTCAGGACAGCGTCCGACTGGAAAAGCTGTTTATCAAACATCGACCGTTCCAATAAGAATGTCAAGACCTGCTTCACCTTATCGCTGTTCATGTTCAGGTCATCTGAAACAATGAACTCAAAATCTTCATCAACCTTTAAGTAATATCCGTTCTTATAGATCTCGCAGAGCAGGTAGATATATAAAGTGATCCCATCTGCCCCATACCGGGACTTCAGGATCTTTACCTTCCTGTCCGAGAAAAAATCCACATCCAAGGAAAAGTAATCCATGCCCTCTTTCTTAAGCCTTCCCATTACTTTCCCTTTCCGCTTTACCGGGCTCCCGCCTTATAAAGCTTCATGAAGTCTGCAAGGTTTAAGGTCACCCTCCATGGCTTCCTGTTCTTCCGGTGGAACACAGCCGGGATCTCTCCTTCCCTGGCGTCTTCCTCAGCCTGCGCCATTGCCTTTTCCAGGTTCAGGTTCTCCACTCTCTTACATTCGATATGGATACCCGGAAGCCCTACCACGTCGGCGTCACCGTTTGCCCCTGAATATTGCTGCCCTCTCCTGCACTCATATCCATAGCTTTTCAGGGCTAAGGACAGCTCCCGTTCGCCGTCTGCGCCTTTCCGCCTGCTGTTCATGCATCCTCCTTTCCGCACCCGGTCAAATCCCGTTTACCGGGTGCATATGTATTTGAGATATATAATTCAGGGGGTACCTGGGATTTGCTTACTGCTGGAAAAATGCGTCTTCCATGCTGATCTGCCTGTCGGTTTCCTTCCCTTTTCCTTCCGGCATTCCTGGATCTTCTGCTGCTTCTTCCTGGCGGGGCGCCTCCTTGTATTCCCGCTCGGACACCACATCTTCCTGCGGCATATTTTCCACATACTCTGCAGACCCATCCTCGTTAATCACAGCCATATCCTTGTCAACAGCTGTCTGCAGGTCAATGCTCATGATCCCCCATTTACTGATCAGCTGCCTGAGCATCGTTTTCAATGCCATGCCGTCAAAATCCTTAAACCAGAAGGAAGAATACTTCCACATCTCTTTTTCCGGGATCTTCCCCTGTTCTAAGAGTTCCAGGGATTTTCCCCCGCCGTTCCTTTTAAATGCCTGGGAATATTTCTCCGCATGGGCGAGCATCTTTTTCTTTGACCAGTACAAGGTTTTCCGGAACCCATTTTCATATTCAAACATTGCATAATACCCCATCGCCGGCGTCTCTTCCCTTACCACATCATCTTCGATCAGTTCCACCTCGATTTCCTCGTTCAGCGGGTCATATCGGATCAACTCTCCCTCCTTTATCGCAAGGACATTCAGCTTTTTATAGTACCCCGACCTCTCCGCAAGCTGGATATATCCTTTATACCCAAGCTGGAACTGCGCCTCCTTGACGCCTTTCTTTTTATTGTCAAAAGGCACCATGTAGAATTGCCCCAGCTGTGGGGATGGGGAAAGCTTCAGTGCTTCACCCAAAAGCGCAGCGGAAAGGATACTCTGGTTCGTGCATTCCTGCAATGCCGGGGTTGTCTGGACCGCAGACACGATACTTGAGATAAACCTTGCCCCGTTCTTTCCTCCCACTATGCTGTTGATCTGGTTCTTGACCTCATCCCGTGTCAGGTATACTGTAAGCCCTGTCTTGGTTTTCCTGTTTGCCAGGCTGTTCTGTACTGCCATTTTTTCATTCCACCTTCCCAAATTTAATCTGGTTGTCGATCAGGTACTGGCGCAGCCCCATCAGCTGCTCCCCTGTCCCCCACACACGGAAATCCAGCTGCATGACCTGGGGCGCTTCCTGTCCCTGATGGAGGTCTTCTGATGTGGGCTGCTCCTTGGCAGTAACCTCCTTTGCCTGGTTTGCCCGCCTACTGGATTCTTCCTCCCTAAGTGACTTTTCTTCCTCCTGTTTCCGCCTGCGTTCTTCCATCGCCCTTTCCAGTTCTTCCAGGCGCTTCCCCTCACGCAGTGCCTCTGTCAGGCTCAGGGTATCCGCATACTTCATCAATGCTTTATCCCGGAACCGTTCCGGGAGCTCTTCCAAGGCATCTAAGTCTTCCTTTGTCCGCTTAAACAGGTCCAGGTATTTCTGTTCCAGGTTCTTATCCTTTACCGATTTCCTATAGTCGGATTCATTGACCGTCTTTTCGAACGGGAGGATCGCGCGGAGGTCGTCTACATATGCCTCATAATATTCCCGCATCCTGTTCGTCTTTTCGACACGGTATTGCCTGTCAATCTCAGCCAGACCTTCATCAATCACGCCGATCGCCTCCCTTACCGGGAGTAGGACCTCTTTTACCTGTGCCTCAAACTTTTCATAAGGCGCATGGTAAAATTTCTTGACCTGCTTGCGCTGGTCTTCAAAAGCTGTCACCAGCTTATTCAGCGTGGCGCGGTCTTTTTTCATGTCCGCAGCCTGGTCCTCTGTATATGCAATCGCCTTATACTCTGCTGCCTTTGCCGCAATCTCAGCTTTCAGTTCTTCATGGTTCCATTGGATCTCCGGAAGTACCCCGGGCTCCATCTGTGTTGTGATCCTTAATTCCATCTTATCCTCCTTATATTTCTGGGAGAAGCAAGGGAGGCTTCCTCCCACTCTCCACATATTCCCAAAACTTCTTTTCCTCCTGGAGGAGTGTTTCCAGGTCCTCCCCCACCTCGCTGCGCTCTATGAAATAATGCTTTGCCGTCGTCCTCCTGTCTGGTCCCCATTCACTGACCAGGTGTGCACGGAGGACGGCGAACTCATACCCGGTTACCAAAAGGTAATGGAGCACCTGTATGTAATAGTTGTCCGGGATCCTGTCTTTCCATTTCTCAAGCTGCATGGAACGCAGGATGTTGGTAGTCTTGATCTCCAGGATCCCTTTCCTCCCACTGCTGTCCTCCAGTTCCCCGTCCAGGGATGCCTGCAGGAAGGGGTATTCCTTGCTGCGCAGGATCCGGTTTTCGTGATGGGATACCTTATATTCCGGGTAGTCCAGGGCAAACAGCTGGCGGATCAGCGGTTCCGCCTCCGTCCCGTACTTCACATATGGCTTGTCCGAAATATCCTCCGGGATCCTCCGTCCGGTCTTTTCCTCGAAAAGCTCTATGTTATTTTTATAAGGGTTCATCCCCATGATGGCTGATGCGTCCGAACCACCGATCCCGTAACTCCTTGCTTCCAGCCAGGCGGTGCGGCCTACGTTGTCGATAATGGTGTACGGCGTTTCTTGCATGGGATAGGCACCTCCATTCCGCCTTCCTGTGCAGGCATTAAAGCAGCAAGCTCTTTTTCAGCCTCTTCCATCCGGTTCCTCAGGATGCCGGTGACTAATTCCCGGAGGAGTTTCTCCTGCCCTGAATCCAGACGGGATTCCCTTAAAGAAACCCGGTTGATCATCTGAGGGTCACTCAATACCACGTCAGCTCCATTCTGCACATACCGGATCCCATCCTCACAGGTTCGGATCACCGACAGGAGTTCTTTTGCCTGGTCGAGATGCGCTTCTGCCCTTTGGTATAATTCTTTATCCACTTGACATTCCTCCATTTCTGCCCCATAATGGGGATGTGTAGTTATTCTTGTGCCCCGCCGGAGTTGCCGCTCCCCGGGGCACTTTTTATCTTCGCAACCAGCCCGTCTTGGCTGCATACCCGCCATTCCCCTTCGTAATAGGTGCATGACCTCCCGTCCCCAGCTTGGTCAATGTAAGATATCCCGTCTGGGGATATGCCGGTGACCGGTCGTACATCGTATTTCTTTGTTAATCCCATCAGTGCTTCCATGTGCGGGATTGCTTCTTTACAGAACTGCATCCACTTCTCGTTTTCCATCATCTCCTCCTCACCTCCTTCCAAAGTTCTGCTGCCAGCTCCCAGAGGTCATCCAGGAGCCACGCTATCAACCCCCACAGGATCGGGGTAGCCGCCAGTTTCCACGGCAGCGCCTGGCTGCTTGTCCAGACCGCCAGCAGGGAGATGGTGGCAAGGTTACTGATGATTAAGGCACGCTTCAATATACTCGTCCTCCAGTCCAAAATATTTTTTAAGGTCGCACCGGAGGATAATGTACTTCTTAAGCTTCTTCCCAGTTGCGTTAGGGTAAATAACTCTGCCAAATTTCCACACGCCTTTTTCGAGGTTAAACCTCATTTCCTGCGGAGTGCATCCGACAATTCGGGCTGCCTCCGCCGCATTAAATATCTGCTTCCCTTCCAAGTTATCGCCTCTTTCTTTTCTTCCTGAGCGTTCCTCTGGTTTTGCCTTTCTTTTTGCGCTTAATCAGCTGCGCCATTATTCGCATCACCGCCTATCTCGTTGTTGTAGTAGTTCTCTCCTGCGCCATCCTGGTAAACGTACTCATAAGAGTTAAATACATAGATCCATGCTGCATTAGTGCCTATCAGTGCCGCCAGAGTAAGCAGCCACGCGATAAACCAGCGCTTTGCGCTTTTCTCTGCCTGCTGGATCACTGATGTCGCGAAAAATTCTTCTAGTCCTTTCCAAGATGGTTCAGTTTTTTTGGTTTCCTTATTTTCCTCCATAAATTTCCTCCATTTACGAACATTTGTTCTTGCTATTTACGGAAATATATGGTAAGATAAATCCGTAAACAGCTAGTCCGGAGCGCTTTTATTTGTCGGATTCTTGTCTTTCTTCGGAATAATACCTCCTTCCTTCTTGTATCTTTTAAAGTTACTCTTTGGCAAAAAAAATTTTCATGGGATCATCTATCTTTAGCTTATCAATCATGATTTCTATTTCATCACTCCTAAAAACTCCAATTTTCATTTTTTCATAGAAAGTTTTTGGCGTAATTCCAATCATTGCCGCCACATCTGACTGAGACAAACCGTTTTTTGCGATAACCCCGCGAAGCTCATTTGTTTTAATCAATTCATCACCTCCGTATCTCTTAAGTTACTTCTAGTATATCACATTTTTGCAACTTGTCAAGATATTTTTTATTGATTTTATGACATTTTTGTGGTATTATTAAGTTACCATACAGGAGGTGAGTTAAAATGACAGTTGGCGAACGTATTAAATATGTAAGAGAGCAAGCTGGTATTAGCCAGGTTGATTTCGCAGTACGAATGAATGTGTCTAAACAAACGTTATATAAATATGAAAACAATATAGTTACAAACATTCCTTCAGACAAAATAGAAACTGCTGCAAAAATATGTAATGTATCACCTGCATATCTTATGGGATGGACTGAACGTGAATCATTTGAATCACACAAAAAAGCGGGAAATTACGAAGAAATGATAATCGCAGAAACCAGAAAACTTAACCTGTGGTTAAATTATGATTGCGGGAAATCGCATGTTTGCGTGGTTTTTGTCTCTAACGTGTCTCTAACGCATCTTATCTTATGGTTGCTGATTATATCAGAATTTACCGTATTTTTAAAGAGGGTAGATAGCTCTCCACCCTCTTTTTCCGCCAAAGACATACTAAGCAAGCAATTCCAGGTCTTTGATGTCTATTACTGGATGTACTGCTTTGACACGTATCCAGTATATCCAGATGCCGGGGTCTGAGAATTTTGGATTTTTACCTGATACCAGTCACCGCTCTCGCCGATCACAAGTACCTCATTGCCTTTGTTGAGGCGTGGCCATCCAGTGATGTTGCCGTAACTGGTGCCCGGACCTTTGCGGACATTGACGGCGTTTCCAGTGCACACGCCCTTCCAGCTATTGTAGGTGCTGTCCCCGGTGGATGTCGCCACGAAGGCAGCGTATCCCATCTTTACAAGCTTCTGGCACATCTTTTCGGCGTTGGATTTCTTTTCGTACGCGCCACACTGTACCTTGTACCAGTTGCCGATCATACGCACAAATGCATCAATCCCTTTGCCCTGTAGCTCCTTACATAACTTGTCTGCATTGCTCTTCTTCTCAAAGGCTCCGCATTGTACCTTATACCAGGTATCTCCGGTAGATGGATTAGCTGGCTTATCATCATCCTGCGGCGTATCTGCTGAGATGTCTTTACCCTCCATAGCCGCCTTGACGTCCGCCCGGAATACATCCATAGACAGACCCAGACGCCCCCAAACATGGGTAGGGTCTACATGTGCGGTAGATAATCCGGCTCTGCGACCCTCATCATGGCTGGAGATCAGATACAGCCCGGATGGCAGCTTAGCCTGAGGATCCCAGCCATGCTGCTGGCACAGGTAAGCACAGAAGGCTACGGCAGTACGGTATCCACGGAGGATGTCAGCCTTAAATTTTCCCTCGTTCGTCACTGTATAATTAGCTCCACCCGTATACCGCATATAATCGGATTCCCCGATCTCGAAGGTGTAAAGGTTATCATTCCCATAACCACCATCCGCCCAGGATCGCATCCAGTCCGGCAAAGTCAGCAGAACATGCCCTTCCACATCGGCGTCAACAATGGCGTTGACAGCAGCTTCGTAATCCGGTCTGTTCATGCTCTCCAATACGGATTCAGCCGTCCCCTGAGCACATCCGATAGTATGGAGCTGGATACCGATGGCAGTTCTTTTCGCTCCTCTTTTGTAACATGGGTTATTTGTCATATACTTCTTTTCGAGATTCAGTTTCACAGTACCTTCCTCCTCTGCTTCATCATATTGGGTTAAATCCCATCTTTCAATCAGGCTGCATATCTTATCTACGTATTTCACGTCCGTGGCATAACCCCCGTCTTTAATAAGCTGCGCAGCCTTCTGGTAGTCCTTTTCTCCTGCTAGTCCGGCATAACGTTTTTTGCCGCCGTTCATTGCTCCGATCAGATAGCAGGAGTGATCCCGGATACTGGTCTGGATATCCGGATATTTCCGGAAATCCGCCCATACATAATATTCATTACCATCCTTATCCTGCTCTGCTGTCTGTTTGCTATATACGCTGATTCCATCCCAAACGGATTCCCAGTTATTTCCTGATAACGATTTTTTCATGCCAAAAAGGTTATTGGCTTTTTCAGCAAGGTCAGTAGTACCATACCCAGATTCCAAGCACGCCTGGGCGATTGTCACCGATGCCAGTATGCCGCTCTCCAGCATGTCTTTCTGGGCTAACGGCCCTATTTTTTCTATAAATGTTTTTTCTTGACTCATTTTTATCATCCTTTCCGAACAGGTATTTCTTAACTAAACACGAAGATGGAGGATGCAGGGTCCAGTACATACCTGACGCAAAGCACGACAAGCAGCTGGACAGCATATGCCGTACCGGATATCACCCAATATAAATACCTGCTTTTTGCTTTGCGAAATGCCAGTAGTGCACTTATCAACTCTTGTTTGGTGCCTACATCGCTATTTAAGTCAACCTTTAATAATCAAAATAATTATTACATCACCGTATCCCATAATGGTATCAACGGCAGCGCAATGTATTACGGGGATACATCCATAGGACTGCTCTGCGATAATACATCTTATAAAATCAGCGTCCATGGTATTAAGTAATTAATTGATGATCCAGCACCCGTTGACGAGCACATTTCCTTCAAGTGCCGCTTTCTGAGCTGTATTATAGCCTGCATATGTTTGGACGGTAATTAGATTTTCGTTTACCCACGCCACAGCTCGTTTTGTAAAATCAACGCCGCTGACAGTATAAGCGCTTAACTGTGTCCAGCCGACTGGTCGAAGAGAAACGTCCGAAATTGACACAAAGTTCAATACTTGATCGCTTTTCGCCGTACAGGTTGCCTGAAAGATGACCATCTTGCCGATGCGCACAGCTTTATAATTTATGGATGTACCCCAGTTAAATTTACTGGTTACATCCTCGACATCAGCCTTGTTCGTGTTTAGCGCATTAATCCCTAAGACTTCCTTGAGGTTAGCCAGTGTCATTACCACAAAGTTGCCGTTGATGCCAAGCGTCACCAGGTCAGTGTCTTTTGCTGTCGTAACCTTCGACAGTTGATCCGATGTTATCGGTGTAAGGCTGTCAGCCATATATCATCATCCTTTCTCTTTAATTGTTGTCAATGCTTTCCCGTCTGCTGTGGCCAGTACCCTGCCATCTAATGTTGCAAGCGCAAATTTACGCGGGTCTACAATGGCGGATATGATAAACTGCGCGCCAGTGACCACAGTAGACGGCGTCAGTGTCACACTGCTTATCTCTATATTTGCTGTCACCGTACCGCCACCTCCACTACGTCCACCAGTGTCTCGTCCCCGATCACATAGGTGTACTTCAGCAGGTATTCCCCGCTTCCAGGTGGGGAGATAACCACGTCAAGGACGTGCTCCAGGATCGTGGCGTGGCCGGATGCTACAACCTCCTTGCTGTATACTCTGACCATCTCATAATCCGCTGATGTGATATCAAAAGGCTCTCCCTTGACGTTGCAGATCTTAAGCTTTATATGCCGGGTCTCGCCCGGGTCAAATACAATCCTCATGCTATCACCTCCCACAGCAGCACTGCGCCGGCTCAATCAGCTCTGCATAGTAATCAGATAGATCAGCCGCAGCACTCCAGGCATCCGGAACCAGCTGCGCCCGGTATGGGCATGGCACCAGGGACGCGCACAGGTTAACCGGGTCATACATCAGCAGGTATTTGGAGATATGGTCAATGTTCCCGGCTTCGTCATATGCTGTCATCTCAAGCACGTAGACACCGTTCAGGGAGGCGGGCACTTCCGTCTCCCATTGGTTCCCGTATACCCTTTTAAAAATCACAGGGGCACCGTTGACAATCCCCTCTACCCTCGCCACCATGGTCAATCATCCGTCACAATCGCAGTGATTGTAATGGATGCCCCTGCGTCTGCCGGATTGGGCGTGATCGTAACCTGGGTGATTTCCGGCGCGCCTGTATCCAATGTAACATGGCGGGTAACGGTAGTGCTCTTCCCTGCTGCGTCTGTAGCAACGACCGTGATTGTATTCTGCCCTTCCGACAGGGTGATCTGGGTACTCCAGGATCCATTTTCCTGCACAGTGACCGTTTTATTGTTTACTTTAAGCGTTACCGGGCTTGACGTGGCATCATTAGTTGTACCGGACACGGTCAGGGTCGCATTGTTTGTAATAAGCCCCTCTGCCGGATTCGTTACGTTAAGGGTAGGCGGCACCGTATCAATCTTAAGCGTGATGCTCTTCTGCGCTGCCGCATTGCCGTCATTATCGCTTGCATCAAATTTGACCGTATGGCTCCCATCCCCTAACGCTGATGTCGGTGTGTATGTACACTTATAGCCGTTTGCGATGCTCTCCTTCTGGATACTGGAGCCTGTAATCTTGCTGTTGCTGTCGATCGTAATACCGATGGTATCTGGGTTTACCCCACTGTCGTCGTCTGTCACATTCCATGTGATCGCAGGTTTATTATTGGTCAGCGTGCTGCCCGTTGTGGGCGTTACTGGCGTGATGACCGGCGGCGTTTTTTCCACTACCTTTAGCGTGCTTTCGTACGTTTCGATGTTGCCTGCGTCATCCTTGGCATATGTCATCACTGCGTAAACATGGTTCGGCTGGCTCCAGGATGACTTGATCGGGGCTGTGCCGGCTGCCGTCCAGGTATTACCACTGCCATGCGTATGGTTGATGCGCTGACCATTAACCATACTGTATACTTCTACTACGCTCATTCTGTTCCTCCTTTAAGTCACTTCTACAAGTATCCCATTTACAAATCTCATTGATACGTTTCCAGAATTTCGATCTTTTACTATAACTGTTGCATCCAGACCCGTATAATCATCAGTACCTATGGATGATCCTACCTTTATGCTGTTCGCAGAAAATTCAAGTACGTCAGAAAATAATCTTAGCTTCCCGTTTTCATAACGTATCGCCGAAAATATTTTCCCATTAACTTCCGAAAATGATACCTGTCCATCCGAGATAATTGCTCTCCGATTATAAGTATCACTTTTACTTTCAATTTCCGGTCCCGATATCATGCCTCGATTTATATGTAATCCCGTATTGTCCATATATCCAATCTGGGCTCCGGTCTCATCCTTCACAATTAAGCGCCCATTTCCATTATTTGCTCCCCCGAGCACTAATTCATCCGCCAAACAAAATGACAGGCTCATATACAGATTTCCATCCTTGATATAAAGACCTTGCTGTATATTTCCGCTAATTAGCTTGTTTATAATATCTTGCTGGGACAAACCTTGTATCCCGCTTTGTACGGCATTGTCTGCATACTGCTGCGTTGCCGCCCCCAGCCCTGCTATAGACAGGCTCTGAGCATTGATCGTCACGTTGCCCTGGTCATCAATATAAAATGTGGTCTGCCCCTGTTGGTTGACCGCCTTTAGCCCTTTTGTCTGGACATACTCGCCATTGATAAAGAGCTGGTCTCCCCGCATAAAAATCCCCTGGATGCGCCCGTTGTCTGTCAGCAGGTCAAAATACTCCTCTGCAGATAGCGATTTAGCGTCCGTGATAATGGACACCGTCTGCCTGTCTATGATGTTCGCTGCACCCCCGGCAGCATATAAAGTACACCGGATAGCAATCACATTCTCCGGCAGCTCCAGAGCCGCCAGGAAGCGCCCCTGGGCGTCCGACAGGTATAGCCCAGCCGAGGTAACCATAGGACTATAAAAGTGGCACCTGACGGCGTCCTCGTCCTCCTCAGAGGTATAGCGGCTTGTCCAGGACATGCCATCCACGGATTCCTCGATCGCAAACCTGCCGGAGTACGGTTGCCTTACAGCGTCACCAGAAAAATAGTAGCTGGCAAAGTCCACATAAGCCGGGCTTAAGACGCCGTATTTGCCACGCCTGACCGTAATAGCAGAACTCCCCAGCTGGTAGTTCTTCCCTGGCTCGCCGTCGGCTCCTGGATACAATTTTGCAACCGTAAATCGTTTGACCACGTTAATCCCCTGGTAGGTCACGGAAAAATCCGCCCAGGCATTATCCGTGGTAACTGAGGACACCGTATACTTTTTATTTGCAGCCGACCAAGTACCATCAATCCCGGCGCTTTCCGTGATCGTGACCTGCACCCGGTCTGTGATGTCGGTAGTGCCATACAGGACAGTTACAACGGTATCCACCCCGGACAGCCCGCCTGTCACGATAGTGCCATCTGATGTAACTGGCACGGAGCAGTAATCATTGGACAGGATGATATTTAACGTCCCAAGCTTCGCGACCTGGTCTTGCACGTACTGCTCTGATGCCACCGGGCTGCCTGAGATGGTCAGGCTCTGTGCATTGATGCGCACCACCCCAGTATCCACATCGACGTACATGATCTCGTTTCCATCCTCGTCGGATATATTCAGCACACCCGTATTAATCCAGGATGCATTAACACCTATTGTATCTAAGATTGATACGATTGCATTTCCATCAACCGTTATACCTGTAGGATATGTCTTCCCGCCGTCTGTAGAGATCGCCAATGCCTGTGCAGTAATTTTTATAATCGTGCTGGATTCCTCCAGTGTAGGTTTGTTGTGAAAGTAGTAAATTGTTGATCCGTCCGGCTGTTCTTCTTCCGTTGGATACAGTCCACTTGAATTTTTAATCTGGTTATTAAGATTTTCCGCTGCCTTTTCCCACTCTGTCCTGCTTTTCCTGATTGCCTCCTGGGTCTTCCGATATACTTCCGTTGCATTTCCACTATATGTAGACCGGTTTCTTTCCGGCGGTTCAAGGCCATTAGATATATCGCTATTTCCAAGATACTCAAAATTATTGTCTGTGACAAATGATGCGTAAATATTATCTTTTTTATCTACAACATATACTAAATCCATAAACTCAATGGTTGGATCAGGTGAGAAACTTCCGGAAAAAGGCCGAACCGTTACTCCGATGAGTGCATCACCAATCATAGATATAGCTGTCTGCTCTTTTCCCGTAATAAGTGGATTGCTTATAGATAAAGCATATTCATCTGTGCCATAAATCAATACAGTATCTTCGTCATCTTCTTCGTTTCTTACCGTTGTTTGGATCCCAGTAATCTTTACATCATCTGTGCTGATATCCGGGTCATTTATAAAATCAGAGAGCAAATGATAACCGGAAAGACTCTCGAACGTACCGCCGGAAACAGAAGAGCTAAGTCCGTCTCCGAACACTCCACCCGCTATAGAATCCGACACATTGTCGCCAAATACACCGCCAGATATAATTTTCATATCATCAAACAGCGTAAAATCATACGACTTAATGCACAGCCGGCCATTTTTATCAACTATTGCGTTTCCGATAGCCATTTGCGCAATATACCCGGCCAGCTCCCGTCCGGTAATATCAGTTGGCGCAGATGTAACGGTAAAATCGTTATTTGCAAATGATGGGCTGCCATTGGTCAGGTCATAATAGCTGCACAGTTCATTCCACATTTGCTGTAATGTGGCAGGATAATTCAACTTTGATGAAAAAGGAGAATCCAACTTATACATGTTGTCATAGGCTGTGATTTCCAACACATCGCCCGGTGCCACGGAATCAATCACGGTAAAAATCCCTTCTGGAATTCGCTCTACGGTACCATTGGGAAGATCAGCCTCCGTGTATAGTGTTATAACAGCACCGTAAAAATCATAATCGGAATACCTTCCATCCGAATTATCCAGGGAAAGCGTAATCTGCTTAGACATAGCAACGCCGATCGGAAAACCGCTACCTCCGGACTCCGAATAGTTATTTCCGTCAATATAGAAATCATCCTCGGAATCCAATGTAAATTGCGTGTTATTTGATAGTTTTACATTGGCATACGCATAAAACGGTCCTCCCGCCTTAATAACGTCTTTAAATTGATTACTTACATTCTTCAAACTCTTCGCTCCTTATAGTGGATTAATGTTTGTTACCTGGAAACTCAATTCGCCCACTTTTTCTTCTCCTTCAGTTAGGCGATAAACAGGAGAATCAATATTTGCCACGTAAAATTTACCTGTTTCCCATTGCGCCTTATACACGTTGTAATGATAAAAATCAAACTCGCTTTTCCCGATTATCTGCGCGAGTATCTGAGATACGACAATCGCTGGAAGATTTGTCCATTTAAGATTGTATGCCTCGACAGTAAACAACGGGACATTCTTCATGTTTCCGCGCATTGTACGCCCAGAATCAGACGTCGATGTTACCGCAAATTGCACTTGGTATCCATCTTCATCTGGGTCCGGTGCCTGGTATGCGCCAAATTTTAAGTGCTGTTGTGCCATAACGCCCTCCTATGCAAGCTCTAACGGATTTTTCCCAGTCTGCATCCTGATAAGCTTTGCACCATCGACCGCAGCATAGGCAATCCTTTTTCTGTCCAGATATACGGGCACCTCAATGCGCTGTAATCCGACATTTCCTCCGGTTTCTTCCCGTACAATGCGCCGGATCAGGCTTTCCGGAGCCTCAATATTGTTTCCATGCTTCTGGTCACCCAGTACCGCCACAAACTCTTTATTGGGCGGAATAACAGCGCCAGAGGCTAAATACGGTATTTGCGGAACCGAAATTGTCGGAAGCCATGTGAACGGCGTAACTCCTAATATGCTTAAATTTCTTAAAGAATCAAGAGCACTATTAAGACCGTTGAAAGGGATTGCAACAACATTATTAATTCCTGTGATAAGTCCATTAATAACACCTTTCAGACTTTCCAGGATTCCGTCCTTAATACCACTAAATACTTCCCCTCCCGAAGAGAACACATTTTTCACAGCCTTCCATGCGTCTGAAAACTTATCCTTAAACCACCCTGTAATACTGCCAAAAGCACTTTTGATACCGTCCCAGACACCTCCGAAAAAGGTACCGGCTTTGTCAAACGCCCCTGTCGCGAAATCATAGGCATCTTCAAACTTGTCCTTGAACCAAGTACCGGTGTTCTTAAACGCATTGGTTACATCTGTGTAGCGGTCGCCAAACCATTTTCCTACAGTTTTAAAAGCGGATTCTACATTGCTTCGGGCTGCATCGAATTTTTCTTTAAACCAGCTCCCTATATTTTGAAATGTTTCCTGGATTCCCGTCCACAGTCCTTTGAAGAATTCCTTGATGTTTCCAATGGTTGTCTCAAACCAATCCTGGATAGCTCCCCAAATTTCTATAGCCTTTGCCTTAATGGTATCCCAGTTTTTATACACTAGGACGCCGACAGTAATAATCCCCGCAAGGGCTAAAGTCCATGGGTTTAACACTGTGCTAATCAAACCGCCAAGTTTCGTTACAGCACCAACTACACCTCCAATATTTTTAATAAACCCAGCTATTCCAGAAACAACCTGCGTAATTTTCCACGCTGCGAAAAAACTGGCAATTACAACTGTAAAACCTTGGACTAATTCCTGATTATTGCTTATCCAATCGCTAAATCTTTGCAGTAACCCGGTAAATATTTCCATTGCGGATATAATGACATCTCCGGCCCATTGACCAAGAGGCTGAAGGAATGATTCCCATAACCATATTCCAAGAGGTTTTAATGCTTCAATAATACTATTCAACACGGAAATTCCGGACGAAAGCATATTCAGAAATGTAGGAACCGCTTCTTGTATTGTCCATCCCGCAATCGGCAATAATACATTATTCCAAAACCATTCAAGCCCAGCTCCTATATTATCGGTCAACGGCTGTAATGCAATAAGCAATCCATTGATAGAGCTTAAAAGAGGTGTAAAGTCCAGTGTTGATGCCCATACAGCAGTTGCTCCCGATATCCTCTCAATCGTACCGAGAACGCTATTGAATAGGTTGAATATATTCTGTATGATTTGCGTTCCAAGATTATTTGTATTCCACGCCTCGTTTAACTTGGCGGCAATATTCCCTATGGTTATGAGTATATTTTGAAATATTCTCAATATCGCTTCAATCGTTTGTTGACCGGTTCCATTCGTCCAGACGGTCATAAAGCTGGCACCGATGCTCTCTAACAAGCCAAGAATTTCCGCAAATGCGTATTTTGCTGCATCCACGGTATTTTTCCCTTCTGCTTCCCATGCTTTTTTGAATGGTGCGAACAGTCCGGAAAGAATATTCTTTATTTTTTCAAGAATTGGGATATCGGTTATTTCGGCTTCTTCAAACATTGGGTCAGTTCCTGTGCCGTCAAGTCCTCCGCCACCGGATCCACTTCCTCCACCGGAGGATTTATCTTTTTCGTTCATTCTATTAATGTCGTCCAGGGGAGACAGGTATTTTTCTGCTGCCTTGGCTGCTTCGTCAGTTGCGGCTGCGGCGTCTTTTGCACCGGACGCCGTATCTTGCAGGCTGGCAGCATAATCTTTTTGGACTGCAACAGCCCTGGTATACGTGTTTTTGCCAGACAAAAACGCAAAAAACATACTTACATAGCTGGCAGCTTTCGAAAGCATATCAATAAATTTTGACAAAATCGGAGCCACGACATTGAGGATCGGAGCAAACGCTGTAGCCAGGCTGTTTTTCAGTCGCTCCAGGCTGCTCCACAGCATAGATATGCTGTTATTCGTAGTACCTGAATACTGCGCCAGGTTCGTGAATCCTTCCTTCATGGCGTTCATAACGCCGGAAATGGCCTGAAATACAGCGCTGAACAGAATAGATGTTCCCAACATCCTTCCAATGCCAAAGCTTGCGGATTTTGCAGATTTCCCGGTGTTGCTCAGAGACTTAGATAATTTATTACCCGATGCGCTAGCCTTCTGTTGCTGTGCGTTGGTCTTTGTCAGCGCGTTGTTATAGTCGTTTACCTGTCCTTTAATCGATGAATAAGAGGTGCCAAGGCGGTTATTCATATCCGCCAGTTTTCTCTCTGCAGAAGCCAGTCTTTCCATATCAGCTGCGGCTTCCTTTGTATCAGATCCAAAAGTAAACGCTTTACCGGTTTCTTCCAGATCCCTCAGTTCGCCTTCCGCATATCTTACGGTATTAGCTAACTCTTCAATGTCGTACTGATACCGCTTATATGTATTGCTTTTCTTGCTGCCTCCCATCGCCAGAAACTTTTCCTGCGATGCCGTAAGACGATCCATCTTTGCGCGGGCCTGGTCGATCTGCGCCTGAATCTCATTGTATTCATCAGTAGGAACCTTCTGGTTTCCATACTCCGCAACTTTGCGTTTTAACTCTTCAACTTTTTGCGCCTGAGCAGCGTATTCCTGGTTGAGTTTTGCAAAACTATCAACCTGTTTGTTCAGCGCTGTTTTTGCTTTCGTACCAAGGTCATTGACAGAAGCTGCCATTCTCCTGACTGCGGCTTCAACTTCTTTGCTTCCAGCCTTCATGCCGTCAGCATTTATCTCTGTATCAATTAATATTGTACCGTCCGCCTGCGGCATGTAATCCCTCCTGAAAGGCTCTGCGTCTGGCGTCCGGCTCTATTATTTCTTCAGTCCAAAAAGTTCCCTAAGAGCGTCTTTCTCTTCATCACTACGCTCTATTCTTCTTGCTTTCAAGTCAACAAGATGTTTGTTATTACGGTAAAATTCCTGCTCCCATTTCTCCAGTTTCTTTCCCCGGCGCTTTTTATCCCGTATGCTTACTACTGTGGAAAAAGTGCTTTCTCCAATCTCCATGTAAAGCCCAAAGAACGTCCACCAGTGCATATACTTTACAGAGCGAACATCTATTTTTACTGACTTATTTATAGCCGGAACAATTAACGGTGCGTCCTGCTCCCAGTCCATGGTTCGGGGTTTAGGCTTTCCATCATCTTTTATTCCACAGTCAATAAAATCGCAGGCTTTCTCAGCAGCTTCTTTCCAATCACGGGTAGGCATAGAATCAAAATCTATGTACAGAATTTGCAGCATAGTCATTACTTTTTCCTGCTGCATTTCTTCCTGAGACATTCCAGGTTCAAAAATATCCGGGTCATTCATGGATGCCAGGATGTCCAAAATCACCCTGTAATCGGTTCGGATTTTATAATTTTTTCCGCCGACGTTAAGGGAAGTAGGGAGCTTCCAGGCGTACATTATTTATGGTACTTGGCCACATATTTATTCATGCGCCGCTGTACCCTCTTCGTCCTGACTGACATTTCTCTTTCAATGACATTTGCAATCGCGCCTAGAACATTCTCAATAAACAACTCGCCGGAAGCCAGAGCAGAGAAGGGCCCCATAATCGAAAAGAATGATTCGTCTGCATCTGCGCCGATCAGGTAACTCATCTTCTCTTTTAATTCTTTCTCTGCTGTTTCCATAGACTCGTTTGTGTCTCCCGGAAGCTTAAAGCTATTGAAAAAGTCTACGACCTCCTCATACCGCTTTACGATATTTGTGTCGGATGGTCTGAATTCGAAACGCCCAAGCATCTTTCCCTGCTTATTCTTGATGTTATAGACTTTACTTCCATCATCGATAACAATGTCATTAGACTGATTCTTTATATATTTATCGCTCATATTCTATCTCCTTATGAGAGTGATTCCTCATTATTTTCTAATGACGTTTCTCCTGGAATTTCCCCGGCGGTAAATTTTGGGTTCCCAGATGTCAGTGTAGATGCTGTGACATATCCTTTTGTTCTTGCGCCGTTAAAAGATACCTGAAATGGGATATTTAATCCTGCAGTATCACCGCCATAGCTCTGTGGTTTTACAAGCACTTCCTGCACATATGCCAGATGGTTTGTAGCGCCTGTATCTTCTACAATAACCTCGAGCATAAGTGTTTTGCAGGCATCACCTTTTAGCTGGCCAAGAGCAATGTCTCTAATCTTCGGATATAACTTTTTCTCCGGGTCTGCATAAAACGGATCTGCGTCCATAGTAGGCTCATATCCATTATCTCTGGTCTTTGTCTGCCCGAGAATATTCTTCAATGTTTCGGTGTCCGGGTTCATTTCCACAGACATTTCTTCGATGTCATCACCGATAATTTCCCATGTTGCGCTTGTTGGTGCAAGTCCAAAACTGTAATCCAAGTAATGAGCTAATGCTTCTCGATTTAATTTAGCCATTTTTCATTTTCCTTTCATTTATTCCTGTAAAATATGTTTCTGTATCTAAGTGCAAGACTAATCACCCAGTCCTGCACGTTTCCTTCTGATGTGCTATCCAGATACGCCGGTGTCTGCCGGAAAATCTCTGTGATCTTTCTCCCTTCCGTCAATTCTGGATATGCAGATAATTTCTGCTGCTGTCCATCTATCATGACAGGCTGTTTTTCCAACCATTTTCCTAGCTTGTCCAGAAACTCTTTAATATCAATTTTTGAGTTCTGGGAATCAGCTGCCGTCCGATAAACTACATAAAACGGATAATTGCAGACCTGATTCACTTTCCCGGTAATAGACGTTGTTTCCGTAGCGATAACCGCCCCGGAAATCGGATAAAACGATATGCCGGAATCTTCTTCCAAAGTAGAAAACTTAATGCTCTCACCTTTCAAAAGCCCAGGGAATGAGTTTAAAAGGTCTTTCAGTGCATTTGTCGCAATATCGTAACCGTCAACATCATATTTGACTGTTTTATTTCTTGCCGCCTCCGGCAATTCGCTTCACTCCCTTCACCCACGCTTTACCATGTGCTTCTTTTGCTGTATCGAACCAGTGCGGTGTAGCTTTAGGATTGCTGTACGTCAACGGGCGTTCCGTGACAACCTTTTTCGCTCCCTTTCTCGCCCACGGGGAACCTGTCACCGGGTCAATCATCACTTTTCCTTCGTATAGGAAACGGCCTTGCGGTGGCGCACCGGCAACAACCTTCCCGGTTCCTTGCAACGCTGCGCTTCTCATTCTTGTGAGATTTACAAATATTCCATCTCTATGCGGCATATACGGAACCATGTCATTCATTACCTGTCCATCAAGCCAAAACTGCGCTTCTTGAAATTGCTTTTCAAATCGATTCAGACTTACATCTGCCTTTATATCTCCATTCACAATAGAGAATCCGGGAAAATGAAATGTTCTACTTGCCACATCACGCACCCCCAATCTCAAAGTGAGGAATCAGCGTATACGGGCCGCCCACGTTGGTTATCAGGAATACATAATCATGACGCTTATTGATGTAATCGTAGAATCCGCCATTTACCCGGTCTGTATAGTCAGAATCCTTTATCGGGTCTGTAGAGTATTCGCCCTCCATGAAGAAATCCCCGGAATCAAAGGTAATGCTTTCCGATAGTTCATCGTTCGGCTGCTGCTCCCACTCTTTCGGCGGCAACCACGGAAAATTTCCAACCATTTTCTTACCGTCAGAAGTATGGTATTTTACGTGCAATTTCGCCGTATCTGCGCTGTCAAGTCCGGTCTTTGCGATATTGGCAGCCTTATCTACGATCAGGTCAACACCGGATAAAACGTGAGGATACCAATATATTTCACCGGTCTGGTCTTCGTATTTATTGAATACTGTTACCGTCTTGTTATACATTGGTATCCTCTCCTTGTCTTACAGCTCGTATTTGACGTTTTCCCATTTCTTATAGGCATCAAAATACAGTTCATTCTTGTCTCCGTTGTATGTAAGTTCGTAATACATTCCATCGGAGACGGTTGTACTTGCCAGTGCCTTGTTGTTCTGCAATGTCTTGCATGACCAAACAATAAACACATCATCTTCCGTAATCTGCTTATTGTCCGTCTTATCAGCATGATTGTTAAAATATTCAACGACCTTTTCTTTTACCAGTTTTAAAAACTTATCGTTTCCCATGATTTCTCCTTTACAAAATGTTGAGTTCCTGAAATACTTTAAATATTTTTGGAGACTGAATGGCGAACCAATCGCACATTTCCTCATTAACCGCCCATGCCCCAGAAACAGATGAAGAAGCGTCAAGACCGCTTTCATACAGAAAAGCATGAATTATCTCGTGCCTGAGAACAGCCTTTTTGTAAGTTTCATAATCTTGCAACTCACAATCATCTTTTTTGTTACATAAGACAATTTCATGTGTCGAAAAATCTGTATATCCATCTCTCATTTTCTCATCTAAGAGCGGGTCATTTTTTTCATTCCGGTTATAAATCTTATACTCAGTACCAAGGATATTTACTTTACAGTCCTGCATATAGCAAACAAATTCCTTTCTTATCTGTCACGCCGGACAGATATTCAGTTGCAACTTGATATAGCAATACGCTTTCAACTTTCTTATCAATCGCCGCCTGTCCGTAGATACTTTCTGTATTTCCGGAGCTTCCAGTAGCAAAAGAAATACTTTCAGAACCGGAAGAAATAGAGGAAACAGCTTTACTCACAACTGTTCCGTCTTCTCTTGTTACAGTTCCCACAGATTCCATAGACGCTTTCTTGATCTGGTCTATCTGGTACAATGCTTCAGCTACCGCACATACAGCCTTTTTCACCTTTGTAACGGCCCTTTCTTCTTTCGGGAATCCGTTTATCAACCTGTCAAAAGTAATAGCGTCTATGCGGTCACTGGCACGTTCAGCATATTTCGGAAATTCAGATTCCGGCACGGTATCGCCGTAATATTTTTCTGTATAGAATTGATAATCAGCGTATGACATGCCGGTTCCTCCTTAACTGAATGTTGCTTTCTGGAAATTGAACGTAACAACGGGGCTACTATCCACCTCTATGGTGAATGTATCGGTCTTTGTAACCCGCAAGATAATATCCGGGTCAAACGCCATGTTCTCTTTTCCTTCTGCTGCTACTCCATTCTTTTTGATTGTCATTTTTGTTCCTGTCTGTGTCAGTTTGAACGGGAAGTAATACCCACTCTGTTCTTCTGGCTTACTTGAAAACTGCGTATAACCTGTTACATTCTTAATGGTTCCGGTTACGCTTCCATCTTTCAGCACTTTCAAATCACTGCCAACCAGACTTGATACCCGCTTACCAAGCAGGGTCTGACCTTGCGGGAATAGTGTTAATACGTCAGACCCGATCATTCCCCCGATGAAATGGTGATAACAGCGATTGCGTCAATATATTCAGCGAACAGCGTCATACCCATAAGCGCATAGGATTCTCCGACAGCATGACGATAATCGCCATTGGCATGGAAGCCGATAAGATTTGTTTCGCCGTCCACAGTGTACTCAAGACCAAGCTGTCCAAAACCGGAGTTACTCGGGTCAACGTAGTACAGGACAATGTTGTCAGCCGGGGTTGCAATTACTTTTCCTTCCTCAATCTCACTAGAAAGAATAAGAGTCTGCGCACCCATGAAGTTCTTGATATAGTTGATACCAAAAGCAGTCTGTACGGAAAGTTCCGCAGCACCAAGGTATCTGTAAGCGTCCAGAGTATTTACGAATACAACAATATTCGTGGTATCCCGGCGCATTTTTTTGAACTTGTCCACTACTTTTCCGATAGCCATAGCAACAGCCATCTGGAAAGTGGTCTCTGTGGATTTTAAGGTTCCTGTTGCCAGATAATCATAGAAGCGGTCAAGGATATTTCCCTGGAGTTCATTCAGGAATGCTTCATCCGTCATCTGAATAGCTGCCTCTGCGCCCTTGTCTGCTACCGCTTCGATAGATACCGCTTTCGCAAACTTTTCCAGTTTAATCTTGTCATACGTTTTTTCGGTTACAGTAGCCTGAGAATATGGAATTTCCTCTCCTTCTCCTACTTTTCCGTCCTGAAGAGTTACTGTTGCACTCTTGGATTTCAATTCTGTTCCATTTTCTTTTCTGATGGGCCGCATAATACCGATGATTTCCCGTAGGGAATCCCAGTTTCGTGCGAACCTCGTAACAAAGTCAACCTCTCTCGCCGTTACAGCAACATTGGTTGACATAGTAAGATTTGCTTTTGCCGCCATGTTATTCTCCTTTTCCGAATAAGTTCAAATTCTGTGCAATAGCAGCCTGCCTCTCAGACGCATCTTTGATTTTCATGATATCGTCTTTTGTCATTGCACCGGTTCCGCCGGTACTCTTTCCGGTTCCCGGAACGGTAAACCGTGCTGCCTGCTGCTTTGCCTTTTCCTGTTCCTCATCAACGAACGCCGAAGCATCTCTTTCTTTGATCTGTCCAATCAGATCAGACAGTCCGAGAATCTTTCCATCTTTCAGCTTAAGGCCGGATTCTTTAATCTCTGACATAACCGCCCGTTTTGCTGCGTCACTGGAAAACTTTACAGATTCCAGTTCGGTTTTAAGTACGTCAGAAAAATCTCTTTCATAGATTTTGGCGCTGTAATCTTTTTCAGCGTCTTCCGCCTTTTTCTTCCAGTCAGCAAGTTCCGTCTGCATGGTTTCCAAATCCACGCCGTCAAACTTTTTCAGCGTTTCTTCTGCTGTTTCCGCCTGTCCTTTCCATTTATCACGGTCTGTTTCCAGTTTTTCATAGTCCTTTACCGTCTTGTAGTTCTCATGGAAAGTCTTGCGAAACTCTTCCGCCTGTTCTTTCGGAATCTCAAGTCCGAACTGTTTCAAGATTGCTTCAATGTTCTGCATAATATCCTCCTAAACGTGATTATTAACCGCCCGTCAGCGGTAATGGATTTAGCCGGATAAACCTCCGGCAAGGTAACAGGGTCGGCAGGAGTCGAACCCGCCGTACTATTCCTCCCCCTGTGGGTTTGTTTTACATCTACTGTTATCCCTTCGGATGGTTCTTTGCATTTTTCAGCACCGGGCAGAAC
>ERZ1643251.1608-NODE-1608-length-25327-cov-10.418368_pt1 | contig 25327 bp, 23 predicted proteins | sample MGYA00579261_ERZ1643251 | MGnify/ENA primary metagenome ERZ1643251 (study PRJEB29033, sample SAMEA4952267) | chicken gut metagenome | biome: Broiler Chicken; feature: Gastrointestinal Tract; material: Caecum | place: Ireland | collected 2018 | study: Broiler... | reverse complement strand
CGGAAAAAGAAGAAAAATCTCTGTACTTCGCATCAGATCACCGTGAAAGCCGTGGAAACTTTGCTTTTAGACGATTTGAGGCGGACGCTGCGATTTGCGCAATCGCAAAAAGAAGAGTTTTTGCGGATTTTGGAGGAAAATTCCGAGGTCAAGACGAAACAGGAAATAAAGGAAAACCTGCGGGAACTCTCTGCTGCGGAAGAGCGTATAAAGGCGTTGGATAAAATCATTCAAAGCCTTTATGAGGACAAAGTGGCGGGGAAACTGTCGGAAGAGAGGTATCTGAAACTGAGCGACACCTACGAAACCGAACAGGCGGAGCTGACAGAGAAAGCGCAAACGCTGAAAGCGGAAATCGAGAAGGACAAGAAAGAGAAAGACGAAATACTCGATTTTCTGTGTTTGGTGGAGAAGTACAGCAGCATCGAAGAACTGACGCCCGAAATCATACGCTCGTTTGTGGACAGGATAATCGTACACGAAAAGCGGAAAGAGAACGGGCATTACAGGCAGGAAGTCGAAATCGTGTATAACTTTATAGGTGCGGTGGAGATACCGGACTTTCTCGACGACGATGAGTACGACGGTTTGAGCTGTTAAAAACTGCCCGCAGCAGCGGGCATAACATAAGACATGAGAAAAGGCGTGGCTTTCACGCCACGCCTGCTCTCTTTTTCAAAGGGCGCCCTTTACCAAAATTCCCTATCGGAATTGCGGTAAACGGTACGCTTTTTGCCGGGATGCGGCGGGCAAACAATATGTTATCGCTTTTTCCGAAAACCCGCGCATTCAGTAGAGCAGCTTCGCCGTGTCGGGAAGGGTCAGAACGCCGCTGTTATCGCCGCGCACGGTGAAATGCTCCTCGTGAAAGGTACGGTGCGGGATCATGTATACGCGTTTATCCCGCCACTCCCCTTTCACCAGCGCCGAAAAGCGGCGCTTTGCCAGAATATCGGCAAACACCCCCGCGTTCAGCTCGACGATCGCGCTTTCATACCCCTCCGCAAAGCACTTTTTGATGGCAATCTGAATGCGGAACGCGATATAAGCATCCGACAAAATATACCCCGCCCCCTTGCAGTGCGGGCAGGTTTTCGTGAGCATGGCTACGTTGTCGCTCTTGAACTTTTTGCGGGAAAACTGGATAAGCCCCAACCCCGTCATCGGTACGACGTTGCATTTGGAGCGATCCTCCTGCAGGCATTTTTCCAGCTCCGCGACGAGCGCGGCGCGATGCTCTTCGCTCGCCATATCGATGAAATCCACGACGACGATGCCGCCGATGTTGCGCAGCCGCACCTGCCGGGCGATCTCCTTTGCCGCCAGAATATTCGTGGAAAAAACGGTATCTTCCAGGTTGGTATCGCCGATAAAACGCCCGGTGTTCACGTCGATCGCCGTAAGCGCCTCGGTGTGGTCGAAGATGAGATAGGAGCCGTTTTCCAGCTCGACGCGGCTGCTCATCAGCTCATACACCTGCTTTTCCAACCCGAAATATTCAAACATCTCCCGCTCGCCGTTATACAGGACGAGTTTGTTTTTGCGCCGCGCGCGCTTGAACAGGCGCTCGGCGCGGTTGAAGGTCTGCTCGTCGCCGATGTAGATTTTATCGATGCCGTCGAGGTCAAAATCGCGCAGCAGGCGGGCGTGCAGGTCGGCGTCGCGGTAGATCATATCGCCCACGGAGGCGGTTTTGTACGATTCGAGGGTATCCGCGTACAGTTCGCGCAGATAATTCGCCTCGGCAGAGAGGACGCGCGGGTCGGCGTGGCGCGCGTTGGTGCGCATGATGAACCCGCCGCCCTTTTCGCTGAGTTTTTCCGCCGTACCCATCAGTCGGGCGCGGTCGTCTTCGTCCGTGATCTTGCGGGAGATGGCGCAAAAATTTGCCGTGGGCATATAGATGAGGTTTTTCCCGACAAAGGAGAGACACATGGAAAGGCGCGCTCCCTTTTTGCCGATGGGCGATTTCGAGACCTGCACCATCACCTCGTCGCCCTCCTTTACGTTGAGCGGCGGAGCGGATACCGACGCAGCGGCAGCTTCCGAAGGTATGTCTCCCGCGTACAGGTAGCCGTTTTTTTCCTGACCGAACGCAACGAAAGCCGCCCGCATGCCTTCCAGCACGTTGACGACCCTGCCTTTATAGATATTGCCGGAGATCTCCGAATCGCTGCCCGAATCGAGGTGAAATTCGACCAGGCGCCCCCCTTCGGCAACGGCGGCAAAGCAGTCGGAACCGAAGTAATCGAAAAATAAATTCTTCTGCATTGTATCGGATGCCCGCGCGGCACTTCCGCCGCGCAGAAATAAAAAATTTACACGGTAAGGGGCTGCTGTTCAGCCTTATTCATCATTTTATCACAAACCACTGTTTTTTGCAATAGGTAATTTGAAGATTTTTTTATCGATTTTCAACAATTTTCGAAATATCGCGAAAATTTTAATATTTTTGTTCAAAAATTATCGTTTAGATAGTCGGAAAGAGGGCGGTAGATGTCCGCGCGCTCCAGAATGGCGCACAGTTCCGCCTCGGAAAGCTCGCAGAGAAACTCTCCTTCCCCGTCGAACACCGTGATTTCGAGGTACTTGCCCCGTTCCAGAAAGGAGATCGCCTTTTTGACGGTGCAGCTGTCGGACAGGGCGACCTTTTTGATCTCCATGCCCCGCTTCATGGCGGCGGAGAGGTCGAAACGGATGCGGCGGTAGCGCGAGGCGCGCTTATCGAACGCGCCGCAGACGATGAACCCCGCGAAAAACAGCACGGAAAAATTCGGCGAAACGAAACAGCTGCAAACGAACAGCGCCAGAAGCGCCGCCGCAATGACGAGGGAGAGCGCAAGCGTGAATCTGCGGGCAAACCCCTCCCCTCTTTTTTTGGCGCAGGCGCAGTAGGCGATCCTGCCCCCGTCGAGCGGGTACGCGGGCAGCAAATTGACGACCGCAAGCCCCGCCGAAGCGTAGGCGGCGACGTCTGTATACGGATATGTATCGGGAAAAAGCCACCACAGCGCGACGAACAGCACCGCGCAGGCGGCGTTGACGGCGGGGCCCGCAAGGGCGAGTTTGATCTCGTCGGAGAGGGAAATCCCCTCGATATCGCCCGAAACGACGGCTCCGCAGGGCAGAAGGCGCAGGGTATCCAGGCGGCAGCCGATGCGGGCGGCGTAAAAGGCGTGGCCGCACTCGTGGATGACGGCGACGACGGTAAACGTGCAGAATAAAAACAGATCGCCGCGCAGGAAAAACCAAACCCCGAACAGAACAAAGAGCGGATGCACGGACACCGTGAACCGCTCCTTCTTAACGCTCCCTTTTTCCTTTCTCCGGCGGAAAAAGCCGCGCACGTCCCTGATTTTAAACATTCCAGACGATGTCGCCCGTTTCGCTCACCGAGTAAGCGCTGATGGGCGTGCCGTTGTCGTACATGGTCACGGATACGGGCGAAGCGCCGTCGCTGAATCCTACGGGAATGGTGGAAAACACCTCGTCCCCCGCCGCAAAATAGGCGTGCGTCAGCCCCGCGATGACGGTCGTAAAGGAGGTGGTATGTTCGATTTCGACGGTATACAGCCCGTCTGCCTCCGCAACGTTCCTGACGGTGCCTTCGTACGGGGCATACACGCTGCACTCGCCCGTGAAGGTAAGAACGCCCGTATCGGACACGGTGCATTCGATTTCCGCATCGGAGACGACGGAGCCGAGTGTCAGTTCGGAATACACGCGGTCGTCCTCCTGCACCGTTTCCTGCGGGGAAACAAGTCCGCGGAAGAAGGTGTTGATGGCGCTCTCCTGCCAGAACAGGTTGGTGAGCAGAATGGTGGCGCACAGCGCGCACACGGCGATGAACTCGGCGAGCAGGAGCTTGTTTTCGAGAAATTTCTTCGGCTTATGCGGAGCCGATTCAAACACCTGCGCCTCTTCGCCGTAATCGACCACGTTTTCCCCCTGCGCCATACCCTCTTCGGGCATATCCACCGCGGAAAAGGCGGCAGGCTCTTCGCGCTCGCCGCGCGTGACGCGCTCGTTCACCCGCTCGACGACCCGCTCTTTGAGGTCGGAGTCGGCTTCCTTTTTCTTCCGGCTGCGTTTTTTGGTCACGTTCAGAGTGTTGACGGGTATTTCGAGCATCTCTGCGTAATCGATGTTTTCGCTCATACAAAATTCCTCCGTTTTTGGTTGGTTTGTGTTCTTATTGTATGCCCGCAAAACAAAATTCAGAACCGTTTTTCAAAAAAAGCGGGAAATATTTGCACCTTTTCCCCTTTTTCTGTATAATATATATGTATTGCACCCGCGGCGTATGCGCAATTCGCGCTTTTCCCGCACGCCGGGGCGCGGGGCAATGCAGCCTACTGCGTATTCTATTTCATCTGCGGGGTGTTTATGGTTATTTCTAAACTGTTTGATCAAAAAAAGGCGGTCTGTTCCTTCGAAATATTTCCGCCCAAGCCGACGGCGGACATCTCCGCCGTGGAGGAAACCGTGCGCGAGCTTTCCGCCCTTTCCCCCGACTATATCTCCGTAACGTGCAGCGCGGGCGGCTCCGGAAATTCGCGCACCCCCGAAATTGCGCGCATGGTCAAGCGGTGCGGCATCGAGCCGCTCGCGCACCTGACCTGCATCAACTCGGATAAATCCGCCGTTTCCGCGGCGCTGCGGGAACTGGCGGACAGCGGAATCTGCAACGTGTTGGCGCTGCGCGGCGACCGCGTTGCGGGGGCAAAGGAGAGCGAAGATTTCCGCCACGCCTCCGACCTGGTAGCCTTTATCCGCGCCGGCTGGAGAGAGTTCGACATCGCGGGAGCGTGCTACCCCGAGGGGCATCCCGAATGCCAGGATATCCTCACCGACATACGCAACCTGAAAATAAAGGTGGACGCGGGCGTGAGCCACCTGAACACGCAGCTGTTTTTCGACAACGACGATTTTTACCGTTTCCGCGACATGATCGCGCTCGCGGGCATCGACGTACCCGTGCAGGCGGGGATCATGCCGCTGGTCAAAAAGAGCCACATCGACCGCATCATCACCCTTTCGGGAGCCAAAATCCCGGCGAAGATCTCGCGCATGATCTCGCGCTTTTACGACAAACCCGATTCGCTGATGGAAGCGGGCATCGCCTATGCGACCGATCAGATCGTCGACCTGCTGTCTGCGGGCGTGCGCGGGGTTCACCTGTACGTTATGAACAACGCCTATGTGGCGCGCCGCATTACCGAAAGCATCGCGCCCATCCTGCGCGAACTGAACGGAAACTGAACGGAGGAGCCATGAATTTCAGAGAATTTGTCCGGAACCGCATCGTCGTGTTCGACGGCGCGTTCGGCACCGTATTGCAGAGCAAAACGGGCGGAAAAACGGGAACCGTTCCCGAAAAACTGAACCTGAGCGCCCCGGAACTGATTGCAGAAATCCACCGCGAATATGCCGCGGCGGGGGCAGATGTGATTACGGCGAACACCTTCGGCGCAAACGAAATCAAAACCGGCTCGCGCGAACTTGCCGACGAGCTGATCCGCGCGGGCGTACGGCTCGCGCGGCAGGAGGCGGGCAATAAATTTGTAGCGCTGGACATCGGGCCGCTCGGGCGGATCCTCGAACCGATGGGCGACCTTCCGTTCGGGCGGGCATACGACGCCTTTGCGCACGCCGTGGAAGCGGGAAAGGACGCCGACCTGATCCTGATCGAAACCATGTCGGATTTGCAGGAACTGCGGGCGGCGCTTCTGGCTGCGCGGGAACACAGCAGCCTCCCCGTGATCTGCTCGATGACTTTCGACGGAAGCGGGCGCACATTTATGGGGTGCGACCCTGTCTGTTACGCCCTGACCGCCTCTCCCCTCGCCGACGCCGTCGGCGTGAATTGTTCGCTGGGGCCGGAACAGCTTCTGCCCGTCGTGCGCACGCTCCTGCGGCATACGGACAAACCCGTCATCGTACAGGCGAACGCGGGGCTGCCCGACGAAAAGATGCACTATGACGTGGACGCGGACGAATTTGCGCGCGCATGCGAAACATTCGTGCAGGAGGGCGTGCGGATTATCGGCGGTTGCTGCGGAACGACGCCCGAATACATCCGGAAACTGCGCCGCATCGCCGACCGCCGCGCGCCGCAAAAGACGACGTATGCGCCCGTTTCCGCCGTTTGCTCCGCTTCGCGCGCCGTGCTGCTCGACGGGGTAAAGATTATCGGAGAGCGCATCAACCCGACCGGCAAAAAGGCGATGAAACAGGCCCTGCTGGCGGGCGATTACGACTTCGTGCAGGAGCAGGCATCCGAGCAGGCGGAAGCGGGAGCAGACATCCTCGACGTGAATGCGGGTCTGCCCGAACTGGACGAAGCGGCGGCGCTCGAGAGACTGGTGCGGGAAGTACAGGCGGTATGCCCTCTGCCCCTGCAGATCGACACGGGCAACCCGGAAGCGGCGGAGCGCGCCCTGCGCGTTTACTGCGGCAAGGCGATCCTCAATTCGGTAAACGGCGAAGAGAAGACGCTGCGCGCCCTTCTGCCCGTCGCAAAAAAATACGGAGCTGCCGTCGTTGGTCTGACCATCGACGAGCGCGGACTGCCCAAAACGGCGGCAAGGCGGGTGGAAATCGCCGAAAAAATCATCCGTACCGCGGAACGATACGGCATTCCGCAGGAAGACATATTTATCGACTGCCTCACCCTGACGGCGAGCGCCGAACAGGATCAGGCATCGGAGACGCTGAACGCCATCCGCATCATCAAAGAAAAATACCGCGTAAAAACGATCCTGGGCGTAAGCAACATTTCCTTCGGTTTGCCCAACCGCAAAATCATCAATACGGCATTTCTGACGGCGGCATTGTTCGCGGGGCTGGATTTGCCCATTCTCAACCCCAACGTAAGCGAAAACATGCAGGCGGTCGCGGCGTTTAACGTTTTGAGCGGGCGCGACAGGAACTGCGCCGCCTATTCGGAAAAATACGGGAACGTGCGCATCGAAACGAAGGAAACAGCCGCCCCCGCCCTGCCCGCCGCACCGGTACGGGAGGAGGCTTCAGATGTCTCCCTGGCGGAACAGCTGCAAAACGGAATATGCAAGGGCTTGCCGACGGCATCGAAACTTTGCGCAGAACTTCTGCAGCGGGAAGCACCGCTCGACGTGATCGAAAACAGGCTGATCCCCGCGCTCAACAAGGTGGGCGACGATTACGAGAGCGGAAAAATTTTCCTGCCGCAGCTCATTGCCGCGGCGGAAAGCGCCAAAGGCTGTTTTGCGGAAATCAAAAAGCTGCTGCCCGAAGGAAAAACGGAGCGAGGCAAAATCGTGATGGCGACCGTGAAGGGCGACATGCACGACATCGGGAAAAACATCGTGAAAACGGTGCTCGAAAATTACGGATATACGATTTTGGATTTGGGCAGAAACGTTCCGCCCGAAAAAATCGCCGCCGTATGCAGGGAGGAGAAGATCGCCCTGTGCGGGCTTTCCGCCCTGATGACGACGACGGTCGTGTTTATGGAGGAAACGATACGGCTTCTGCGCAGGGAATGCCCCGCCTGCCGCGTAATGGTGGGAGGCGCCGTACTCACCGCCGACTACGCAAAAAAGATCGGAGCCGATTACTACTGCAAGGACGCCAACGCAAGCGTAAAAGCCGCGCAGGAAGTTTTCGGCAAATAGAAAAAGCGAGGGAGGGCAAATTTGCCTCCCTCGCTTTTTTCCTTTCCCGCACAAAACATCCCCCCGCACACGGAGCCTCCTGCAAAACGGCTGAAAAATGAATCTGGCGCAGAGCCTTGCGGTTCTGCGCCAAATCCATATATGATAAGGGGGAAAATGATGAGCTGTTTAAGGTAACCAAGCGGAAGCGTTGCGCGTTTCGTTTGATTACACGCATATTATAGCAAGCCGAAAAAAATTTGTAAAGCAAAAATTATCTTTTTTTAAAAATTTTTTTAGATAAATTTTTAGAACATTTTTTGTAATTTTTTAACATTTTTGCACGGATTTTGCCGAAATCATGTTAATACTGTTAAATATTTACAATATTTCTATACTTCACAGAAAAATGAATTTTCAAAATAACATTTTTGCCGCTTACGGCGGCGCGCCACGTTCCCGCATCGGCATTGATGTCGCCGCGGCGCTCGAGCTGCCCTTCCGCGTTGATGAACCAATGCCCATCGCCGTCGCCCTGCCCGTCGTTGTAGACCTGCTCGATGTTCGTGTTGTTGCCGAGCGCGTTGACATAGCCCGCGGTGAAGTCTTCATTGACAGCCGGCGCGCATATCGAGTACCCGGCTGTATTTTCCGCCGCCCGCAGGCGTACACAGCTCGCCGTCCGCCCGAACGCATACGCGGAAAGGGTCTGCCTGCGCAAAAACGGAATGATAGCGCGGCGGAAACCCGGGTCTGCACCAGATATGATGGTACGGATGATACTCGTAAACGCCGTTGATCAGAGCGGAACGCTCGGTCGGAGTTCCCGCGGGCACGCCCTCTTCGCTGTACCCGCGCACTCCCAGATAGCCGTTCCCGACAGTAAAGATCGTTTCATTGTTATAGCTCTTATCCGCCTCAAAGCGTTCTTCCGTTACCGTCCACGGCTCGGGACGGAATAAAACGGGAACATTTGCATGAATTTTTCGCATATTGTCACCTGTATTTTTTAATTCATGCCCTATTATCCATATATCCGACAAAAAAACAATGGCGAATATGTCTACAAAATTGGCATGGCTTGCCATGCCGAAATTATGTTGTTTTTTGATTTATTTGTTCATTTTATCGCACGATACAATTAAATTTTTTGCTTATTTTCATTTATGACAATAATTTTGTTATTTATTTTTAAAATCTGATTCGTATTTTCATAAATTTCTGTATATGTATTTACCAATTTTTGCATGGCAAATAGACAGATTTACTAATTTTCACAATCGGCGGAAAAAGTGCGGGCGCAGGACGGAGGCACGGCATACGGGAACGCGCGAAGGCGCAGGCACCCGCGTATGACGCAGTGCAGGACGAAATTGCCGGCGGCGAGAACCACCGCAGACAAAAAAAAGACCGGCGGCGCAAACGCCGTCGGCACCCATGCAGTTTTTCTGCGATATTCAATTGCCCAATCCGGAAAGGGAGGGCAGACCTGCCGTCTGCCCTCCCTTTCCGGATTTCTATCATATTCATTTTCTGAAGGAAACCGCAGCTCCCGTCAGCCAATCGCGCGGGGAGAATCCCCCGACAAACAGCGCATATACGCCGCGCAGGACGGTGCGTTCGCCCGATTCTGCGGCAGCCCCTTCGCCGCCATGCCCTGCGCGCAGAGCGGATTTGCGGCGGGGAACAGGCGCGCCCCCTTCGAACAGAAAATCGGCATGCGCCTTTATCGCCGCACGATACCGTATCCGTTGTTTTTCCACTCCTCCCCGATGTTTTCGGCAAGCAGTAAAAGATCCTCGTCCAAATATAATTTCGCCACGTCGATCAGCGCCGTCGGAATACCGAAAAACGCTTCGGCTACGCCGCCCGCGATCGCCGCGATCGTATCCGAATCGCCGCCGACGGATATCGCATTGCGGATCGTATCTTCAAAGTCATTCCCCTCGAAAAAACAGGTGAGAGCCTGCGGCACCGTTCCCTGGCAGCTCACATCGAACGTATAGGTTTTCGATAGCTCCCCGCAGGAAAGTGAAGCGACTTCCGGATAGTATTCGCCTTTAACGCGCCGGAAGATCTCTTCCTTCCCCGCCCCGTTTTTGGCGAGGTAGACGCACATGGCGACGCATTCCGCGCCTTTCAGCCCCTCGGGGTGGTCGTGCGAAACGCCTGTAACGATTTTGGAAAGCCGCCCGACTTCCTCCTCCGAGCGGGCATATTCCCCGACGGGGGATATGCGCATCGCCGCGCCGTTGCCGAAACTTTGATACGGCTGCGGATTTTTCCCTTTGAGCCACCGCTCGAACGAACTTCCCCACCCGGCATAGGGATATTTTGCCCCCATCAGGCGCATGCAGCGGATCGTTTCGTTATACAGGGCAATATCCTGCGCGCGGCCGCATTTGCAAAGCGCCTTTGCAACGGCGAGCGTCATTAAAGTATCGTCCGTAAAATAACTATGCGCGCTGAACAGGGCAAAATTTTTCTTCCGATAATTCCTGTGCTCGAACCGGCTGCCGACTATATCCCCGATAATTGCTCCCCACATTTATGTTCCCTCCTTGAATTTGTCTGTTCCCGCGCGGGCGATTCGCAATAACCGCACCGGAACGATTTCTGTTTTTATCGAAAACCGCAAAACGGCAGCAAGGCAGATCATCTCCCGCTCCCCGTCATTGCCTGCATTAAAGTCTGCGTTTGCAGCCCGCCGCGCTCAATACGCGCATCGATCGCGCGGCGCACATCTTCGGCGACGGCACACCTCGTTATCTTCCCTTCCGCGTGAATTTCTATAAAGTCAGAGCGTGGATAATACAACGCCCCGAACACGCCGCCCTCCGCACGGATCGTGAGCCGGTATTTTGCCGAACGATTGAAAAATGTAGGCATGATGCGCGCAATGCCGCACACTGCGATATCTTCCGTGCCGTAAACTTCTTTGCTTTTGAAAAAGCGCTTTTTTCCGTCCGTCTGCGTCAAAAAAGTCACCTCTTCCCTCGTAGCATGATCGTTCAGATATTTGATTTCGCGGGTGAGATATTCGTCTTCCGTCTGCATCAGAATATCTTCCTCGCGGAGCCGATAGCGCTCCCGGTTACGGCGCCATTCGTCTTTATCGGGCCGCCCGCCACCCCGCCAATCCGGGAAAAACAGGTCGATTTCAGAATCATATAAATACAAATATCCGAAGATGCTCTTTCGCAGCTGCACCGTATCGCCGTTCGGGCGCTCGGCGATAAACTGATACCGCCAATCGGGCAAACGGCGGGCATAGCGCGTTTCGCCCTCCTTCGAAGCACGAATAAATCCCCCTTCTCCCCGCTTTGCGGCATTGTAATCGCTCAAAAACTCCGCTTCGGCGCCTTTAAAACGCTGTACCTGCTCCTCTGTCAGACGATAACGCATTTTGTCGTCAACGATGCAGACATCTTGCTGTAAAACGCACTTTTTTAACCCGCCGTTATGCGTTTTGAGGCAAAAAACGCACTCGCACGCAATGTATCCCGCAAAGGTGAGCGCGCTCTTCTTTTTGGCGATCTGCAATTTTCTGTCCGCCCTCTGCCCCGCGGAATTTGTTTGCTCTGTCATTTTTCTTCTCCTTGCTTTGAACCACCCCATCGATTTTTATGCACATATCCCCCCTTTTCTTTCAGCAAGCGCCGAATGCCTGCAAAAAGTCGTCCCTTTCGATCACCGCGCGTTTGACTGCAAACGCGTTGAGCGCAATGGCTTCAATGAAATAACGCCGTTCATTCATCACGACAAGCTCGGGCGCCCCGAGTTCAAGCAGCTTTTCCAGCCGCTGCGCACGGTTCAAAACGTTCAGCCCGCACAATCTGCCGCTCGTTATTTTCTCCGCGAGAGCCTTGACCGCGGCAAACGTTTTCTTTTTTCCCTCATTTTTGCGTGCGATCTCCCGGCACGCCGAAAAAGCTGCCTGCTCTTTTGCAACAATCGCGGCTGCATCGGCTTTGGAAGGGTCGAACACATATTTTACGACAAAATCGGCGGAAGAAAGATTTTCCGCCAGTTCTATGCTGACGGCGTCTTCCCTTTTTGCAATACAGAGTACGCCGCCGTCGACGCAGGAAAGCATTTTTTTAAGATACTCTTCGGGCGTTACATCGGCAAGCGAATATTCGTTGTTTTCATCGGAAACAAATTGGTCGCAGGCAAAAATCTTTTTCATAACAGAACCTCACAGTGTTTATTTTAACAGGAAAATTACACTACCATTTTACAAAAAACCATGCACCGATTTTGGTACATATATGAAAAGAAAGAAATAATTTTTATTGACAGGAAACATATTATAACACATTGCCCCTGCAAAAAATGACTATTTTGACTCTCCTATCTGAAATTCAATAAAAAATTTTTGCTTGCCAGCCGCACCGCCCGCCTCAATTTTTCAGCCGCCACCCGCAAACAGACGATTGATGAATTTTTCTCCATCATACAGAAAAGCGCGTACCTTACTCGGCACACGCTTTTCTGTAAATACTTTATCGGCAAATTAATAGGGGCGCCGATTGCATCTTTCAATTATATCTTCTTTATGAAGGTCATGACCTATCCCTCTTGAGCCACTTTTTGTATTCCCAAAATTCCTTGTCTTTGGGGCGCGCCTGCAAAACATAAGCAATGCGCCCTTGCAGCGAATGAAGATATTTTTCTTTATCCGCAATTCCGATCGCATGTAAATGCGCGTCGATGCCGAATTTCCGGATATAATACATCTCTTGGCGGATCTTCCGCCTGTATTCACGCGCCAGGTTCATCTTTTCGTTGACAACGATACCGGTCACGATCTGCCGCTTATACGCCGGTACAACTGCCGTCTTTCCGTTCTTCAAAAACAAGCCTCGTTTTTTTAATTCTTGCCTGACAAACGCGATGACTTCCTTCTCCCTAAAATCGCCGCTGAACGTCATATCGTCGCAATAACGCGTATAGGCAATGCCCCTTCTTTCGCAAAATGCCCCGACCGATTCGTCGAAGTCCGCCATCAAAATATTCGTGATTGCGGGCGATGACGGCGCGCCCTGGGGCAAAGAATCGCGGTAATAACAGAGCATCGACAAAAGAATGCGGACAGGTTCGGAAAACTTCTCTTTATAAAAGACGATATCCTTGACCTGCGAATAGAGTATATGGTCGAAAAAGCCCTCTATATCCAGTTTCAGCAACTTTTTCTTGCCGATGTGCGGTTTTGCATTTTTCTGCACGCTCGCGCCGTATCGGTAGGCGCAGGCAAAGCGAGAAACAGGGTAATACGCCAAAATATGGATAACGATCGACCTTTGTACACTTTTCAGAATAAAATCGGGTACGGAGAGTTTGCGCATCGTTTTGTCCCTTTTCGGGATTGATACGTCACGGTAATGCTTGTCGAGATTATTGCTCAACGCATACAGCGTTTTAACGGGAAAGCCGAGGTCTTTTCCCAGCGTTTTCAATTCTCTGTAAACGATCACAAACTCCCCTCCCGATTTTTCAGAACAACACAATGTGTATGGCGAGACGCGCAGGCGCAGGGATGCAAAGCAACGCTTTGCGGTACTGCGTCGAGCCTTTCGGCTGAGCGAAGCAAGCCCGGCTCGGCAAAAGTTTTCTGACTACGCCTTCGGCGTACCAAAGAAAACCTTTTGCAGGGCTTGCTTCGTAAATACGGTAACTGTTTGTGCAAAGACGGCGAATCGCCGCCCCTTTCTTAAAAAAGAAATACACTGTTGTTCTGCATTCAGTATATTTAAAATTATAATTTTTGTAAACAACTTTCGTTTATTTATAACTGCTCACAATAAATCACCTGCTTCTCTCCCACATTCTGCAGGCGTTCCCCGATGCGTTTGTCGCCCGTAAATAAAAACACCTGTCTGCCGAAGGAAAGCGTTTCTTCCAAAAGCTGCGTAAGATCTACACAATAATCGATATGGTCGGGCAGCGCGCTGATAAACAGCGGCTTTTTTACGCTGCGCCCCATCAATTTTTGCACGTCATCCCAAAAACGATTGACTTCCAAAAAGCACAAGTATTGCTTTAAAACCTCTTCCGTCGCGCTTAAATCCATACGCGACCATGTGTCCTTTGCCGAAAAGACGCAGTCTTTGTCCATCGTCAGCCAAAGCCTCTTTTCTATGCGGATCTGCTGCGGCAGAAATCCATAGCAGAAGTTTTTAAGTTCCCGCCGAAAAGTCTGCGTAGTTCCCGCCCCGTCCGTCCGTTCGGAAAATTCCTGCCTGTTTTCCTCCTGCAGCGCCTTACGGTACTCTGCAAGTTTTTTTGAATAGTCGAGTTCGGCAAAAGGCACATACCTGTAATAATCGTAACGGTTGACAAAATACGAGCATTCTTCCTCTTCCATGCTGACATGAAACAGCGCGCGCCGCTCCTCCTCCGTCAGTTTCCGCGCGCCGCAGTACGCGTTCGTTTCGCAATGCTCCGGCGCATCCGCGCAGTATACCGATTCGGAAACATAATCTGCTCCGTCCCCTTCGATTTCCGCACAGATGCGGCTGTCCTCCATCAAGCAATACGGAGAGACCTGAAAGCGCAGCAGCCGGTTGCACAATGCCACGCACAGTGCGGCAAACACCGCCCGCGCTTTTTCGCCCGCGATCACGTTGAGCGAATCGCAAAAATTGAAACTTTTATATTCGAACCGCCCGAATTGTTCGAGCGTCAGTTTTTTAACGAACATCTCTGTTCCCCTACCCCTTCAAACAGGTTTCCATATACAGATATTGCGCCATTGCGACATACGCAGCGCGGCAGACGGTGAACATGGTATCCCTTTCAAACGCGGAAAGCACCGCCTTCGTCTCCTCAGCGGAACGCCCCGCAGCCCTTGCCCTCTGCAAAAGTATATCGCGGTAAAAGTTGATTTCCACTCTGTTTTTCTTGGCGAACGCCCGCCGCATACCTTCCGCCTCCCCACAGGAAAGCCCCGCCGCGACGAGCGCGCCGATAACGTCTTCCTGGTACAAAAACCAAGACTCTCTGTCCTTAAGTTCAGGGCAGCGCCTGTAAACGATCCGCTCGGTGAGATCCATGAGCGTTTCGGGCGGCTGCGCACTCGCGTCCGATCCTAACGACGCCGCCGCCCTGCGAAGAATTTCTTTATCGCCGTATGATTGCCGCCGCGCGAAAAAGGCTGCCGCAGCCTCCGCGGGCAAGTCCGGACGGGCGGCGTTTTCCTCTATTTCGATAAAGGTTTTCCAATCCTCTTCCAAAAGCTCCCATACCTCTTCGCGCCGTCCTTTCGGCACTTCGATAAACAAAACGGGAAGCAACCTGCGATCCCCCGACAAACACCGCTCGAAATAGCCGCCGGCAGACAGCGGGTCGACCTCCGTTATTCCCAGGCAGTACGAAACGAGCGAACAATTCTGCGCGCTGCAATCATACGGATAGGTTATCCGCTTGATCGACGCGACGGCATCCGCCCAAAACAAAAATAATTTCGCGGTGTTCGTCGCGCGGATCCACTCGAACTCTTTTGCGAGGCGGTATTTCACCGCCTTGTTCAGGCGGCGAAAGCGGCGCTTCGCCCCCTCTTCCGTCCGCCGCTGTAAGACGAGGAGCGCATCGTCGCCGTAGCGGTTCGGTACCTGCTCCAACTGCTGCAAAAAATTCCTGTCCATAACAATTTTGCACCTTTGCAAAGCATCTCCGCCGCGAAAAACGCCGCGCTGTTTTTACGGAAAAGCAAAACGTTTCCGATTCCCTATCCGCAGCGCGCCCCGCTCCCGCGGGAAATGCCTCTTTGATTTTGTCTCTATTTTACAGCAAAGGATGTACCAAATGCGGTACATCCTTTGCCGTATCGCAAATTTGTTTTCACGATGATGCGTCATCGCGCGCAGACAGCCGGCAGCGACAATCTTACTTAAACGGCAAAGCTTCTGCCGCGGCTGTCCGTAAAAACATCGTGCGGCAAATGATGCCCCGCAAACATAGTGAACGCGGACGATTTTACTTTATATTTTTAAATAATGCAAAGAAATTCGATCCGCTTCAAATCATTTCTCCTCAAAGCTCTTTCTGCGCCCCGTTGTTTCTACCGCTATCGTGAAGAGAAGCTCCGGCATAAAAACCTTTTCATCGCCCGACGGAAGAACATGCGCGTCTATCAATTCAGCTAATGCCTCTTCAATTTCATGGGTGAAATATTCGAAATGATCTAAAACGAAAACCGTTCTCGGCTTTAAAAAAGCCTCTTTTATCTCTTCTGACCGCAAGTACTGCGCTATTGCATCTTTCTGTTTCTCGCGCTCATATGCCGCAAAAAACGGCACATAAAGAGTGACAAGATTGATTTCATTGTTTTTTGCCCATTCTTTTATTATACAGGTTTTTCCGCTGCCGCTCATCCCTTGAATATTTACGTTCGGGAAATAACCGGGCTCTCCTCTTTCTATAGAGTTTCCTCCTTTCCCCAAAACGACTGTCGTCGGATAGTTTAAATCATGCAGCATTAACGCCTTTTCGAGGCACGCATCCAGTATCTGTTCTGTATCCATCTCCCAATTTCTCCTAAATTGTTATTCTTTCATTGCCGGTTAAAATTCTTGCCCCTCGCCGCACGGCTGTATGCCCGCTTCAGCTCTGTCCATCAAAAATGGAACCGATTTAGTTTTTCCGTTCCTCCCGTTCCTCATCCGTCAAAAAATCTGTATGCCCAAAACACGAGGATTCCGAACTATCCAGGCGATGAAATTGTTCTTTCGGAAGATCCGTATAGTTCGTTGCGATTGCAAAAAGAAAATTCGGCGCAGGTTTGCAAAAACCGCCTACCACGCAATCTTTATACACATTTGAAACAAGATAACGCTTTTTAAATTCAATTCCTGTAAAGTTCTCCAGATACATGACCGTTTTCGGAGCAGACAAGTCTTTGAGGAGTCCGTTTTCATAATCGTTGATATAATCCAAATCCAACTTACCCCAATCAAGCACAAACAAATGCACATCGTTCTTTTCCGCCCACTGCCTGACAAAAGTCTGCACATCGTCGCCTGTTTTTGCCCCAATTACATAATTAAGAGGAATATAATGCAAATTTTTGCCATCTTTGCGATGTCGCAAAGCATGCTTAAGACTTCTGTCTAAGTCTTCCTCCAACTCTGTCTTTTTTTCTTCCACCGTAATTTCCTCCGATTTTAATTATATTTTCCCCTCGCCGCTTCCGGATCCGCCGCGATACGCTCGCGCAGGGAAACGGGCGAAAGAATTCCTGCAAAATCGAGAATCTCCTGCCGTTTGAGCGGACGGTCGGAATCGCTGTATTGTTTTGGGATCTGCAAAATACGCAAAAGCGCCTCGTCCTGCACGGCAGGTTCGGGATGGTATGTACCCTGCCGAAGCAAGTTCGGGCATTGGCAAAAGCGTGCGCGCTTGCTTTTCGGCAGGTTCATCCGTTTCTCCCCGCGATTTTCAGATTTATTGTACCATGATTGACGCATTAAAACAAGTTTATTTCTCATTTACATAAAAACACTGACAGATATTGACAGCAACGCACCCCGATCCGCCGCTCCCAAAATGCGGCCGTACAGTATTTATTCCGATGCAGAGCCGGTCGCCGCCGCCGAATCGGATTTTATCCGGCATTCGCCGCGGGCAAAAACAATACTTTGCCGAAATCAGCCGAAAGGCAGCGCGCATTTTGCACGCCGCCGATATTTTATGCCGCCGATTCTCTGCGCAGTTCGGCAATCTCTTCAAACACGAGCGTGTCCCGCTCGACGAGCGCCGCCGCAACTCTTTCCACGAACGCCCAGTTTTTGCGCAGAACCTCTTTCGCCTCTTCATAGCAGCGGGCGAGCATGGCGCTGCGCTCGGTTATAATTCTGTCGTCATGCGGGTCGGACGTCAGATTGAAATGATTATCGGGGTGAAACAGCGCAAAGCCGCTCGCCGCGTAATCGGTGATGAACCTTTGCACGATAGCGGAGGCGCGGTCGATATCCGACCCTGCCCCCACGTCGAGGCGCCCGTATTTGAGCTCGACTGCAGCCTTGCCCGCAAGCAGGGCAACGACGCGCTCGTGCATACGGTCATACGAACCGAAATAGTTTTCGCCCTTGAAAATCTGCGTCACGCCGCGCGCATCGCTCTTGCTGGGGCGCACGGAGATAAGACCCACACCCTCGGCATCGAACGCAAGCGCCGCCACGGCATGCCCCGCCTCGTGGAAGGCAACCTCTTCTTTGACCGAAGACGACATTTCGTTGACGGATTCGTCCGCCTCAAAAATATCCCGCAGCACCGCGCGCACGATGTGTTCGCGCCCGATTTCCGGTTTATTTTCATACCCCGCGTAAATGCCCGCTTCGTTGAGCACCGATTCGAGCGCGGCACAGGAATTGCCGTCCATCAGCCGCGCGACGCTTTCCGCCGTGACATCCCCCGCAACTTTTTTATCCGCAAGGTAATGCCGCACGATTTCCACCGCCTCTCTGCGGTTCGGGGGGCAGATTTCGAGGATGCGGTCAAACCGACCGGCGCGCCGCAGAGAATACGGCAGCTCGCGGATATTGTTTGCCGTAGCGACGACGAACACGTCCGACCCTTTTACCTCGTCGATGCCCGACTGTACCGCGATGAGTTCTTCGGGATTGCGCGAATCGCTGTCGGAGGCGAATTTATCGACGTCGTCCAAAAAAATGACCGCAGGCGCATGCGCCTTTGCCTCTGCAAACACGCCGCGGATGGTATCGACAAAGGCATCGTTCGCCTTATCCTTGCGGCATGTATAGCACACCCTGCCCATCTCTTCGATGAGCGCGGACGCCATCAGCGTTTTACCCACGCCCGGCACGCCGTGCAGCAGGATACCGCGCGGCAGCTTTACCCCCAGCGCCGCATACTTTTCGGGATTCTTCGCCATGTCGCACAGCTGGTACAGTTCTTCTTTTTCCTTTTCATAGCCGATTACTTTGTCGAATGCACTCATAACAAACCTCGCTTTTGTTGATTTCGAGTATATTATACGACATCTTATGTACTCTTTTTGGTACTTTTCTCCCGTCCCAAAAAACTTTTCCGAATCCGGGTTTTTACAATTTCCGTTTTGCCTGTTGCATTCGCGGGGTAAAAATGTTATAATGTCTGTAATACTCTTTGTTCTTTTACGCAACGCAAAACTTTTTTCTTTTAAGGACTGAAATGAGATATATTGGAAGCAAGGTCAAACTGATCGACGAAATTCACGACACCATCGAAAAGGCGATTTCACTGAATGCCGGAACCGTTTTCTGCGATATGTTCTCCGGCACGGGCGCCGTTGCCGAATCTTTCAAAGACCGGTGCAACCTGATCGTGAACGACAACCTGTACGCCTGCTTTACCGTGAGCAAATCCAAAATTTTGAATGCGACGGGCTTTTTTGCAAAGCTGGGCTTGGATCCGTTCGACTTTTTCAACAAAGCGGACACCGATGGCTATACCTCCGGATTCTGCTATAATAATTTTGCCCCTGCCGTTTCGGGCAGGCAGTACTTTTCGGACGAAAACGCGAAACGCATCGATTTCATTCGCGACACCATCGACCTTTGGTACAGAGAAAATAAAATCAGTTCAGACGAAAAAGATTATCTGATCGGCTGCCTGATCGAAAGCGTGAGCAAAGTTTCCAACGTTGCGGGGGTATATTCCGCCTTCCTGCATATCTGGGATCCCCGCGCCGTCAAGCGGATGGAACTTCTGCGCCCCGATAACAGTACTCCCGCGGCGGGAACCAACCGCTTTTTTCTGCGCGACGCAAACAGCCTGATCGGCGAAATCGAAGGCGATATCCTGTATCTCGACCCGCCCTATACCTCCACGCAGTATATTTCGCAGTACCATGTACTTGAAACGATCGCCAAAAACGACCGACCCGTTACGCACGGCAAAGGCGCGCACCGCGATAACGGAGATCAGCTTTCCAAATGGAGCAAAAAGGGCGCCGTTGAAAACGAATTCGTCGACCTGATCGCACAAGCCCGCTTCCGGCATATCGTTGTAAGCTACAGCGACGCCGGGCTCATGAGCAAGGAATTCATCGAAAAAACCTTAAAACGTTTTGCTCTGCCGGGCACCTACCGCCTGAAAAAGATCGATTTCGTCAAATACAAAAACACGCGGGCGGTAAAGCGCGAAGAACGGGAAAACCTGAAAGATTCAAAACATTTCGAATGGCTGTTCATTATCGAAAAAAATCCTGCCCCCCTGTTCCAATCCCCGCTCAATTATATAGGCGGAAAATACGACGTAGTCGGTTTTTTAAAGCAGCATTTTCCCCGCGGCATCCGCACCTTTTACGACCTCTTCGGCGGCGGCGCGACCGTATCGCTCAATGCAGAGGCGGACAGGATCGTCTATAACGACAATAACTGGATCGTCTGCGGTCTTTTGCGGTACCTCGCCTCTCACGACTCGGCGGCGCTGTACAAAAAGATAACGGCTCTGATCAAAAAGTACGGGCTTTCCAAATCCAACAAAGAGGCGTACGTCCGGCTGCGGAACGACTATAACGCCGTAAGCGCCAAGGAACGCGACCCGCTGCTGTTATATCTCCTCATCTGCTACGGATTCGAGCACCAGATCCGTTTCAACGCGAACCTCGAATTCAACAACCCCTGCGGCAATTCCGGGTTCAACGACGAAATGTACGAAAAACTGATCACCTTTGCGCGCAGGGCGCGGCAGCAGAACATTCAGTTCCGCAGCGAAGATTACCAAGCCTACCTCGACGAACTGACCCCGGGCGATTTTGTTTACTGCGACCCCCCCTACCTTTCCACCTGCGGCGTTTATACGGACGGGCGGCGCGGGTTCAACGGCTGGGACGCGGCGCAGCAGCGCGGTCTGATGCTTTTTTTGGAGCAGCTGCACGGCAGGAATATCCGGTTTATGCTCTCGAACTATGCCGAACATGCCGAAAGCGACAACAACGAGCTGATCCTATGGGCAAAAAAGAACGGATTTACGGTTATCTGCAACGATAAAATAACAAAACGCAACCGACAGAACAGGAGAGAGTTGATCATCGTCAACTATGAAGCGTATGGAAATCACCGCCCGGATATACAGCAGCTATAAACTGACCTACAGCAATATCTACAAAGACGTGGTCTCGCGGCTCTACCCCGGCATCGACCCGGAAAGCATCCGCCTGGAGGTGGAGGATATTTCCGACAACGGCAGAAGGTCGATTCAGGGGCAGCGGAGCCTGAAAAAGTATGTTTCCAGAACCATCCGCGTCTGCGAGGACGGCCGCCTTGCGCACATCGTCGGCATCAGCAACACCAATTACGACCTGGATAAAAAGCGCGAAAAGGAGCTTGACCCGACCCAAAAATATGAGTACGGGCGCCGGGATTACCACGGAAACAGCTACCTCAAGCAGGGAAGCCCCGACATTTTTAACTATTATTTCAGCGAAAAGCAGAACGGGGTCGACCTTTCGTTTTATCTGCTGGATACCGATACATCCGTTCCGCACAACCTGTTCAACGTGCTTTCTTACCGCGAATTGCAGACGATCGGTTTTAAAATCCTGAATATCGACCGGATCGACTTTTCAAAATATACGGCGACGGGTTGCGTGCTGAACGGCGCAAACAACATTGCCTTTTCTTCCTTCAATAAATACATGAACGACATCGCCCTGATTTCCAGGCGGAATTCGGGCAATATGCCGTCCTTCCTGCAATGTCAAGAACACCTGGTCAACAACGGCGACGGCACCGAATCCTATTACGTCGATAAATACATATACACCTTCAAAGCATTGAGCGCCCAGGGATACGACAGCCTGTTCCGCGCGTGGTGCATGAAAGTTCTCGCCGACCGCGAAAACACGAAAATCGAATTCCGGTTAGGCAAGCAGTATTTTCATTACGATGCGGACGAACGCTCGGTGTCTGACCGGCTGACCGGCCCGATCCATAAAACCTTCGAAAATGCGGGAATCCGCTTCAACTATGTTACAAACGATCAGTTCCTGAAGGAAAAGAGCCTTGCGGAAAACGCTTATATAAACGCAAAAATGCGCAAAGACCCGCGGAACCAGAACCTGTTCCGCAACAATCTGCGCAAAAAAGGCATCCCCACCCGCTGTGCAATTTGCGGCAACGACAATGCCCATGTACTGAAAGCCGCGCATTTATGGGAAGTTTCCGCGATCAAAAGCGCGGACGCCTCCGCGATCAACAGGTTCCTTTCCGTCAACAACCTGCACGACCTGCTCGATCCGTCTTTCAAGTACAAAAACGAACTGTTTTATAAAAAATACTGTCTGACCAATTCGGGCGACAACGGGATATGGCTCTGCGGCAACCACCACGATCTTTTCGACCTGAACCTGTTCTATTTTGAGAGCGAATACGGCACCGTGGTATTGCATTTTGAAGACGCAAAACAAGAGGCGGATTTTTTGAAAGAAGCGGTGTGCGATTGCCGCATTCCTGCGGAGGCGTTTAACGAGGCGACGAAGGCGTTCAATGCGCAGCGGAACGTCTGCTTCAAAAACTGAAGCGCCGCGCGATACGCTTCGGCAGGCGCAGTGCGGGGCGGGCGCGCGTCTGCCGAAGCGTGTATTCGGTGAATTTCCCGCCGCGGGACGCGAAATTTTCATTTTTCAGAATAAATTCTGCTTGACTTTTCGGATGTATTATGTTATTCTAGTTTAGCGTTGTGCGTTTAAGGACGCACGCAACGATAAGGCCCCATGGTCAAGCGGTTAAGACATCGCCCTTTCACGGCGGTAACTCGGGTTCGAGTCCCGATGGGGTCACCAGATGCAAACAAATCCGAACACTTCTGTTCGGGTTTGTTTTTTTGATTCGGCAGAAGGGCTGCGGAAAGTTCCGCAGCCCTTCTGCCTATGCCGGGCACGCGCCACGGCGCCAAAGTTCGTTTTTACAGCGCCATATAATTGAAAAACTCGTTTGTTTGAGGTATAATATTACCTGCCTGAAAGAGCGATCGATCCTAGTTGATCGGAGAAAGCTATGCTTGAAAAGATGAACGAATTTTTCAGCAAACGATTGGACGGATACGAAGAACATCAATTAAACGCGATAGACGGTGCGCGCGAATTTTATCCGTTTACCGCAAGTCTTTTGCCCGTGCAGAACGGGGCAGCCGTTCTTGACTTGGGTTGCGGAACGGGTTTGGAGCTCGAATACTATTTTAAATTCAACCCCGCCGCAAAGATTACCGGCATAGACCTTTCGGAAGATATGCTGGCAGCCTTAAAGCAAAAGTTTTCCGGGAAGGCAATTACCGCAATTCACGGTTCGTATTTCGACATTCCGTTTGAAAAGGATCGCTACGATGCAGCCGTATCCGTTGAGTCCTTGCATCATTTCACGAAAGAAGAGAAAACGTCTCTGTATAAGAAAGTATTGCAGGCGTTAGCCGCAGACGGATTCTTTATCTTAACCGATTATTTTGCACGGACGGAAGAGGAAGAAAACTTTTTCAGGCGGGAGTTGCTGCGCCTGAAAGCAGCGCAAGGAATAATTGATAATGCGCTTTATCATTACGATACGCCGTTGACAGCCGAGCACGAAATGCAGGTTTTGCGGGAGGCGGGATTTTCATGCGCCGAAATATCGGCGCAATGGGGCGCGACCTGCACAATTAAAGCCGTGAAGTAATTCCGATCAATGCCCGGATCGGTTCGTAAAAAAAGAGACAGCCTGCCGGCTGTCTCTTTTTTACCTCGTTACAGAATTTGTGCGCGCCCGCTGCACCATCGGATATATCCCTCCCCGCCCCGGGCGGACGGGTCAGCGCACGCCGCAAGCCTCTTTCAGCAGATTCAGCATTTCCCGCTCATGGTCGGCACAGGTTTCTTCTTTCCATAACCGATCGTCCTTTGTAAGGGAACTCATCAGCCTTAACTTTAAGCTGCCCTTTTCAATCATTTGCCGGTAGCTGTTATTTTTGGATACGGGACTTAAATTCGAAAACTTTGCATTCACATCTCGCTGTAAGATACACAGGTTTCCGAACCGGTCAAAATCGTCCCACGGCTCAAACGACTGCCTTGAAGGATGCTGCGGATACCAATGCTCCACCGAATTCCGGAATTCGAAAGTAAATTTCTCAAATCCCAGCTTTTTATACTCCTCCTTCTTCCTTTCTTTCCAGAGCAGATAGTCGAGGTAATTCAGAACGATATGCGGCGTGTTGACGCCCTGCCGGTAATTTCCCTCCCGCAAAAATTCGCGAACCCGCTCTTTGGCGATGCTCTCGATCCGATCTTCATATTGAGAGAGTTGTTCCGGTTTATCGTCCGCAATCAGCCATTTGAGCAAATCGGGGATCCAGCTGCTTCTGGGCGAAGTATAGGAAACCCGCAGGCATGCCTGCAGCATACAGATCTGCGAGCAGTCAACGCCTTTGCCGAAATCGGTATCCCAATAAGAATATTTTTCTCCGCGGCTTTTGCACAGGGTCTTCAGGCTCCAGTCGGAATCCTCGTTTTTGTATTCCCTTTTAATGATGTATTTGTCAAAAAGGAATCTGCACTTCAGCAGACATTCAATAAACGCCAGCGAAAACTCTTTGCCGTTCCCGCCCCTTTTCTCTTTCCACTCCCTCACGGCGGAGTCAAAGATCTGCTGAAGTTTATGGTCGTCATACGAAACGGAGCCGGAATATTCTTTGAATTCCGTCGAAACGAATACGTCCAGAACGTACAGCAGGAAATACGGAAAGTTTGTAATGCTCTCAAACCGCGGTCTGCCATAGCCCTCCTCATCTCCGTCCTCAACCGGCTTATCGTCATCGATCTTTCCCTCAATTATGCCGAGGATAGACAGATCCTGCCGCCCCCGATCGCTTTCGGCGGAGGCGCTTTTCTCCTCGCCCGCCCCGCCAACGGGCGCGAAGATATTCGCGGGCAAATCATTCAATCTTGTGCCGAACATTGACTCGCGCTGTTTTTGTTTTTTATCAAAATGCATCTGCACATAGCCGTTCATATCGCGGCAGGCATCCCAGACGCAGGCAAAAATTTTCCGCAGCCTTTCATCCTCACCCTGCGATTCTTCAGCGTCATCCTGCAGCAATTTCATCAGGTTGGCTTTGACGATGTCGTGCTGTTCGAGCTGCTCGCCGCTGCTGTTCATGGTTTCGAAGTAGCGGTTCAGGTCGGTATGCTCCGGAACCTCGATGCGAAAGAGAACGACCCGCGCCAATTTTTCTTTGAGCTACAGAACGTATTCCCTTCCATAATATTGCGGCAAAGCGCCTTTCTGCAAACATCGCCGCCGCGGGTAAAAATTTATTCCGCGCCCGTTCAATTCCTTGACAAAGGGCGCGGCGTTTGCTATACTCTTGCACAGTTGAATAAAAATTACTGCCACCGGGTAGTCGGATACGGACATTCGTATGCGCATCGTTAGGTCTTAGAAGATGCGCGAGCGGGTGTCTATTTTTTTGTTGCGCCGCGGAACGAAACAGCCGCGGCGAATGGGAGGTAACATGGAAAAAATCAAAAAAATGCTGCGCTATTTCAGTGCGGGCGAGCTGATTTTGTGGTGCTCGTCGGTCGCGCTGATCGTCGTGTCCTTTTGCATCTTCGACCGCACGAACTGGCTGACGCTCGCGGCGTCCCTCGTCGGGGCGACGTCGTTGATTTTCTGCGCCAAGGGCAACCCCGCAGGTCAGGCGCTGATGATCGTTTTCAG
>ERZ1643251.1607-NODE-1607-length-25336-cov-4.734030_pt1 | contig 25336 bp, 25 predicted proteins | sample MGYA00579261_ERZ1643251 | MGnify/ENA primary metagenome ERZ1643251 (study PRJEB29033, sample SAMEA4952267) | chicken gut metagenome | biome: Broiler Chicken; feature: Gastrointestinal Tract; material: Caecum | place: Ireland | collected 2018 | study: Broiler... | reverse complement strand
TGTGGCAACTGTTACCGGACAATTTTTAGTAGCTGCCCAATTTTTAGTGGCTGCGCTTAAAGATAAGCACCTATTTTGTCACGTTCGATTCTTTTCTCGTCCTGATTTTGGAAAAATTGGGGATATTTTTCGGCTCAGTCTGCCGGCTGCCTTTCAAAATATGCTTTTCCCCCTTATTGCCATGGTAATTTCCCGTATGGTTGCCGCTTTTGGAGATGATGCCATTGCTGTGCAAAAGGTGGGCAGCCAGATTGAATCGGTTAGCTGGGTAATCGCGGACGGATTTTCTGTGGCAGTCAACAGCTTTATGGCGCAAAACTGGGGTGCCAGAAATATCCACCGTGTGAAAAAGGGCTTTTTTACAGCTCTTACCTTTATGAGTGGATGGGGTATTTTTACAACCTTCTTGCTGTACTTCTGTGCTGTACCCATTTTCCGGATTTTTATTCCCGACCCCTCTGTCACTTCCATGGGAGTGGACTATCTGCAAATTATTTCCTATTCCCAAATGTTTATGTGTTGGCAAATTATGATTGTGGGTGCCTTTGCAGGTTTGGGGCATACCCTTACCCCTGCCGTGGTATGTGGTGTATTCAGTGCAGCCCGTATTCCCATGGCTATGGTACTTACTACCACCGCTTTGGGATTGTGCGGAATTTGGTGGAGTCTGTCCATTTCTTCTATGGCACAAGGAATTTTCTGTTTAATTCTATTCCTTTTCTTGCTGAAAAAGCTGTCTGCACAACAAGCCGCCTTTTCTTCATCTCATTAACCAAAACAACAAACAAAAAATGGCTCTGCCGTTCCCAGCAGGAACAGCAGAGCCATTTTAAATTTTTTTCATACAAAAGTTGGTCAATATTGTTTGCTCAAGGGCATGGCAAGCTGTAACACCGTCCAAGAGGCTTGATACAGCAAAGCCGCTGGCAATGCCAAAGAAATTAGTCCGCCACTGACAGTAAGTGCCAAAGAAACCACACAACTGAATACAACAGCGGCTGTTTGCACCATCGTTGCAAGATTTTCCCCGGCGGCAGCATTTTCTGCGGCACGCAGCCCACCAACAAAAGAAGCAAAGGAGCCTAAATGGGTCATAACCCCTTCGCTTTGTGTGCGGAAAATCAGCTCTGGCCCCAAGGTCTTGCGTTCTTGCTGGCCCAAAATTTTTACGCTTTCTTGCGGAAGGTCATAAATTTGAGCAATCAATTCTTCTGTCAAACAACAGTCATCGCTTTTTATCAGCAGAGAAATTCCCCGACGATAGAGGGAATGAATCACATCATTCACCATATCATCTGCTTTATACTCCAACCCAAACACACCAAACAGCTTGCCAGAAACAGCCAAATACAACAGTTGTCGCCCTCCATCCTTGCTGCATCGAGCTTCCCATTCTTCGCTGGGGGGAGTTAGACCATGGCGCAACATCATTTCCCGATTGCCTATCAATACCCGCTCGTCGTTAATCCATGCAGAATACCCACAACCTACCTCGTGGGTAAAGCTCTCCACGGGATACAAAATATCTGTTTTTCCTTGTACCAGTTCAGAAAAGACTTCTCGCATTGTGTCGCAGCCCTCTACCAAAATGGAGGTAGCATACAAAATGGCTAGGTCTATACGTTCTTTTTCAAAAGTTTTAATGCCTTTCAGAGAGACTGTTCCCGCAGGAAACAAGTCTTTTGCCCCTACCAATACCATATTGGTTTTGCCCAACTCTTCCATGGCACTCCAGCCGGGAACCACTGCCCCCACTCTACCAGCATGTTTCTGCATCAACAGGCTAGGCACTGCATAGAGCAAGGTGCTGGCAAAGGGGGTAGAAAGGCACACCGTGGCAGCAAATACACTGGCACCTACAGTCACACTGTTTGCCATCCAGCCTCCCACAACAGCAGCCAACAAGCCTGTTGCCAAAATCAGATAGCACAACTTGCGTGCATTTTTCTCGCTTTTCCGCAAAGAAAAGCTCTGTTTTAAAAATCCTTGTACCAGTGCTGTGGGGCGACTGACCAACAACCTTGGCTCTGGTTCGTGGAGACCCTTTGCCACTTCTGACACTCGCTCCCTGTCGGTAATGATGCAAGCAGCCCAGTGTTCCAACTGCGAACTGGCCATTTCAAAGTTTTTGCTTACCACCCTATTTTGCAGCCGTTCTCCTAGAAGGTTCATGCACAAACAAACCACTGCTACCCCAGAAAATAGGCTAAATGTAGCAGGTTCAAAGTTTTTGGGGAAGGCTACAAATGCTATGGCTTGCACCAATGCCCCTAACAAAGCCAATGTAGGCATAGTGTCCATGCTGGGCTTTGTAAAAAATCCCACGATACCATCTTTTATGGTTCCAATGCACAGCACTATCACAACTACAAGCAGTATCAAGTTCACAATTAAAAATGGCATTGGTTCAATGGCAGGGTCAACGAATCCGGGCAGTGAATAAAACCTTGCTGCCCCCATGCCCAACCACAGTAGAACCGCCACCAAAGCGGAAACAATGGTTTTGACAGTGTTCTTTGCTGTCATTGCAAGGAGAGTATCTTGTACTTCTGCTGCCTGTTCTGGACAATCATAGTCTTCTACCACTGGCTTTGGTTGCTTTTTTTCGTGGTTTTCGGAGGTGCCTTCTTCCTCTTCCTCCTGCTCAGACTCTGGTTCTTCGGGTTCTTCCTCGCCACCAAATAGCCGAAGGCCAAAGCCTTTTTTCTTCTTTTTCGGCTCTACCTGCTCTTCTGGCTGGTCAGAGGTTGATTCCTCTTTTTGCCCTTCCTTTTCTTCCAGTTGCTCCATCACCCGTGTGGGCTCCTCTGGTTCTTCCTGTGGTTCCTCTGGGGGCAATTCTGGCTCTAGCTCAAAGGGTTGGGTCTTTTGTTCCAAATCCTCTGGTTCTAGTTCCTGTTCTTGTTCGTGTAAGGGTTCCAATGGTTCATCCCAAATGGGTTGGTCTAACTGGAGGGAAAACTCCCCTGTTTGTTCCTGCCATTCTTCTGGTTCTTCTTGTTTGGAAAAGGAAAATGCCTTTGTAGGCTGTTTATCCTCAACAGTTTCTTCCTTTGCTTCTTGCTCTCTTTGTTCCTCTAGCGAAAACCCTACATCCTCTTGCAACTGGCTTTCTTCATATTGAGCTTTTTGTTGTTCCAGTTGCTTTTCTTCTTCTCTCTTTGCTTGTTGCTCTTTTACTTGGTTCAACCGTTGCCGCAGAGTTGGTTTTTTTTCTTTTTTGGCAGCTCGCAACTTTTCAGGGTCTATCTCCAAAGCGGTTTGTGTAAAGAAATCCCGAAAACGGTCATCTACCACAACTCCTTTGCCTTCTCCCAAAGCATGTGGAACAACCGGTATTTCAAATTCCTCTGTGCTTTGCTGCACTTTTTCCGTTGGTTGGGATTGGAATGGTTTCGAATGTTGTTCTTTCTTTATAGGTTGTGGCTGGGGTTTGGGGCGAGCCTTTGTCTTTGGTTGTGCAACAGGCTCTTGGGCGGGGGGCACACTCTGTTGTGTTGTGTTTGTGCCTCCCTCTGCCATATGAATACTTTGTAATACTTGGTCTACCAACTGGTTGCTTACTGCCTGCGCTGATTGCTTTTGATGTATTTCCTCCAGAATGCGGTCAACTTCCGCATTGGAAACATGTTGTTTCATCTTTGCACCTCCCAAGGAGTTTAGCATTCTTTTGTGCGCTGATGCATAATCTCATATAGAATGATTCCAGCAGCTACCGACACATTAAAGCTGTCCACACCAGTTCCTTCCCCTGCCATGGAAAGACTTACAGAGCCATCACACAGCTTTTTCACTAAGGGGGAAACTCCACTGCCTTCGCTTCCCATAACCAAGGCAATGGGGCCAGTGAGATTATTTTTGTGTAGAGGTGCGCCATCCATATCGGCACAATATACAAACACATTTTGTTTTTTCAACTGCCGAATGGATTCGCCAATATTGGCCACCCGTGCCACAGGCAAACGAGCTGCTGCACCAGCAGAGGCTTTCATCACAGTGGGGGTAATGGGTGCCCCTCCTCGTTTGGGAATTACAATGCCATGGGCACCACACAACAATGCAGTACGGATGATAGCACCCAAATTGTGGGGGTCTTCCACTCCATCTGCCAGCACCAAGAAGGGGGATTCCTGCTTTTCTTCTGCTTGCTTTAATAAGTCATTCAATCCCACATAGGCAATACTGCTTGCATAGGCAGCAACTCCCTGATGGCTTTCTGTGCCACACATTGCTTTTAACTTTACACTGCGCACCTGTTTTGCTACGGCACCAGCGTCCTTTGCCAGTGCAGTGTAGTAAGCTGCCACCTGTGGTGGAAGGGAATCCGAAAGGTATACAGTATCCACTCCGGTTCCACTTTTCAGCAGTTCTGCAACAGGATTTTTTCCATATACAAGTTGTGTATCTTTTTCATTTTTATTGTTTTGCTCCATTGATAGCCTCCCGTTTATGTATAGCCGCCAACATGCGGCTTTCTCTTGCATACATCTTTTTTGGCATTCCCGCAAAAACCGCCAAAAGCAGAGTTATACGGCTATCATTATACCAGAAAAAGAGGGAAGTTTCTATCGGATTTTGCAGCATGTATGGCAAAATCCCTTTGCTTCGTCATATTTTATAGGTTATATCAGTAAAAACACCATGGTCGCTCCCAGCAACAACACCCCTGCACCAGCTGCCAAACACCAGCCCCAAGGGGATTTTTTTCGTTTCCAACATATCAAACCATTGGCAAATCGTTCGGCCTCCTGTTTACTTTGAGCAAGGTGAACTTCTCCTGCCCCTGGCTTTAACACCACCCAAACGCTTTCAATCCATTCATTTTGCTGGGGTTTCACTTCTACCACTCTATGATGCACTCCCTGCATAATTTTCCACCGCCTTTCCTATCCTAAGTGTAGCCACTTTTTTATGGGGATAATCTTTCTTTAGATGGACTTTTTTAGGATTTGTAAAGAATAATTATACCTTTTGTAAAAGTTTTTTATTATTTCCCAGCTTTCCACTTGTTGAAAACTCTGTTGAAAATGTTGAAAGTTTTATTTTTTCTATATTTTTCTGTGATTTTTCAAGTTATCAACAGTCTTTTCAACACGATGTTGAAAACTATAAACTCAACATTCTGTTGAACCTCCTGTGTCAATACATAATTTCTACAATTTTTTTACGTTTATTTCCCGCAAATATAAAAATTTTTTCTCCTAAATGCCAGTATTTTTTTCTATTTTGTAAATTCTTGTCGTTAAACACACTTATCCACATTTCTCAACTAAGTTTTCAACATTTCCCCTATACATTCTGGAAATAAATTCCATTTCCCGATAAAATCCCCTTCTCTTTTGCAAACAATGCAGTCAAATCTTTCTCCTATGCGCCAGATTACCAGCGTTTCCTGCATTTATCCACTATTTTTTTGTACGAAAGGCACAATTCTTTTTGCAGAATTGATTTTATAGCACAGATAGAGTATACTGTATGTTAGAAAAATAACGGATGTTCCGTTAGTGAATTTCGGGAGGTAAATAATCATGCTGGTAAGTGCAACTGAAATGCTGAAAAAAGCTCGTGACGGCCACTATGCCGTTGGTCAGTTCAACATCAATAATCTGGAGTGGACAAAAGCAATCCTGCTCACTGCACAGGAATTGAACAGCCCTGTTATTTTGGGTGTTTCTGAGGGTGCTGGTAAGTATATGACTGGCTTTAAGACTGTTGCTGCTATGGTAAATGCTATGGTAGACAGCTTGGGCATCACTGTACCTGTTGCTTTGCATCTGGACCACGGCAGCTACGAAGGTGCAAAGGCTTGCATCGAGGCTGGTTTCTCCAGCATTATGTTCGATGGTAGCCACTATTCCATTGAGGAAAATGTAGCAAAGACCACCGAGCTGGTAGAGCTGGCACATTCTAAAGGCATTTCTTTGGAAGCTGAGGTTGGTTCCATCGGCGGCGAGGAAGATGGTGTTGTTGGCGCAGGCGAAATTGCAGACCCCGCAGAGTGTGCAAAAATCAGCGGTCTGGGCATTGACTTCTTGGCAGCTGGTATCGGCAACATCCATGGCAAATACCCTGAAAACTGGAAGGGTCTGGACTTCGAGGCACTGGGCAAAATCCACGACGCTACCAATGGCATTCCTCTGGTTCTCCATGGTGGCACTGGCATTCCTGCTGATATGATTAAGCAGGCTATTAGCTTGGGCGTTTCCAAAATCAATGTAAACACCGAGTGCCAGTTGTCCTTTGCTGCTGCTACTCGTGAGTATATTGAGGCTGGCAAAGACCTGCAAGGCAAGGGCTTTGACCCCCGTAAACTGTTGGCTCCCGGCTTTGAAGCAATCAAGGCAACCGTTAAGGAGAAAATGGAGCTGTTTGGCAGCGTAAACAAGGCATAATTTTTCTCAAATACCAAAAGCGGCACTGCAAAAACAGTGCCGCTTTTTCTATGCAACAAATTTTTTATAGTTCCTTCCATTCCACATCAATGGATTTTTTCTGATTAGTATGAAAGGTATGGTCTTGGTCTGCTACAAACTCCTCAAATTCTTCTTGTTCTTCTTCCATTTCCTTTTCTAATTTTTCAAAAACATTTTTGGCAAGTACCCCTGTAGAAATGTTGATAAGACCTTCCACTAAAAGAATAACTCCCACCACTTGCACCATCAAAGCAGCGGTACCGAAGGGATTAAACACAACCACAGCACCTAAAATGGCAGATAGCAAACTGGGCAAAGCAAGGCCCCACCATTTTTCGTAGCCAGCTTTTTTCAATCCCCATGCAGTCTGTAAACGGCCCAAACCGTCGAAAAGTACAAACAATCCGACAATCAAAGGGAGAATCCCTGCCACCGTTTTGGGCTGCAACAGTAAAAATAGTCCCAATGCAGACACCACTAGCCCCAAAACAAGGGTAAACCGTGCAGAGAACAGTTTTTCTCTTGTTTTTAAATAGGAAAAAATAGAGGACAAGCCAGCAATCAAAACCAATATTCCCACTGCATAACAAACTGCTTGCAGTAAAAAGGATGGCCACAGTATCAACGCCAAGCCTACCAGCAAATACCCCACCGAAATCCAATTTAGATTTTTTTGAAACACTTTCATGGAACACACTCCTTTTGTGTGGTTTTATACCATTTCTTGTATTATATTTAGTATATTACCACATCCCTGTGAATAAACCGTGTCCATTGTTTATTTCTTTTACTTTGTTTTACAAGGAGGTTCCTTTTATGCAACATCTTCCTTTGGGCTGTTTGGTTATGGCCTCTGGGCAAAGCAAGCGTTTTGGCAGCAACAAACTTCTTGCTCCATTTGGAGAAAAACCGTTGTTGGCTTACACTCTTTCTCAAATTCCCAAAGAATTGTTTTCTAGGTGTATTGTAGTAACACGGACACCAGAATGTTGCCCTATTGCTGTAAATGCTGGTTTTACCCCTATTTTGCACGCTTTGCCCCTTCGTCGGGATGCCGTTCGTTTGGGCATTGAGCAGATGGAGGGCATGGCAGGATGCCTTGTAGTGCAAGCAGACCAACCTCTTTGCCTACCACAAAGCTATAAAAATCTTGTGGAACACTTCTACCAACATCCACAGGGATTTTTTCGCCTTGGTTGGCAGTCCACCGCTGCCAGCCCCGTTCTATTCCCTGCACACTCCTTCGGAAAGCTGCGCTCCTTGCCCGAAAAATCAGGAGGTTCTGGGGCTTTGCCAAAAGATTCCATAAATATTACGGTGGTTTCGGCACTTTATCCATGGGAATTGGAGGACGCTGACACCCCACAACAGTTGGAACATCTGCTACACATTGCCCAACATTATTCTGATTGATAGCTTTGTAAGGTTTCTTGTAAGCGTTGCTGGTATTCTTGACGCACCTGCACAGGATGCAAAATTTCCATTTCCTGACCAAATCCAAAAACCCAGCCATAAAACTGGGGGCTTACCGATACCAATACTTGTGCTGTAAACCAATTCCCCTCCCCCTGTGGAATAATGGAAATTTCTGCCCCAAAGCGGTCTTTTACAGCATTGACCAAATGGCTGCCACAGCGAAGTGTCACCCGTTCTTCTCTGCCTCCATACATTCCAAACATCCGTTTGGCATAGGTAGAGGGATGGGACTCCTCAAAGGCTTCCTGACCCATTCTTTTCTTGCCTTCTTCCTCTTTGGCTTGCTCCATGCGGTCTACTCGATAGTGCTTAATAGAGTTTGCTTCTTCATCGTAAGCCACCAAGTAATAGTTTTCATCCTGAAATATCAACGCCCAAGGGCTAACACAATACCGCTTTCCTCCATGGCGGGGCTGCTTGCCTTGCAAGCTCCAATCCCAATATTGAAAGGAAAGCTGATGATTGTTGTTTATCGCCTCATTGATTTGGTCTAGTGCATAGTAAATGCGCTCATTTTCTCCTTTGGCTGCGGCTCCTGTACGATAAATCTGCCTGCGAATTTTTTCCGCCTGTTGATGGCTCACCTGCATAGATAGCTTTTCCAGAAGTTGCTCTGCCTTTTCGCTGGTGAGAAATCGACTACTTTGCACCATATCCATCAACATACTTACTTCTGGCAGTTCAAAGGTTCTTGCTGCTAAGGCACAACCTCGGCGGTCACGGCCGGGCTGGAGAATATCAAAACCAAATTCTTCTTCTAGTTGCTTTAAGTTGGCATAAATGCTTTTGCGCTCGGCTGCAATTCCTCTTTGGTTCAATTTTTCAATCAACACCGGTATGGGCATCCGATTGTTTTCATCGGTATCCCGCCACAAAATCTGCAAAATATGCAGCAGTTTTCCGGTTTGGTTGGGTTGCTTTGCCATAACTGCTCCTTCCTTTTGCCTTTGTTCTATGGCAAATTTCAAAAAAATATGTTACACTGTTAACCACTGTCACGCCCGTATTTTCTTTGGAAAAATCGGGCATGGTTTGGGAGGTTTTTATGGAAATCGTTATTCACTCTGCCATTCTTCATGTGCTGGACACCCACACAGACCAGCCCATTTTGGCAGATTTACTTTTAGAGCCAGAGGAACAATGCTTGCGCTATCTCTCCGGTCATCTTCAGCGTGCCTTTTCCAGCGAGGAGGCACGAGATTGCCGTTTTCGGCCTGATTCTTGGTTGTTGCCCTTGCTGGAACAAGTAGAGGATGATTTTATAGGGGTTAGCCGTTCCATTGCCAATCGCTGGTTTTCTCTTATGCAGCAATGGCCTGCAATTCCTTGTGCAGATGGACTTTTTGTTTTAGCAGAAGTAGACAATGTGCCTTGTATCGCTGCCCTAAAACTCAATTACAAAACCACATGGCTCCATCAAATTGAGCATACAAGTGGTGTTTCCAATCGGCTGGTGCAGCAGCCATCTGCTTTGCCCGGAAACACAGGAAAAGCCGACGAAGCCTTTTTTGCTGCACTGGATGGCAGTATCTGCCGGGTCATTGAAAAAAAGTATGATATTGACGGCAGAAAATCCCCCTATCTCTGTCAGCACCTTTTGCAGGCAATCAGCGGCTATTCCCCCAAAGAAAAGCTGGAAGTGGTAAAAGCTGCCGCCGCAGAGGTCAACCAACAATTTTATGGCAGCCTTGGCATGGATGAACCTGCTGTTTCTGCCACTTTATTGGAAACCTTCTGTGAGGAACCAGAGACACCCATTCCCACCACCGAGGAAATTTGCGAGGCTTTATATGGGGAAGTTCCCCATGCCAAAGAAGCCTTTACCAAAATTTTGGAAGAAAAAGACCTATCCCCTACCGAGCCTATCGCAATCTTACCGGCGGCAGTGCGTCGTATGGGAAAACAAAAACTCAAAGCCTCCAGTGGTGTAGAGATTCAGGTTCCTGTAGAAGTCTACAAGGACACCTCTGCCATTGAGTTTATCAAAAATGAGGACGGCACCACCTCTTTGTTGATTAAACACATCCTATTGTAAGAAACAAAGCCCTTCCCCTTTTTGGGAGGGCTTTGTTTTTTACTTTTTGTCAAAAGCACTGCGCCTCTGTGTACTGGTGCAGAACATCTCTTGTAGGCTCTCCCTGTCGTTGTCAACAAGGTATCCTTTTAGCCTCTGCAATGTGTCGGTAAAGGCGTCAATTTCCTCCATGAGGTATTCCCTATTTTCTAAAAATAGTTCACTCCACATGGTTTCATTGATTCTTGCAATACGGGTTAAATCCCGAAAAGAATCCCCTGTATAACAAGCGAGGTCTGTGCGGTCGCTAGCACACATCAAACTTACCGCAATAGCATGGGTCAACTGGCTTACATAGCCAATCATTTTGTCATGCTCCTGCACCGAAAGGCTGCAAATACGAGCAAAGCCCAAATCCTCCGCCACCACTTGGGCAAATGCCAACCCTGATGGGGTATTTTTTTCTGTGGGGGTAATGATAAAGTTAGCAGGGCGAAACATTTCGGTGTTTGCATTTTGCACACCGCTTACCTCTCTGCCTGCCATGGGATGGCTTGCAATAAATTCTACCCCTTGGGGCAGCATTTCCTGAATGGACTCTACAACCCCTGCTTTCACTCCAGAAACATCAGTGAAAATCAACCCTTGCTGAAACAGATGTTTATATTGCTTTACCCACTCCACAAAGGCAGTAGGATACAATGCAAAGACAATCCGCTTTGCATTCTGTACCAATGATTCAAATTTTTGGGTAGCCCCCTGAACAATGATTCCTCTTTCTTTGGCATAGGCAATGGCATATTCATCTACATCAATGGCGTTTACTTGCCATCCAGCTTTGGTCAAACCCATGGCATAGCTTCCACCCAGCAAGCCCAAACCTACAATTAAAACCTGTTTTGGGTTATTCATCTGTTCGGTTCACCTCAACCCCCAAAGTTTCCATCACATCAAAAAACGCTGGCCAGCTTTTGGTAACTGCTTGGGCATTTTGTATGGTGATGGTGCAATTTGCAACCAAAGCCGCCACTGTACAAGCCATTACCACTCGATGGTCATTGTGGCTGTCAATGGGCTGAGTAGGTTGACAAAGAGCACAGCCCTCAATTTCCAGTGTTTCCTTGTCCAGTTCTCGCACCTCAGCACCGAACTTTTTCAACTCTGCTGCCATGGCAGCGATACGGTCGCTTTCTTTAATACGCAGTCTGCCTGCGTGCTCAATCCGTGTGGTTCCCTTGCAAAATAAAGCCAACACCATAAGAATGGGGCCCAAATCGGGGCAATCTGCCAAATCAATGCAAATTCCCTGTAAATTCTTCTTTGAGAATTCCACAATCTTTTGAGAATTTGTTGAAAACTTCGCCCCACAGCGGCGGAGAATCTCAAAAATCACTGCATCCCCTTGTTTGGTGTTTGTGTCCAGCCCAGCCACTGCCACGGTACCAGTCAATGCCCCCAATACCGCAGGGAAGGCACCATTGCTCCAATCTCCTTCCACCACTACATTGCAGGGGTGATACTCTTGATTGCCTGCAATGGCAAGGGTATATTCATCTCGCCAGCTTGCCTCCACACCAAATTGGCCCAAGGTTTGCAAGGTTAATTCCACATAACTGCGGCTTTCAAAGGGGGGCAAAATGCGGATGATAGAATCCTCTTTTGCCAAGGGCAAGGCAAACAGCAATCCGGTAATAAATTGGCTGCTAACATCCCCCTTTAGCACATATTCGCCCCCCGTCAAAGGCCCGCAAAGCTCCACCCCTTGATGGGTCTGCACAAAAGGCAGCCCCCTTTGTGCAAACAGTTGTGCATAAACCTCTTGAGGTCTTTGGGGCAACCTTCCATGGCCCACTAAGGTTACAGGTTTGCCTGTTTGTGCCAAAATGGGAATCAAAAAACGTAGTGTGCTACCACTTTCTTTGCAGTCTACTGCACCTGCTGGGGTATGGGGCAGCCCTGTTCCGGTGATTTCTGCCCAGTTGTCTCCAATGGTTACTGTTGCGCCAAAATCCCTAGCTGCTTGTAAGGTTGCCAGCACATCTGCTGACCACTCTAAATTTTCCACCCGACTGGTACCCTTGGACAACGCTGCTGCCAACACTGCCCTATGAGCCATGCTTTTGGAAGGTGGTGCCTTTACCACACCACTGGCTTGTTTGCTGATTGTTACCTGCATGAAATACTCCCTTCTGGATAAAGCAAACCGCCGCCCGCCAAAACGGGGCGGCGGCTGGTTTCATCAAATATCTCTGCCGATTACTTGTGCAATGGCACGACCTTTTTCAATTACAGTGCGGAAGCGGTCGGGCTTCAAGCTCTGTGCGCCGTCGCTCCATGCGTGCTCTGGGTCAGGATGTACCTCAATAATCAATCCATCTGCACCGGCTGCAATGGCTGCAAGGCTCATGCTTTCTACATACTGCCAATTTCCAGTTGCATGGCTGGGGTCAATGATAACAGGCAAATGGGTTTTTTGCTTGATGATAGGCACCACAGACAGGTCTAGGGTGTTGCGGGTATACTTCTCAAAGGTGCGGATACCTCTTTCGCAGAAGATAACATTTTCATTACCCCCTGCCATAATGTATTCTGCTGCCATAATCCACTCTTCAATGGTATTGGCTAAACCACGTTTTAGCAGTACAGGCTTTTTCATCTTGCCCACAGCCTTCAAAAGCTGGAAGTTTTGCATATTTCGTGCACCAATCTGCACCAAATCTACATATTCCTCGAACTCTTCAATGCGGTCTTCGCTCATTAGCTCGCTTACAATGGGCAAACCTGTAATTTCTCTTGCCTTTACCATGTCCATAATTCCCTCAGTGCCCAATCCTTGGAAAGCATAGGGAGAGGTGCGGGGCTTGTAAGCACCACCACGCAGCATTGCGCCACCAGCCGCTTTTACAGCCTTTGCAACCTCAATGGTACAATCTTCCCCTTCTACACTGCAAGGGCCACCAATTACTACAATTTTCTCTTTTCCGCCCACCTTTACACCAGATACATCTACTACGGTATCCTCTTCGTGGAACAGGCGGTTGGCCTTTTTGTAGGGTGCTGCCACACGGGTTACACTGTCTACCCATGGGTTTGCACCAATAATTTTTTCATCCAATTTGGTGGTATCGCCTACCAGTCCAAACACATTGTAATCAGTGCCACGGATAAGGGTAACCGAAACCCCTTGTGCCTCCAATCCTTTGATAATCTTGTCAATTTCCTCTGGTGGAGTTCCTCGTTTGGTAGAAATAATCATGTTTGTTTCTCCTTTCCTTTTCCCCTCTATCTCAACCGAACTATGGTTCAGTGGGATTCAATATATTCTCTTAGTTGCTTTGCGGCAATGATGTAGCCATCAATGCCTTTACCAATAACATGGCAGCAACAAGCCATGCCTGCATAGCTTATCTGCCGAAAATCTTCCCGCTGGGTCACATCACTGATATGCACTTCTGCCGCAGGAATGCCCACAGCCTTGAGGGCATCCAAAATGGCAATGCTGGTATGGGTATAGGCTGCGGGATTGATGACAATTCCATCAAATTTGCCCAAGGCTTGCTGGATGGCATCCACCAGTGCCCCCTCATGGTTAGACTGGTAAAATTCCGTTTCAATGCCCAAATCTTCACAGCCCTTTGTCACCTTTTCTATTAGGGCATTGTAATCCATACGGCCATAGATATCCGGCTCCCGTACCCCCAACAAATTGATATTGGGTCCATTAAGTACCAGAAATTTCATCGAATGCCTCCTTTATCTGCTGCACCACATTATCAAAATCCCCTTGGTTTTTTATGGTGCAATGGGCGGCTGCCTCATATAAGGGCCTGCGCTGTTGTTCCATCTCTGCCAGTGCTTCCATACTTGTGGATAGGGGTCTATCTCCCCCTACCGCTAACTGTTCCAGAGGTCTATCTATAAATATCACCACAGCATTTTGGCGCAAGGCAGCTATATTTTCGGGATTTTTTACTACACCACCACCAGTGGAAAGCACCATGCCATTTTTAGCACCAAACTTTTTGCACAACTTGCTTTCTATCTGTCGAAATGCCTGCTCTCCCTGTTGTTGGAACAACTCTGGAATGGACATTCCTGCTTGCTTTTCTGCCTCTACATCCAAATCTATAAAGGGCTTGTTCAACAGCCGTGCACAGGCTTTTCCCATGGCACTTTTTCCGCAGCTTGGCATTCCTATCAACACAAGGTTCATTAACTGCCCTTTTAGGGTTCGGTAGATTCGACCAATCTCCTCATGGGGGATAGGCTTATCTAAAAAATACTCTGCCGCATACACCGCTTGTGCCACCAGCATTTCAAAGCCATCTACTGCCAATATTCCGGCTTTTTCTGCACGCAACAAAAGCTCCGTACGGAAGGGATTATAGATGGCGTCAAAGACCGCTTCACAATTGGGAAACCATTCCATTTCCACCAAACATTGGCCGTTGTTGGGGTACATTCCCACAGGTGTTGTATTGACAATTATCTGTATATCCTGCCGCTTTGCCGCTTGTTGGTAGGAAATTTCCTCTCCCTTTGGGTTGCGGCTTACGGTGATAATCTCCGCTGCACCTTCCGCCTTACACACTGCTGTCACCGGTTTATGGGTTCCCCCAGTGCCTAGAATCAGCACACGTTTTCCCTTTAGTGATACATGGTGTGCCTTGACCATATACAAAAAGCCGCCAAAGTCGGTATTGTGTCCTTCCAGACGTCCATTTTTGTTGACCACTGTGTTCACTGCACCAATTTCTTGGGCTTGCTGGTCAATGGTGTCCAGATAGGGCATTACCGTTTGTTTGTAGGGGATGGTCACATTGATGGCCTTCCACTGCTTGCCCAGCATAAACCCTTCCACCTCTTGTGGTGCTAAAGGGTGTAAATCATAGGTATAATCACACAGCATTTCATGGATGATTTTAGAATAGCTGTGTTTGAGCCTTTCGCCAATCAGTCCATATTCCACAATTAGCCCTCCTCTGCCTGCCATAGGGTGCCAAACCGCTGGGTATACAAATCCAACAAACCAATGGCACACATAGCATCTTGTACTGCACGGGCACGGGGCAAAATACAGGGGTCATGTCTACCCTGAATTTGCAGCACAGCATCTTGCTTTTTGTTGTAGTCTACTGTTTGTTGCTCTTTGTAAATACTGGGGGTGGGTTTCACTGCTGTACGCAGTATCACGGGCATTCCGTTGGTAATTCCCCCATTGATACCGCCATTGTGATTGGTAGTAGTAACCACCTTTTCCCCCTGCATTCGCATGGCATCGTTGGCTGCACTTCCTCGCAAATGAGCAAACCCAAAGCCTTCCCCAAATTCCACACCTTTTACAGCAGGAATACTAAACAGCAGTTGGGACAGCACACTTTCCACACTGTCAAAGAATGGCTCTCCCAGTCCGGCATCCAATCCGGTGATAGCAGTTTCCAGCACACCACCTACACTATCCCCTTCCGCAGAGGCAGCACGGATAGCAATTTGCATGGCAGCCCCTGCCGCCTCACTGATAACGGAAAAATCCATCTCATTTAGGCGGTTTTGCTGCTGTACCAGTTCTTCTGTCTGTGGGGAAAAGGGCAAGTCCTCCACCCCTGCACAGCTTCGCAGATGAGTAGCAATACAAACCCCCTTGGCCTTTAAAATGCTACGACACAAGGCACCAACTGCCACTACTGCTGCGGTAATTCTGCCTGAGAAGTGTCCTCCCCCTCGGCTATCCTGCCAACCACCATACTTTGCGTATGCTGTCAGGTCTGCATGGCCTGGACGCAGCAAACCTGCTGTTTTTTCATAATCCCTGCTGCGAGTATTGGAATTTTCAAGTATCAATGTGATTGCTGTTCCTGTTGTGTGACCATTGTACACACCACTTAAAAACTGCACTCTATCAGATTCAATGCGAGTGGTAGACAAACCATCTGCCTTTGGTCGGCGTTTGTCCATCTGCTGTTGAATGTAGTCTATATCCACGGGAATACCGGCTGCCAATCCATCAATAACAGCACCAATGGCAGGCCCGTGGCTTTCTCCAAAAATGGTAACCAAAATGGAATTTCCAAAGGTATTTTTCATTCCGCTTTCTCCTTTTTGGGGGCGGGAATTTCCTCTGCTTTTCCCAGCAACACCGCCTCCACCTGTTCAAATGGAACCTTATCCAACCGAAATTGTCCCGCTTTGGGCACCTTTACAATACGAATCATGCCCGATTGCGCTTTTTTGTCATGGCGCATTGCCTCCAAGGCCAGTTGGCGGTTATATTGCACCTCTAGGGGCAAACCCAAACGGCGGCAAATAGCTTTTACCTGCTCCCGAAGTTCAGCAGTTTCCAGCATAGGAATCATACCCAATGCCACACATTCTCCATGGTATAAGTGGCCTTCTTCCTGCAAACTGGTAGCACTTTCAATACCATGGCCTAAGGTATGCCCTAGATTCAAAGCGGCACGGTCGCCAGTTTCTCGTTCATCCCGTTCCACAATATTCTTCTTTACAATCAAACTGCGGTAAATAATTTGTTCAATATATTCTTTGCAGTCCTCTTCCTCAAAAATCCGCACCAGCTCGCTGTCTGCTAACAATCCTGCTTTTAAGGCTTCAGCAAGACCAGCCGCATACAGACGAGGGGAAAGGGTGTCCAAGGTTTCGGGGTCAATGAGCACTAAACGAGGCTGCCAAAAAGCTCCCACAATATTTTTTGTTTTTCCCAGATTGACCGCTGTTTTTCCTCCAATGGAGGAATCTATCTGTGCCAATGTTGTAGTGGGGATGTTGATAAAGTCAATGCCTCTCATATAGCTAGCAGCGGCAAAGCCTGCCAAATCCCCAACCATTCCGCCTCCCACGGCGACCACTGCATCTCCACGACCAAAACCCAGTTTCATCATAGTTTCTAGGAGGGTTTGCCATACGCTGACACTTTTGCTATGTTCTCCCTGTTCCACTACCTGCACAAAGGGCGCGTGGCATTGTTGGGCAAAGGTGTGTACATATTGGGCAGGAACTCCTCTATCTGTTACAATCAGTACCTTTCGATTGAGGTTTACCAACTGCCCCACATGGTGCAGGCTGCCTTTTTTGATAATGATGTCATAGCTGCGTTCGGCCAGCCGCATTGTCAGCCTCATGCTGTTTCCTCCTTTGTATATACTCCCAACAGTTTCACACTGCGACACAGGCTTTTTAGCTGCTCCAGCAGTTGCTGGCTACTCTCCTGACCAATATCTCCCACCAGCTCCGCATAAAAATAGTATTCCCATGGTGTGCCGGGCAATGGCCGACTTTTGATACATTCCATATTAAAGCCTTGCTGTCCAATGCGTTGGATAACCCTTGCAAGCTGTCCGGCGGTATGTTCCACCGTAAACAATAAGCTAAATCGGTTGCCACTTTGCTCCATTTTCCGGGAAATCACTACAAAGCGGGTGGTGTTTCCATCGGCTTGGTTTACTTCTGGTACCAATACTTGCAACCCATACAATGCCGCCGTTTCTGCACTGGCGATGGCTCCCACAGTAGGGTCTGCCTTTTCTGCCACCTGTTTTGCTGCCATGGCGGTGTTGGGATATTCAATTCCTTGAATATGAAGCTGTTGTAAAAATTTTGCACTTTGGCGCAGCCCTTGCGGATGGCTATAAACAGTTTTGATGGAGGAAATATCCGCCCCCGGCAAGCCTAAAAGGTTTTGTACCACTGGCAAATCATACACCTGCACCACATGGCAGTGATGTCCAAAGCACAAGTCCAGCACCTCTCCCACATCTCCTGTGGTAGAATTTTCAAAGGGCAGCACTCCAAAGGCTACCTCTCCCTGTTCCACTGCCTCAAACACTTCTCTCCATGTGGAATAATTCTTCGCTTTGGCATAGGGAAACAACTTTTGCAAAGCGATATGGGCAAAAGCTCCCTCTACGCCCTGATACCCTACAATATCCTGCCCTAAAATTTTGGCCTGATACTGACGAGAAATTTTCATCAAATCCCGTTGCCACTGTTGGTAATAGGACTGCAAGTCCTGCTGTTGAATTCGAGCAGTATTTTTTTCAATGACTTGTTCTTCTCTGCCGGAATCCAAAATTGCCATTCCGGTTTGCTTTTTATATGCAATGACCCCTTGTACTGCTTGCATGCGCTGCTCAAATAGGCAAGCAAGCTGTGCATCAATTTGGTCTATTTTTTCTCTGGCTTCTTCAAGCTGATTCATGGCTCTTTTCCTCTCTTTTTGTTGCCCCAAATCCCCCACCTATCCCATTAGGAGGGCATTTATTTGAGTATACCATATTTTTACACAAACCATCAAGAAAACTGCCCCAAAACCACCCCCATGAACCAGACAAAAATACTATGTTTTATGCCCTTTAATTTAACATTTTGCACAAATCAAAAAGCCCTGCCACAAAGACAGAGCTTTCTTGTATTATTTGTTCTCCAAGATTGCTTTTAAATCTTCTTCTGGAGTGGTAATAGGTGCAATGCCATAGTTTTCTACAAGATAATTGAGCACATTGGGAGAAACAAAGGCGGGCAATGTGGGACCTAGACGGATATTTTTCAATCCCAAGTACAGCAGTGTAAGCAAAATGCAAACAGCTTTCTGTTCATACCAAGACAGCACCAAGGATAGAGGCAACTCATTTACACCACATTTAAAGGCATCTGCTAAAGCCAAAGCCACTTTGATTGCACTGTAAGCATCATTGCATTGACCCATATCCATCAACCGTGGAAGCCCTGCAACGGTTCCTAAATCCAAATCATTAAAACGGAATTTACCACAAGCCAAGGTCAACACAACTGTGTCGGCAGGGGTTTGTTTTACAAACTCAGTGTAGTAGTTTCTTCCAGTACGAGCACCATCACAGCCACCCACTAGGAAAAAGTGCTTTAACTGACCGCTTTTTACAGCCTCTACCACTTTATCTGCCACACTTAAAACAGTACCATGTCCAAAACCGGTAGTCATTTCGGTGCCGCCATTGATTCCTGTAAAGGTTTTATTTTCGGCATATCCGCCCAGCTCTAAGGCCTTTTCAATGACAGGGGTAAAGTCGTGGTCAGGACCAATGTGCACCATTTCGGGATAAGATACAACCTCTGTGGTAAATACACGGTCGGCATAACTTTCTTTTACTGGCATTAAGCAGTTTGTAGTAAACAAAATTGGGGCTGGCAAATTGTCAAATTCCTTTTGTTGGTTTTGCCATGCAGTTCCAAAATTGCCCTTTAAATGGGGATATTGTTTCAACAGTGGGTAAGCATGGGCAGGCAGCATTTCCCCATGGGTATAAATGTTGATTCCCTTTCCTTGGGTCTGCTCCAGCAAAAGTTTTAAATCTTTCAGTTCATGACCGGTAACCACAATAAAGGGGCCTTTTTCCACTTCCATAGAAACCTTTGTTGGCACAGGTGTTCCAAAGCTTTCGGTGTTTGCTTTGTCCAGCAATTCCATACAGGCAAGATTTGCCTTTCCTGTTTCCAACACTACAGGCAACAGTTGGTCCATACCCCAATCTTCTGCCAATACAAACAATGCCTTATAGAAAAAGCTGTTTACTTCTTCGCTGGTATATCCCAACACCATGGCATGATAGGCATAGGCAGCCATACCACGAATACCGAATAAAATCAAAGATTTGAGAGAACGAATGTCCTCTTGTGCATTCCAAATATTGTTTAGGTCGTAATCGTCGGTATTTCCACAACGACTGGTGCAACAAGAACAGCCGGGGGCAATGCGATTTTTTTCCTCATGGACTTTGTCAATGAGTTCTTGAAGGGTTTTATCATTGAAACTCACATTGGTTACTGTGGTAAACAAGCCCTCTAAAATCAACCGGTCTGTATCGGGGGTTTTGGGATTGTTGGAACAGGTTCTTGCCAGCCCAATCAGCGCACCAGTCAACTTGTCTTGTAGTTGTGCAGTGGGGGCAGATTTTCCACATACACCAGCTTTTCCGGTGCAGCCGGAACATCCAGCAGTTTGCTCACATTGAAAACAAAACATTTGTTTTTCCATTCTTGTTCTTCTCCTTTGATATAGATTTACTCTAAAATATTGCCATTGGTGGAAATGGTAATCACTTGCCATGGAATAAATTTTCCACTATTTTTTAGGGCGTTTTCGGCGGCTCGCTGAATACCACCACAACAGGGAACTTCCATCCGAACAATAGTCAGAGATTTAATATTGTTGTTGCGAATAATCTCAGTCAGCTTATCGGTATAATCCCCCTCATCCAATTTGGGGCAACCAATAAGGGTAATTTTTCCCTTGATAAATTTTTCATGAAAGTTTGCATAAGCATAGGCAGAGCAGTCTGCTGCAATTAGCAAATTTGCCCCATCAAACCAAGGAGCATTTACAGGTGCCAACTTAATTTGCACAGGCCATTGACGCAATTGAGAAGGATGCTCTATAGCAGAAACACTTGCTGGTGCAACAGGGGGATGTAATGCTTTTGCCATGCTTCCGGGGCAACCACAAGGCAAAGGCTCTTTGGTGGCTTTTTTCCTTTGATTCTCCATCACTGCCTCATGGTCATAGGCGGCAGCTTCTCGCTCCACAAAGCGGATGGCACCCACAGGGCAAGAGGGCAAGCAATCTCCCAACCCGTCACAGTAGTCATCTCGTAACAATTTTGCTTTTCCATCTACCATGCCAATAGCACCTTCATGGCAAGCCTTGGCACACAATCCACAACCATTGCATTTTTCTGTATCTATTTCAATAATTCTACGAATCATAGTGTATTTTCTCCTTTGTTTTTTGGTTCTGTAGCTCATTATAAAAAGTTTTCAATTCTTTGTATGTTGTTGCAACAACATTTTAAAAATTTTTGTGCCCCTTGAAAATTCCAGTCAATAGCGTACAATAAAAACCACTGACCCAGCGGTCAAAAACTCTATAGGAGGAATCCCTATGGCAAAAACCTTTTCTGACCTATCGCCAGAAAAGCGAAAACAAATTCATGACGCTGCTCTACAAGTATTTGCAGAAAACGGCTACAAACGAGCTAACACACAAGAAATTGCCTACAAAGCTGGTATTTCCAAAGGGTTACTGTTTTACTATTTCAAAAACAAACAAAGCCTTTGCCTTCATTTGCTAAACTGGGCAATAGAGCAGATAGAAATTCAGCTAAAAGATGATATCCATCAAAGCAAAGATTTTTTTCAGCGGCTGGAAAGTGGGACACAGAAGAAATTAGAATTTTTTGAAAAAATGCCTTTTCTTTTAGATTTTTCCTTACGTATGTACTATACAACCGACAAAGAAATTGCCCCAAGCATACAAAATGCGATTGTTAAAATGACAAATATTTTATTTGACCGCTACTTTTCTGACATTGATACCCAAAAATTCAAGCCCGGTATCTCTCCACAGATGGTTCTAAACCAAATGATTTACCTTTGTGATGGGTATTTGCATCAACAAATGCTTCAACATCAACCCATTTCTATGGAAAATATATTGCAGCAGTATAACATCTGGAAAGCCATTTTAAAACAGTATGCTTACAAGGAGGAATATCAATGAGCGATATCATTCATGTATCACATTTAACCAAAGATTACAAAAAAGGTAAGGGGGTTTTTGACCTTTCTTTTTCTGTAGGTAAAGGGGAAGCCTTTGGCTTTTTGGGTCCAAACGGTGCTGGTAAAACTACCACCATTCGCCAGCTTATGGGGTTTATTCGTCCCACATCTGGCACAGTTTCCATCAATGGTATGGATTGTTTTTTACAAGCAGCAACTATTCAAAAAGATGTGGGCTATCTTCCCGGAGAATTGCCCTTGCCAGAGGACTTAACCGGAGAGCAATTCATTTCTTTTATTGCCAAATTAAAGGGTATCTCTGACATCTTCTATGCACATCAACTCATGCAGCGATTCCAACTAGATGGCAAGCAAAAAATGCGTAAAATGAGCAAAGGCACACGGCAGAAAGTGGGCATTGTGGCCGCATTTATGGGGCAACCACAGATATTTATTTTAGATGAACCTACCAGTGGGTTAGACCCTCTCATGCAAAACGAATTTATCCAACTGGTTTTGGAGCAAAAAGCAAAGGGTTGCACAATTTTTCTTTCCAGCCATATTTTTGAGGAGGTAGAGCGCACCTGCGACCGTGTAGCTATTTTAAGAAAAGGCAAAATTGCTTCCATTCAGCCAATAGACACGTTGCGACATCAACAAAGCAGAGAATTTCATTTTTCTTTTTCCTCCCAAGAAGGTGCTACTGCCTTTTATCAAAAAATGGGGGGCACTTTGCAAGAAAAAACTGTAATTTTGCTGGCAGGAAAAGAGCAGTTGCCCTCTATCTTGCAAATGGCATCTAGTTTGAATATCTGCGATTTATCCACCAAAAGCCAAAGTTTGGAAGATACCTTTTTAGCATTTTATGGAGAGGAGCAAAAATAATGAATTTGACACTGTTTCGACGAGATTTTTTGCAAAACAAACTTTTAATTATAATTATTGCAGCCGTCACTGCTATGTATTCCATCGTTGTTATCTCTATGTTTGACCCTGCACTTGGGGAAAGTTTAGAATTGATGATGGAATCCATGCCAGATTTATTTGCTGCTTTTGGTATGACAAATGCAGGAAATACACTTATAGAATTTATCGCCAATTATCTATATGGATTTTTGTTTGTGTTACTTCCTTTGGTGTTAATTGTCATTGTCACCAATAAACTTGTTGTCCGTCCACAAGACAAAGGAACTTTAGGATGGTTGTTAGCAACTCCTGTTTCTCGTTCAAAAATTGCTGTCACAAAAGCGGTTACTTTAATATATACTATCTTATTAGAAATTCTTTGGATTTTACTCTGTTGTATTGGTGCCTCCGAAATACTATTTTCTGGGGAACTAGACATACCACAATTTCTTTTGTTAAACAGTGGGCTTTTCTGTTTGCTCTCCCTGTTTGGAGGGATTTGTTTTTGTTCGGGCTGTATTTTTTCTGATAGTACCCTAGGCACAGGGGTGGGCAGCGGAATTTGCATTGCATTCGTTCTATTGCAAATGCTTTCCCAAGTAGGAGAAGAAACCGAATGGCTTAAATACCTTACTCCTCTTACTTTGTTTGACAGTACCTCCATTGCACAAGGAGATTTTTCTGTTGTTCCCATTCTAATGCTATTGCTAGCATCTATTTTCTTCTTTGGTATGGGAATTTTTGTATTCTGTAAAAAAGATTTTAGTGTATAAAAAATTACCGCCTTGAATTCAATTTCAAGGCGGCTTTCTATTTTTATTGGCAAAGAAAAATCAGGCATAACCCTAGGGTTATGCCTGATACAGCGTTGAAACGATCTGCAAAACTTATTTCAGCTCGATTTTTGCGCCAGCCTCTTCCAGCTTCTTCTTCAGCTCTTCAGCCTCAGCAGCGGGGCAAGCCTCTTTAACGGTCTTGGGAGCCTCGTCTACCAGAGCCTTAGCTTCCTTCAAGCCCAGACCAGTTGCTTCCTTAACAGCCTTGATAACAGCCATCTTGTTTGCGCCAGCCTCAGCCAGGATAACGTCAAACTCGGTCTTCTCTTCAGCAGCAGCAGCGGGGCCTGCAACACCTGCAACCATAACGGGAGCAGCAGCAGATACACCGAACTCCTCCTCGATAGCCTTAACCAGCTCATTCAGCTCCAGAACGGTCAGAGCCTTTACTTCTTCAACAATAGCAGTGATTTTCTCAGAAGCCATGGGTAATACCTCCAATAATCGTAGATTTTATAAAATTTAATGTGGGGCTTTTATGCAGCAATTATGCTACTTCGCCGCCCTCGGCGTTTTTCTCTGCAATAGCATTGATGGCAACAGCCAAACCACGCAGATTTCCGGTAAGAGCACTGAGCAGCATGGACAGCAAACCTTCCCGACCGGGCAGCTTTGCCAGTTCCTCAACCTCAGCCTTGCTCATAGCAGCACCATCCATGTAGCCTGCTTTAATGCTGAAAGCACCCTTGGAATCCTCAGCGTACTTATTCAGAATCTTAGCAGCAGCAATGGGGTCCTCTTTGGAGATAGCCAAAGCGGTAGAGCCTTCCAGCACATCGCTGATGCTCTCAATACCGGTATCCTTGATTGCCAAACGCAGCATGGTGTTCTTTACAACAGTGTACTCAACGCCTGCCTCACGCAACTCCTTACGCAGCTTTGTATCATCGGCAACGTTGATGCCCTTGTAATCTACCACAACACCTGCAACAGAACCTGCAATTTTCTCACGCAGCTCTGCAACATATGCTTGCTTTTGGGTCAGAATCTTCTCACTGGGCAAATCGTTTCACCTCGTTTCAACTATTCATCAAACCGCAACAAAAAACGCCATCTTCCGGCAAACCGAAAAATGGCGTGAAAATCCCATACAGTGACATTCTCGCGTTTCTCGGCAGGCGGACTTTGCATTTACACCTTGCGGCACCTGCTGTCTTAAAAACAGCTCTTAAAGTATACCATACCGACAACACGTTGTCAATAGGATTTTGAATTCTTTTTATAACTCAGCAATTAAACGCCGAATTTGTTTGCGCTTACACGAATGCCGGGGCCCATGGTAGAAGCAACAGTTGCGCTGCGGATATATTGACCCTTAGCAGCAGCAGGCTTTGCTTTTACAATAGCATCCATAACGGTCTTCAAGTTCTCGCCCAGCTTCTCTGCGCCAAAGCTAGCCTTACCGATAGGCACATGGATGATGTTCTGCTTGTCCAGACGGTACTCAATCTTACCAGCCATAGCCTCACGAACAGCGCGGCCTACATCGGGGGTAACGGTACCAGCCTTGGGGTTGGGCATCAAGCCACGGGGGCCCAAAACCTTACCCAAACGACCAACCTGACCCATCATGTCGGGGGTGGTTACCAAAACGTCGAAGTCTACAAAGCCTTCGTTTTGGATTTTTGCAACCAAGTCAGCATCACCAACCATGATTGCGCCTGCCTCTTCAGCAGCCTTTGCAGCGTCACCCTTAGCGATGGCAATAACACGAACGGTCTTACCAGTGCCGTGAGGCAGAACAACTGCACCACGAACCTGCTGGTCTGCATGGCGGCTATCAACGCCCAAACGAACATGCAGCTCAATGGTTTCGTCAAATTTTGCTTTTGCGGTCTGGCAGCAGATTGCCAGAGCCTCTTCACTCTCGTAGGTCTTAGTACGGTCTACGAGCTTCTTGCTCTCGGTATAATGTTTGCCGTGTTTCATTCTTACTCCTCCTGTGGTAAATCGGATTTATTTCCTCCCACGAATGGCGGGCTGTTAGTCTACAACGGTAACGCCCATGCTGCGGCAGGTACCAGCAATCATGCTGATAGCGGTTTCGATGTTAGCCGCATTCAGGTCGGGCATCTTGGTAGTAGCAATTTCCTGCAACTGAGCCTTGGTGATAGTAGCCACCTTGGTCTTGTTGGGAACGCCGGAAC
>ERZ1643251.1606-NODE-1606-length-25350-cov-5.721368_pt1 | contig 25350 bp, 23 predicted proteins | sample MGYA00579261_ERZ1643251 | MGnify/ENA primary metagenome ERZ1643251 (study PRJEB29033, sample SAMEA4952267) | chicken gut metagenome | biome: Broiler Chicken; feature: Gastrointestinal Tract; material: Caecum | place: Ireland | collected 2018 | study: Broiler... | reverse complement strand
CCCGAGAACCAGAAGGTTTCTCTGGGCTACAAGAAGGAAGAGGACAACCCCTGGGTCAAGCTGGAGAATGAAGTGCCCGTGGGCACCGAGTTCACCGCTCCCGTTGTCTCCATCACCAAGTTTGGCGCCTTTGTCCGCATCATGCCGGGCATCGACGGTCTCGTGCACATCAGCGAGATCAGCAACGAGCGCGTCAACAAGGTTTCCGACGTGCTGAAGGTGGGCGACGAGGTCCGCGTCAAGCTGACCAACGTCGACTTCGACCGCAAGCGCATCAGCCTTTCCATGAAGGCTTGCCTGAACGAGAACGAGGACGCCGAATAATCTTTTCGCAACCGCAAGGGGGCCTGCCTGTCAGTACAGGCAGGCCCTTTTTGTTGCAACCGAGTGGGTAGTATGCAAAAAATCAAAGACTTTGTCACAAAATATTACGAGGGTCTGGCCTATCTGTTTTTCGGCGGTGTGGCTACCTTGCTCAATCTGGTGTTGTTTGCCCTGTTCCAGGCCCTGTTCGGCACTGGTTTTGCCACCGGCATCGGCAATGTGCTGGACAATGTAATCTGCATTCTGTTCGCCTACTGGACCAACCATACCTTTGTGTTCCGCAGCGAAAACAAAGGTGCCGCGGCCCTGGCGGAGTTCGGGCAGTTTGTCTCCTGCCGCATTGCCACCATGATCATGGACCAGGCCATCATCTGGCTGGGGGTATCCCTCCTTGGGCCCCACGTGGCCTTTGCCGCGGCCAACGGGGCACTCTGGGCCATGGGGGTCAAGCTGTTCAGCCAGGTCATCGTCATTTTGTCCAACTATGTGTTCAGTAAGCTGTTCATCTTCAAGAAAAAATAAGGCCGCCCGGTCCGCGATGGATCGTCGGCTTTGACAACCAAGCGAAACATGACAAGGAGGCAATCCCTATGAAAAAGAAAGTCCGCGGACGTGGGTTCCGCGTGGTCGGGCTGATTCTGGGCATTGTTGGTGCCACGGTCAGCGTGACCTCCATCGTTTTCTCGGCACTGGGTCTGCACCAGGCCCATCTGTGCAAACACTGTGCGAAAGGGGACGATTTCCGTTGAAGTACACGAAAGAATTTATGTTGAGTAAAGTGGATCACACCCTGCTCAAGCCGGAGGCCACCTGGCCCCAGATTCAGACCCTGTGCGATGAGGCCATCGAAAACCACTGTGCGTCGGTCTGCATCAATACCTGCTACGTGAAGCAGGCTGTGGAATATATGGCGGGCCGCGTGCCGGTCTGCTGCGTGGTCGGGTTCCCCCTGGGTGCCATGGACACCCGCAGCAAGGCTTTTGAGGCCAAAACCGCGGTGGAAAACGGTGCTTCCGAGGTGGATATGGTCATCAACATCGGCTGGCTGAAGAACAAGCAGTACGACGATGTCCGTGCCGACATTGCCGCCGTCAAAGCTGCGGTGGGGGACAAGGTGCTCAAGGTCATCATCGAGACCTGCCTGCTCACCGATGAGGAAAAGATCAAGATGTGCGACATCGTGCCCGAGGCCGGTGCCGATTTTATCAAGACGTCCACCGGTTTCTCCACCGGCGGCGCCACCTTCCACGATGTGGAGCTCTTTGCCCAGCATGTGAAGGGCCGCTGCAAGATCAAGGCGGCGGGTGGTATCTCCACCGTGGAGGATATCGAGAAATTCCTCGACCTGGGCGCCGATCGCCTGGGCACCTCCCGCGCCGTCAAACTGCTGACCACCGGCGAGTCGGGCAGCGGGTATTGATCCGGTTGCAATCCATCTGTATGCAAGGCACCTGCCCTTTTGGGCGGGTGCCTTTTTGTATAGCTTTCCCGGCCGTCGCATAGGTTGAAAAAAACGGCAAGGAGGCTTTTGTTATGGTTGCATCTCCTTTGGTCTGGACCACGCTGGCGGGGCTTTCCACCGGGGTGGGCGGGGTATTGGCGGCACTCTGCCCACCCACCCGGCGCCTGCTGGCGGTCAGTGCCGGGTTCGCGGGGGGCGTTATGCTGGCAGCGTCTTTGGCGGATCTGGTGCCCGAGGCGCTGCGTTTTTATGGGCAGTATCTGCCGCCCCTGGCCTGTGGCGCGGCGTTGGTGAGCTTGCTGGCCTGCGGTATGGTGGCGGCAGCAGCGCTGGGGCGGCTGCTGCCTGACGAGGCGGCGCTGGCCGGGCGTCTGGCCGGGGATGAGGCCCGCACAGCGGCCCTGCGCACCGCCTTGATCACCGGCACGGCCCTGTTGCTGCACAATTTTCCCGAAGGGGTGCTCACGCTGTTCGCCGGTACCGCCGACCCGGCCCTGGGGGTGCGCACAACGCTGGCCATCGCCCTGCACAATATTCCGGAAGGGCTGGCGGTAGCCGTGCCTTTTGCTTATGCTCTGCGCAGCCGGCTGGGGGGTGTCGTGGCAGCGCTGATCTCGGGACTGGCCGAACCCGTCGGTGCGGTACTGGCGCTGTGGTGCTTGCAGGGGTGGTTTACGCCGGGATTTCTCAACGGTACGGTGGTGCTGGTGGCCGGCATCATGCTCTGGGTGGCGCTGGCGCAGCTGATGCCGTCGGCGCTGCTGGAGCGGGACCTCGTCGTGGGTCTGGTAGGGGTGGCGGCTGGTGTGCTGGCCATGCTGCTGGGCATTGCGGCTTTGCCCTGAATGTGTTATACTATACCCTGTATCAATGTTGAAAAAACGCCGGGAGGGGGTGACGTATGAAGAGCCGATTGGTCGCCCTGATCCTGGCGGTTGCCTTGCTCAGCGGCTGCAGCGCCGCCAACGATGTGGATACGCTGCTGCGTGCACCCCAGCTTTCCGGCGAGAGCGCCGCGCTGCAAAAGGCGCTTAACAGCTATCTGGGGGGCAGTGCTACCCTGAAATATCCGGCCAGCGGCGACTTCCTGTCTCCCTTTGCCTTCGGCGACTGGGATGGCGACGGCACCAACGAGGCAGCGGTCCTGTACACCGTGGATACCACCGGCTCCAACGTGTTTCTGGCGGTGCTGGAACCCAACGGGGAGAACAGCTGGCGGGTCAGCCAGACGGTGGAAGGACTTTCCAGCGAGGTGGAAACCTTTTCCGCCGCCCACCTGCGGGATGCAGACAGCCAACAGTTGCTGGCCGGGTACGGCAGTGCCCAGGGTGACCGCTATCTGGTGGTGTACGAGTATGACGGCACGACCCTTTCCACCATCATCAGCAACCGCTATACCGAGATGGTGCTGGGGGACTTTACCGGCAAGGGCAATACCCAGGATCTGGTCATCGCCCTGCCCACCGATACCGAGTACGGCGGTGTGACCTTGCAGCTGCTGACCAACGTGGAAGGGGAGTTCCGCTCCTACCAGACGCTGAACCTGGGGGAGGGATCCTACAGCGGCTGTGCGGCGCTGAGCGCTGGTCAGGGCCGGGACGATGCCATGTATCTGGTCATGGATGCCTGGGCGGGCGGCAACAGCCTGGTGTCGGACATCATCCTGTATGACGGCGAGACCGGTTTCCTGCAGCCTTACCATCCGCCTGGCCTCAGCAATCCCCAGCGCAGTACCATCCGCTACCACGAAGAACTGCTCAGCCGGGACCTAGACGGCAACGGTACCATCGACATCCCCGCCGAGGTGGATGACGGCGGGGAACTGCAAAACCCCATGGACAAAAGCCTGGTCTTCCTGCTCTGGCAGGATTACACCACCGGCAGCGGGGGCAACAGCCACTTCGGCGTATATGATACCAAGAACAACTTCTTTATGTCGCTGCCGGAATCCATGCATGGCAGCATCCTGATCCGCAGCAACCAGGGCGGGACCGGGTGGATGATCTGCAACAGTGAGGGTACCACGGTGTACTGCGAAATGCGGGTGGTGGACCCTGCCACCGCGGAGGACGCTGCCGACAGCGCGGCGGAGTATCAGCGCATTGCCAACATCGGCAGCCAGCAGTTGCAGGCGCGCATCGTAACGCCGTACTATGGGCTGAGCATCGACACCATCACCAGCGGCACGGTGCTGTTGGGACTGGAATAACGAAAGGGAGCACGGTATGAAACGAGTTTTGGTCGTGGAAGATGAGGCCAGCATCCGTGAGATGGTGGCACTGAACCTGAAAATGGCGGGGTGGGAGGTATTGGAAGCCCCCAGTGCCGAGCGGGCCCTGGAGCTGATGCATCAGAGCGAACCCTGCGATGCCGCCCTGCTGGACATCATGCTGCCCGGTATGGACGGTCTCAGCCTCTGCGAGACCATCCGCCGGGATGACAACGAAATCGGCATCATCATCGTGTCGGCCAAAGGGCAGGAGAGCGACAAGATCCGCGGTTTGTCCATCGGTGCTGACGACTATATCACCAAGCCCTTCTCGGTGTCCGAGCTGGTGGCCCGGCTGGAGGCACTGACCCGCCGCATCAAGCGTGGCAACAGCACCAAGGCCGCGGAAGAGCCCGAACAGCTGGTCAGTGGTCCCTTTGTGCTGGACGAAAAGAGCCGGGTGCTCTACAAGGCCGGCAAGCCCATCGACCTGACCCAGGTGGAATTCCAGATCATGGAACTGTTTTTCCGCAACCCGGCCACGGCGCTGGTGCGGGAAAAAATCCTGGAAGGGGTCTGGGGCAAAAACTACTTCGGCGATGTGAAGATCGTGGATGTGAACATCCGCCGCCTGCGCATGAAGATCGAGGACGAGCCCAGCAATCCGCAGCACATCCTGACGGTATGGGGTTATGGGTATCGCTGGAACGCCTGACGCCGCCGCGGCGCCGGAAAGGGGGAGAGGAACCGCCATGGCCAAGACAAGCATCATCCAGCGCTGGGTCAAGGGCAGCCTGCTCATCATGGTGCTGGTGCTGTTTGCCGCCGAGGCAATCTTCCTCTATACCAGTTACCGGGATCTGTACGGCGGGGTGCAAGGCGCCATCGAAAACCGCTTCTCCACCATTTCCGGCCGGCTGCAGGCCACCGGCACGGCGGGGGACAGCCGCGAAACGGCCGAAAGCCGCGGCCAGGCCCTGCGCCGCACGGTGGAACAGTTTGACGAAAAGGACAAGTTCGAATTCATGCTGCTGGACGCCCAGGGCATCATCCTGGCCACCAGCAGCGGTACCATGACCCAGGACCTGACCGACGGAACCGACTATATGCGGGCGCTGACCTCTGCCAGCGGCATCGGCAGCGCCATCTTCACCACCCCCCAGGGGGAACGGGTCATGGCGGTGACCTGCCTGGTGCCCTATGCGGCGGGCAATGTGGCCGCCATGCGGATGGTCACCAGCCTGACCCTGGTGGACCGCCAATGGGGGCGTTACATCGCCGTATCGGTGGGCATCGGCGTGCTGGCTTTCCTGCTCATGCTGTGGAGCGGGCTGTTCTTTGTGCGCTCCATCGTGCGCCCGCTGGGCGAGGTGGAGGCCACCGCCACCCGCATTGCCCGGGGAGACCTGAAAACCCGGCTGCCCGCCACCAAATACAACGATGAGATCGGCCGGCTGTGCGACACCATCAACCAGATGGCGGAGGACCTGGCCGAGACCGACCGGCTGAAAAACGAGTTCATCTCTTCGGTCAGTCATGAACTGCGCACCCCCCTGACCTCCATCAAAGGTTGGGTGGAAACCATCAAGACCATCGACAATCCCGACGACGAAAACTACCGGCGGGGACTTTCCATCATCGGTACCGAGACCGACCGCCTGTACACCATGGTGGAGGAACTGCTGGATTTTTCCCGCCTACAGAACGGCATCCAGCTCCACTGCGAGGTGCTGGATTTTGTGGCCGAAGCCACCGACGCCGCCCTGTTTGTGGAAGCCCGCATCGGCCAGGAGGGGCTGCACTTTGTCTACGAGGAACCGCCCGAGCCCTACCCGGTGTGGGCGGATCCAGCCCGGTTGCGGCAGGTCTTTGTCAACGTGTTTGACAACGCCATAAAATACTCGGAGGCCGGCGGCACCATCTTCCTGACCCTGACCCGCACGGCGGATACCGTGACGGCGTCCATCCGGGACCAGGGCCGGGGCATCGCGCCGGATGACCTGGACAAGGTAAAGCAAAAATTCTTCAAGGCCCGCAACGCGGTGCGGGGATCCGGCATCGGACTGGCGGTGGTGGACGAGATTGTCCAGGCCTTGGGCGGCCATGTGGACATCGAATCCACCCTGGGTCAGGGGACCACGGTGTCCATTACGCTGCCGGTTTATCATCCCGGGCAGGAACACCTGCACGAATCCATCTGAAACAGTCCCCCCAGGGGGAAGGAGCAACTATGTCCAAAGAATTTCGCACCTCCGTGGGCGGCCAGGCCCTGATGGAGGGCATCATGATGCGCGGCCCCGAAAAGATCTGCTGTGCCGTGCGTCGTCCCGACGGGACCATCGACCTGACCTACGATACGGTGCGCACCCATTGGTACAACAAAGTCCCGCTGGTGCGGGGCGTCTGCAATATGGCCGAAAACCTCTACAAAGGCTACCAGTACCTGATGCATGCTGCCGATATTGCCATGGAGGAGGAGACCGAACCCTCGGACTCCAAGCTGGACCAGTGGCTGGAAGCCCACCTGAGCCCCGCCGTACAGAATGTGCTGATGGGCTGCGCGGCTTTTGCCGGTGTGGTGCTGGCGCTCTTCCTCTTCACCTTTCTGCCCACCTTCCTCACCGGCCTGGTGGCCGATGTGGTGCCCATGGGGCGCTGGCCCCGGGTCATCCTGGAGGGCATGCTCAAAATGGCCATCTTTCTGGGGTATATGTTCCTGTGTACCCGCTACAAGGAACTGCACCGGGTCTTTGAATACCACGGTGCCGAACATAAGACCATCGCCTGCTATGAGGCAGGGCTGCCGCTGACGGTGGAAAACATCCGCAAACAAAGCCGGTTCCATCCCCGCTGCGGCACCAGTTTCATGATTCTGGTGATCATCATCAGCATTTTCCTGTACGCCGTGCTGCCCTGGACCAGCACCTGGCTGCGCATTGTGTACAAGCTGTGCATGTTCCCGCTGCTGGTGGGTATCTCCTACGAGATCCTCAAATGGGCGGGGCGTTCGGACAGCCTGCTCTCCCATATCATCTCCCAGCCGGGGCTGTGGATGCAGCGGCTGACCACCTTTGAGCCGGACGATTCCATGATCGAAGTGGCCATTGCCGCCGTTACGCCGGTCCTGCCGGAAAACCGGGAGGATGGCCGCTGGTGAACACTGCATTTCAGGCACTGACCGCCCGGCTGCAGGCTGCCGGCGTACCCGACGCCCGCTTTGACGCGGCCCAGCTCTACCGCTTTGTCACCGGGCGGGATCCCCGGTTGGATGACGGACCCTCCCCGGAGGAAGCGGCCCGGCTGGAAGCCCTGGCCGCCCGCCGTGCCGCCCGGGAACCGTTGCAGTACCTGCTGGGGGAGTGGGATTTCCTCGACTTTACCCTGAAGGTAGGCCCCGGGGTCCTTTGTCCCCGGGCTGACAGCGAGGTGGTCTGCGAGACCGCCATCGAGCTGCTGCGGGACAAGCCTGCCCCCGTGGTGCTGGATCTCTGCGCCGGCACCGGCTGTCTGGGGCTGGGGGTGGCCCGGGCCTGTCCGGGGGCGCAGGTTACCTGTGTGGAAAAAAGCGCCGAAGCCTGGCCCTATTTGCAGGCCAACACCGCCGGAACCGCTGTGCGCACCGTGCAGGCCGATATCTTTGCCTGGTACCGGACGCTGGCCCCGGAGAGCGTGGACCTGATCCTGTCCAATCCGCCCTATCTGACGGCCGGGGAGATGGCCGCCCTCATGCCGGAAACCGCCCATGAGCCCGCCATGGCCCTGGATGGCGGCGAAGACGGTCTGGCCTTTTACCGGCTGCTTACCGCCCGGTATAGGATGGCGCTGCGCCCCGGCGGCTGGCTGGTACTGGAAATCGGCTGTGCCCAGGCGGCGGATGTGCTGGCTCTGGGGGCCACACAAGGGTGGTCCCATGGCCGGTGCCGCAAGGATTACGGCGGCAATGATCGGGTGATTGTGCTGCAAAAACCCGAAAAAACCGGCTGAAAGTCCCGGTTATGGGATACTATATACACAACATATGGTTGTATTTTCAATCCGGATCGTATATAATAGACCCGGACGCAAAGGATAAAAGCGATTGTTTTACAGATAAAGGAGAACCGCAAGATGGCAGCAAAGAAAGACACTTCCCCCAAGAGCACCGGTCCGGCCACCGACAAGAAGGCTGCGCTGGAAACCGCTCTGGCACAGATTGAAAAACAGTTCGGCAAAGGCGCCGTCATGAAGTTGGGGGCCAATGTGACCATGCAGGTGGACGCAATCCCCACGGGCAGTCTGGGTCTGGACCTGGCGTTGGGCATCGGTGGTCTGCCCCGGGGTCGTATCATCGAAATTTACGGACCGGAATCCTCCGGTAAGACCACCCTGGCCCTGCAGGTGTTGGCCGAAGCCCAGAAGATGGGCGGCGAAGTGGCCTTCATCGACGTGGAACATGCCCTGGACCCGGCTTATGCCAGCGCCCTGGGCGTGGACATCGACAGCCTGCTGGTCAGCCAGCCTGATACCGGTGAGCAGGCCATGGAAATCTGCGAAGCGCTGGTCCGCTCCGGCGCCATTGACGCGGTGGTTGTGGACTCGGTGGCGGCCATGGTGCCCCGCGCCGAAATCGAGGGCGAGATGGGCGACAGCCATGTGGGTCTGCAGGCCCGTCTGATGAGCCAGGCGCTGCGTAAACTCACCGGTGTCATCGGCAAGACCAACACGGTGTGCATCTTCATCAACCAGCTGCGTGAGAAGGTGGGCATCGTCTACGGCAACCCCGAAGTGACCACCGGCGGCCGGGCCCTGAAGTACTATTCCAGCGTGCGCATCGATGTGCGCCGGATTGAGGGCCTCAAGGATTCCACCGGTGCTTTCATCGGCAACCGTACCCGGGCCAAGATCGTCAAGAACAAGGTGGCGCCCCCCTTCCGGGAGGCGGAATTCGACATCATGTTCGGCGAGGGTATTTCCAAGATCGGCGAAATCCTTGACCTGGGTGTCAAGTTGGGCATCGTCCAGAAGAGCGGTGCCTGGTTCAACTACGGGGATATGCGCCTGGGCCAGGGCCGCGACAACGCCAAACAGTTCCTGAAGGACCACCCCGAGGTCTCCGACGAGATCGAGAAGATCGTTCGTGCCAATGCCGACCGTCTGCTGGCCGCCGGCAAGAAGGGCACCGTCAAACCGCTGGATCCCAGCGAGATCGTCAAACCTGTCGCCCCCGGCGAGGGCCCTGCCGCTGCGGCGCCGGCCCCCAAGACCACCGGCGACGAGGTGGATCTGGACATTATGGTTGACGAATAATGCCAAAGCTGACCCAGATCAAGGAAACCAAGCGGGGGCGGCTGGCCCTGTTCCTGGATGGGGAGTTTGTTTTTTCCCTGGACGAGGATACCTTCGCCACGGCCCATCTTCACGAGGGGGACGAGCTGGAACCCTGGCAGGTGGAGCAGCTGCGCAAGCAGAGCGATACCCGCCGTGCGCTGGACAAGGCTATGGACTATCTCTCCCTGCGGGATCACGCCGCGGGGGAACTGTACCAGAAACTCTGCCGCAAGTTTGACGCCCACAGCGCCGCCTGGGCGGTGGCGCGGGCCGGGGAACTGGGCCTTTTGAACGACGAGGGCTTTGCCCGCCGCCGTGCCGCCGAGCTGCTGCGCAAGCGCAAATCCCGGCGGGAAATCCTGCAGGACCTGGCGGCCAAGGGCATCGATCGGGATACCGCCGCCCGGGCGGTGGATGCCTTGTACGACACCGATGAAACGGGGGAGGACCCCGAACTGACCACCGCCCGCGCTCTGGTGGCGCGGCAGTATGCCGCCAAGCTGGCTGCCGGCAAACGGGACCAGGTGGCGGCAGCACTGGCCCGGCGTGGATTCTCCCATGGGGTAATCCGCACGGTGCTGGACGAAACCGACGACCCAACCGAATCTGAACCATAAGGAAACATCTATGAACATTGCCATTATCTCCCTGGGCTGTCCCAAGAATCAGGTGGACGCCGACGTCTTTTGCCACGCACTGCTGAAGGAGGGCCACACCACGGTGGCCGACCCGGCCGAAGCGGACGTGATCATCGTCAATACCTGCGGCTTTATCGAGTCCGCCAAAACCGAAGCGATCGAGAACATCCTCATGGCCTGCCAGTACAAGCAGCAGAACCCCGACCTGAAGGTCATCGTCACGGGCTGCCTGGCCGAGCGGTACAAACAGCAGATCGTCCAGGAAATCCCCGAGGTGGACGCGGTGGTGGGCATCGGCTCCAATGCTGCGCTGCCGGCCATTGTGGCCCGGGTCTGCGCGGCCGGTGCCGGCCAGGTGGAAAGCTACGGCCCCAAGAGCGATATGCCGCTGGGCGGCGCGCGGGTCATCTCCACCCCCCGGCACTATGCCTACCTGAAAATTGCCGAGGGCTGCAACAACCGCTGCCACTACTGCGCCATCCCGCTGATCCGCGGCCCGCTGCGCAGCCGACCGCTGGAGGATTGCGTGGCCGAAGCCCGCTGGCTGGCGGGGGAGGGCGTCCGGGAGCTGATTCTGGTGGCCCAGGACCCCACCGCCTACGGCGAGGACTGGGGCAAACCGGGAGCCGTCTGCGAGCTGCTGGATCGCCTGCAGCAAATTGACGGCATCCGCTGGATCCGCATTCTGTATGCCTACCCCGAGCGCATCAGCGATGACTTCATCGCCGCCATGGTGCGCAACACCAAGGTGGTGCCCTATCTGGACCTGCCCATTCAGCATTGCGACGACGCGGTGCTCAAGGCGATGAACCGCCGCGGCGGTCGGGCCGAGATTGAGGATGCGGTCCACCGGCTGCGGGCCGCCATTCCCGGCATTACACTGCGCACCACCCTGATTGCCGGTTTCCCCGGCGAGACCGAGGAACAGTACGCCGAGCTGTGTGATTTTGTCAAGACCATGCGGTTTGACCGGCTGGGCTGCTTTGCCTATTCGGCGGAAGAAAACACCGTGGCCGCCAAGATGGACGGCCAGCTGGACGAAGAAACCAAACAGCGGCGAGCCGACCATATCATGGAACTGCAGGCGGAAGTCAGCGCCCAGCGGGAGAAGGAAAAGGTGGGCCAGACGTTGGAGTGCATCTGCGATGGGGTGGACGAGGAGACCGGCATGTATCTGCTGCGCTCCAAGGCCGACTGCCCCGAGATTGACGGCAACGTACTGACCCCGGCGGATACCCCGCTGGAGACCGGCGCGTTTTACAACGTGACCATCACCGATGCCGATACATACGACCTCTACGGCTATGCCGAGGAAAAACTGGAGGACTGAGTTATGAATCTGCCCAACAAACTGACGATGCTTCGTGTGATCCTGGTGCCGGTGTTCATGGTGTTTGCCGCTTTCAGCGGCTACGGCACGGCGGAATACAACCAGACCTTCATGCTGGTGGCCGGTATCGTCTTTGCCGTGGCCAGCATTACCGACTTTCTGGACGGATACATTGCCCGCAAATACCACCTGGTCACCGACTTCGGCAAGTTCATGGATCCCCTGGCTGACAAGTGCCTGACCACCGCGGCCTTTATCTATATGGTGGCTGACGGCATCTGCTCGCCGGTGGTGCTGGCCGTCATCCTGTTCCGGGAATTTGCCGTGGCCGGTGTGCGGATGATCGCCGCTGAATCCGGCACCGTCATTGCCGCCAACATGTGGGGCAAGGTCAAGACCGTGCTGCAGATGCTCACCATCCTGTTCTACTACTTTGCCGCTGCCTTGAGCGGTCCCGCCGATGTGATGGGGGTGGGGGTCATCACGATGATCCTGACCTGGCTGGTGGCGGCGGCCACCGTCCTGTCCGGGGGCATCTACCTGTGGCAGAACCGCAGCTGCTTCATGCAGGCAAAATAATAACGGGGGTTTACTGCTTTGCCGAATTTTGCACCCCGCGCAAAAGTACAGCAGATTTTTGCCAGAATGACCCGCCCCGAGCGGGCCGTTCTGGCTTTGCTGTGTCTTTTTGCCGTTAAATTTCTGTTCAGTACCGCAGCCCATTTCCTGCCGGTGCTGCAGCCGGTGGATATGCTGGGCAGCGGCCGCCATCCGGTGGATGTCTGGCTGCTGCTGCTCTGCTGCACGGCGCTTCTGGGCACCTTCTGCCTGTATCGCCGTGCCCTGCGGGCGGCATCCGTCCGGCTGACGTCCTTTGACGGGGCGGTGCTGGCCCTCTGCTGTGTGGTCAGCGCGGCCTTTTATCTGCACGCCATGGTGGGGCGGCAGAGTCTCTACCTCTGGGATAACGCCACTTATTACAACCTCCAGGTCCGTCTGGAATCCAACTTTGCCGACGGGGTCTTTATGGGGGTGGGATCCACCATCTACAAAACCTGGTTCAACGACTACGCGCCGTTGGTCATCAACATCCTGCTGGAACCTTTCTTTATGTTCACGGCGCGCACGGCCAACACCTTCGCCATCCTCTGTGCGCTGTTGATCCCGTCGCTGGTGTACGGCAGTGCGCTGGTGCTGCTGCAGGTGCTGCGTCGCCAGCTTACACCCCGTGCCCCCCGGCTGTTCACGGCCCTGGGCATGGCCTTTGTGCTGCTGCTGCCGCTGCTGCATATTGCCCTCTACCGGGGCATGCCCGATCTGCTGGGGGTGGCCTTTGCCTTTATGATCATGGCCCTGCTCACGGGATACGATTTCACCGTCCCCGCGCCCGCCCGGCTTGTCTGCCTGGCTGTTTTTACCGGTATGCTCATCGTCACCCGGCGCAGCTATATGTTCACTGTGGTGGTGCTCTTCCTCTTCTACGGGGTGTGGACGCTCTTCCGGACGTTCCGGAACCGGCGGAAGGACGCCTTTGTACGGTTCTGGCAGTTTGCCATTGCCTCACTGGTTTGCGTGGGGCTGCCGCTGGCCCCCATGTTCTGGCGGATTGTCAAGGCCGATTACAGCGACCGCTATGCCACCTACCAGACCGGCGGATTCTTCTCGGAACTGCACAACCAGTATATCTATCTGGGATTGCTGATTGCTGCCATCTTCGCAGTGGGCTTTTTATACGGACTGTATAAAAAGTGCACAAGGTTCCTTTCTGTATTGTCTTTGGCTGGGGCGGTGGTCACGGTGCTGCTGGTGACCCGGGTTCAGAATATGGATGACCACCAGTCGCTGGCCGTGGCGCCCTTCTATCTGCTGGGGTGTTTTCTCTGCGCTTTGGCGGTGGCCAATCTGGCGGTCCCGCTGCTGCGGGGGGGTCTGGCCATCCTGCTGGGGGGACTCTGCGTACTCAATTTCGGTGGGTGCAGTCAGATTCTGCCCATTGTCTTTCCCAGCGCGGTGTACAGCGGACTGTTCTTCTATGTGGACAACGAGCGCACCGATATGGAGGGCATTGCTGCCGTCAACGACTGGCTGCGGGCCAACTGCAGCGGGGAAAATTCGGCGTACATGATCTGCCACGGCGTGGTGTACAGTGCGGACGTCTTCCGCGCGGCGGCCCTGCCCGACGAGAGTATCCGCACCATTCTGGCTTACGGTGCGGTGAACCCCGGCAACGATGCCTTCCCCAAGGAGCTGTTTACGGCCCAGGCGGTGCTGACTTGCACACCCTTTGACCCCAGCAACCACACCGAAAAAATCAACAACGCCTTCCTGGAAAACCAGGAACGGTACCATCCCTTCGAGGTGGCTGCCACCTTCGATATGGGCAACGGCTATACCATTACGGCCTACCGCCGCGTCCAGGCCCCCACGGTGGAGGAGCTGGACACCTACCGGCGCTGGCTGGCCGAGGAAGATGCCCAGTACCCCTACAATTTCAGCGCCGTGTGGGATCAGCTGGAAATCCAGTTCGCAAATAACGGCTGAATACTTGCAACGGCGCCCTGCGGCGACTATAATAGAAACCATCGGAGACCATTGGAATGGGAAAGGAATGGACCACCATGCAAATTTTCAACACAATGACCCGTCAGAAAGAGGAGTTCGTCCCCCAGAAGGCAGGCGAGTACCGCATCTATGTCTGCGGCCCGACGGTGTATAACTATATCCATATCGGCAACGCGCGTCCCATGATCGTGTTCGACACGCTGCGCCGCTATCTGGAATACTGCGGCAACAAGGTGTACTATGTTTCCAACATCACCGACATTGACGACAAGCTGATCCAGAAAGGCCAGCAGGAAGGCATCTCCATGCAGGAGGTGGCCCGCAAGTTTGAAGCGGAGTACATCAAGGATTCCGAGGGCCTCAACGTGGAAGACCCCACCGTGCGCCCCCGTGCCACCGAGCATATCGGTGAGATCATCAAGATCGTCAAGGATCTGGTGGAATCCGGGCATGCCTATGTGGCCCGCAACGGCGACGTCTATTTCCGGGTCAAGTCCGACCCCGGCTACGGCAAGCTGAGCCACCTGAACCTGGACGATCTGGAGAGCGGCAACCGCGCCCTGCGCAGCCAGATGGACGACGACCTGAAGGAAGATCCCGCGGACTTCGCGGTCTGGAAGGCCGCCAAGCCCGGCGAGCCCTACTGGGAGAGCCCCTGGGGACACGGTCGTCCCGGCTGGCATATCGAGTGCAGCGCCATGGCCCGCAAGCATCTGGGCCAGACCATCGACCTGCATGCCGGCGGCCAGGACCTGATCTTCCCTCACCACGAAAACGAGATTGCCCAGAGCGAGTGCGCCAACGGCTGCACCTTCAGCCGGTACTGGATGCACAACGGCTTCCTGAACATCAACAACGAAAAGATGTCCAAGAGCGCGGGCAACTTCTTCACCGTGCGGGAAATTGCCGAAAAGTACGGCTATGAGCCCATCCGGTATTTCATGCTCACGGCGGGGTACCGCATGCCGCTGAACTACACGGTGGACCTGATCGAGAGCTGCAAGAACAGCCTGGAACGTCTGTATACCTGCCGGGACAATCTGGACTTTGCCATCCAGCACGCCCACGGCACCGACACGGCACTGGCTGCCAAGTGCGAGGAAGCACGCACCAAGTTCAAGGCCGCCATGGACGACGATCTGAACACCCCCGATGCGCTGGCGGCGATCTTCGACTTTGTGAAGGAGATCAACACCCAGTCCGATGCCTCGGACAAAGCCACGCTGGAACTGGCCGCCAAGACCTTTGACGAGCTGACCGGTGTGCTGGGATTGCTGTACAATCGCAAAAAGGACGAAGTACCCGCCGAGGTAACTGCCCTGGTGGAGGAGCGCGCTGCCGCCAAAAAGGCCAAGGATTGGGCCAAAGCGGACGCCATCCGTGCCCAGCTGACCCAGATGGGCTGGAGCGTCACCGATACCGCCCAGGGCCCGAAGATCACAAAACTGTAAAAAGATGACGCAGGGGCTGCCTGCGTGTTGCCGACGGGAGCGTTCCGGTCGGACACCACGCGGGTAAGCCCCGTGCGTTTTATGGTTAGGATTCTATGACACAGAGTACGTTACATCGAAAAATCCAGAGCCCACGGTCCCTTTGGCTGCTGCTGGGGGCGGCCCTTCTGCTGCGGCTGATCCTGGCCGTGGTCACCGAAGGCTACCCCTATGATATGAGCTGTTTTGTGGCCTGGGGCGACAAGCTGGCTGCCCAGGGGCCGTCAGCCTTTTACAGCGAGGGCTATTTTGCCGATTATCCGCCCGGGTACCTTTGGGTGCTGGGATTGGTGGGGCTGTTGCGGGCCGCTTTCTCGCTGTCCTATGAGTCGCCGCTGACCTACCTGTTGCTGGCCGTGGTGCCCAGTCTCTGCGACTGTGCCGCCGCATGGCTGGTCTGGCAGGTGGCACAGCGTGCCATGCCCGGCAGCCGTGCCGGATGGATGCTGACAGCGTTCACAGCTTTCAATCCGCTGTTGCTTTTTGACACCGGCGTCTGGAAACAGATCGACGGTGCCTTCTCGTTGCCGCTGCTGCTCTGCTTCCTGCTTTTGGAAGAACGGCGGTATCTGCCGGCGGCGCTGTGCTACGGCATCGCGCTGGCCATCAAGCCCCAGGCACTGCTTTTCGGACCGGTGCTGGCGGCCTGCTTCCTGGCAGCCATCGTCCGGGAGGACAACCGCTTCCGGGCCTTTGTGCGCTGCTTTGGCGGCGCGGTGGTGGCCCTGCTGCCGCCGCTGGTGCTGGCCATTCCCTTTTACGGGGTGACGAAGCTGCTGCCTTCGCTGTTGGAAAAGTATTCCGGCACCGTATCGGGCTACCCTTATGCCTCCATCAATGCCTTCAACTGGATGACGGCGCTGGGCGGTAACTGGAAATCTCTGGATGATATTGCCCTGCTGGGTATTCCCTGGCATGTGCTGGGGTGGTTCCTGATTCTGGTGGTCACCGGTGGGCTGGTGTTCTTTGCGGTGCGCAGCGAGCAGGCGGGACGCTTTTCCCCGTTGCTGCTGGCGGCGTACTATGGCCTGGGCGTCTTCACTTTCGGCCATTGTATGCACGAGCGTTACATGGTACCCGGCGTACTGCTGACCTTGCTGGCGGCAGCCCGCTGGAACGATATCCGCTTGTATGCGGCGGGTTTCGGCTTGTCCCTCACAGGGTTTGTCAACCTGGCCACCGTCTACTCGTTGGCAGGGACCGAGGATGAATGGCTGACCAGTGCCACCAGTTCCACAGTGGCGGTGCTGGTGGGCCTGGCCGAGACGGTCTGTTTCGTCATGCTTCTCTTTGCCGTCTGGGATCTGGCGCTCCACGGCCATGTGCTGGCATTGCCTGCCCGAACACGGGCGGAGGAGCCGGTGCCGCCGGACCAGCCGGTCTGGACCCGGAGGGAAGTGCTGGGAATGGCAGCGCTTACCGCAGCCACCGCGCTGTTGAGCTTTGCCTATCTGGGGGATACTACCGCCCCGCAACATCCGCTGGATGCCACCGACACCCGGCTGACCGAGACAGTCACGGTGGGAGAAAATGGGGTGAACCTGTGGGTTTATCCGGGGGTGTCCTTTGGGGGCAGCCTGACGGTGGCCGGCGGGCAGGGCACCGTGCTGCTGGTGCAGGAACTGGGCTACAGTACCTGTTTCAGCTGGAGTGAAAACCGTTTGCCGGTCACGGCCGGTCAGACCCTGACCGTCACGGTGGAAAATGCCCAGGTCTTTGAGATGGCGTTCCGGGACGGGGACGGCAACCTGGTGCCGGTTACAGGGGGCGGTGCCCTCTTTGATGAGCAGGCAGCAGTGCCGGACGCCATCAGCCAGCTCAACAGCATGTATTTCGATGAGATCTACCATGGCCGCACCGGCTATGAGCAACTGCACAAAATGCCGGTTTATGAGACTACCCACCCGCCGCTGGGCAAGGACCTGATTATGGCAGGCATTGCGCTGTTCGGCATGACCGGCTTCGGGTGGCGGTTCTCCGGCACGCTGTTCGGTGTGCTGCTGGTTCCCCTGGCCTGGTGCTTTGCCCGGCGTCTGACCCGCCGCCGTTGGATCGGCGCGGTGGCCAGTGTGTTGCTGGCTCTGGATTTCATGCGCTTTGCCCAAAGCCGTATTGCCACCATCGACATCTACGGAACTTTTTTCATTCTGCTGGGCGCCTACTGTATGCTGTGGTATTGCCAGAGTGTGCTGCAAAAGGGGGTTAACGGCTCCCTGTTGCCCATGGCGCTGGGCGGCGTTGCCTTCGGTCTGGGATGTGCGGCCAAATGGACCGGTATTTATGCCGGTGCCGGGCTGGCCATCCTCTACCTGGGGGTGCTGTACGCCCGCTGGCGGCAGAAACAGCCCGGGTTCTGGGCGGAATTCCGCACGGCAGCCGTGGGCGGGGTGGTCTTCTATGTGGCGCTGCCCTTGTGTATCTATATTGCTTCCTACCTGCCCTACTGGTGGCGGGATGCCTCCTTTGGGCTGGCCGACTGGTGGCAGTGCCAGGTGTCCATGTATGAGTACCATGCCAACCTGGAAGCCACCCATCCCTTCGAGAGCCGCTGGTACACCTGGCTGCTGGGGCTGCGGCCCGTCTGGTATTACCAGAACACCCATCTGCCCGACGGTATGAAGGCCAGCATTGCGGGCCTGGGAGGGCCTGTCATCTGGCTGGTGGGGCTGGTCTGTCTGGTGGCACTGTTGTGGCATCAGGTCAGCGGCCGGGGCAGTCGGGCCGGGGCCGGGGTCCTGATTCTCTACGGCACCCAGCTGATCCCCTGGATGCTGGTCACCCGGTGCACCTTCCTGTACCACTATTTCCCCAGTTCGATGTTCTGCCTGGCGGCCATTGCCCTGGTGCTGTCCCACCTGCGCAACCGGCGCAAGGCCCTGCGGATGGGGCTGACTCTCTGCGGTTTGTCGGCGGTTCTGTTTGCCCTTTATTATCCGGTGCTGTCCGGTCTGCCCATCCCCGCCTGGTGGGCGCAGGCCCTGGAGGTCCTGCCCAGCTTCGGCTTTTATTGATCCTTACAAAAAACGCCCCGTGGAAGCGCATGCGCTTCTGCGGGGCGTTTTTTGCCTGACGCTACTCAGGCTTCTGGGAGGTAAATATGATGAGGCAGGCCTTCCACATAAATGGGGGTCAGTTCGGCCTGGATCAACGGCATTGCATAGGAGATAAACTCCTTGGTCATGGCGGTGTGATCCGCATTGACCCATTCCAGCGGGACCTTTTTCTCCAGGTTGGCCACTTCCGAAATGGGATGCAGGCTGGTGCCGCACTGGTAGGGGGCGTTGGAGATGCGGTCCAGGGCCACCATCTCGCCGGTGTGTCCCTCAAAGGCGGCCTTGGCGGCAGCGCCGCCCACCTGGTAGGCTTCGGTGATATCGGTACGGCTGGTCAGATGTCCGGCACAGCGCTGCAGGGTGGAAAGCTCGATGCAACGGGTCTTGGTGTCCAGCCGGCGGGCTACCGTATTGGCCAAAAACCGGGCGGTACCGGTCAAAGCCTTGTGGCCGAAGGCGTCCACCGCATGGACATCGTCGGCCAGTTCGCAGACGTAGCGGCCGTCCTCCAGCTTGACGCCTTCCGACACGGCAATGACGATGGAGGGTTTGGTTTTCTGCATCCGCTCCACCTTTTCCACAAAGTGGTCCACATTGAAGGGCACTTCGGGCAGGCAGATCATGTCCACGCCCTCACAGTCCTCGGCCCGGGCCAGGGCGGCAGCGGCGGTCAGCCAGCCGGCGTTGCGGCCCATAATCTCCACGATGGTCACGTATTTGGTGCCGTAGACGGTGGCGTCCCGGATGATCTCCTTCATCACCACGCCGATGTACTTGGCGGCGCTGCCGTAGCCGGGGGTGTGGTCGGTGACCATCAGGTCGTTGTCGATGGTCTTGGGCACGCCCATAAAGCGGATCTCGCTGCCGATGTGGGCGCCGTAATCGGCCAGCTTGCCGATGGTATCCATCGAGTCGTTGCCGCCGATATAGAAGAAGTAGCCGATGTCCAGCTCCTTCAGGATCTCAAACAACTGCAGGTAGACAGCTTCCCCCTCGGGGGTATGCCAGTCGGGCAGCTTATAGCGGCAGCTGCCCAGGTAGCTGGAGGGCGTACGCTTGAGCAGCTCAATGTCCAATGCGTTCGTCAGCTTATCATCCAGCACACAGGTGCGCCGCTCCAACAGGCCGGCCACACCGTGCAGCATGCCGTAGACCTTGCCGGCTCCACGGCGCTTGCAACTCTCGTACACGCCCGCCAGGCTGGCGTTGATGACCGAAGTGGGGCCGCCGGATTGACCGACAATCGCATTTTTTGCCATAAGATACCTCCTGCATTTTTTACAAGGTTTTGCGCCGCAGGGCACAGAAAACGGCCGCAGGGCGCACCGGATTTGTTGTATCCAGTGTACCATGCGGCCGTTTTTTTTGCTATTGCAGGAGTTGCCGAAAAAATGGCGTTGCGTTGTGAAACTTTTTGTTCCGCTCTGCGGAACAGTTGAGGGTGCCTGTGGGAACACAGCAGTAGAAAGTTCCACTATGCGGAACGCTTTGCGGGATTTTGCAGCAAAATACGCAGTTTTACATTGCAAAAATTGCTGGCACTGGGCATCTTGCCCAAAAATCAGCCCAGATGGATGTGGCGGGGCACGCCGTTGATGTAGATGGGGGTCAGTTCCGCCTGGATCAGCGGACGGGCATACCGCTCAAACTGTTCGTTGACGTGCATGCCGTCGGCGGCAATCCACTCGTCGGGAACCTTCTTTTCAAAGTTGGCAACCTGGGTTACATCCACCATCTCGGTCTTGATGCGGTAAGGTTGATCGCTCAGCCGCTTGATGGCGCACATCTCGGCGGTTTCGCCGCGCATGGCAGCCTCCACAGCGGCACCGCCCACCTGGTAGGCCTCGGTGATGTCGGTGCGGCTGGCCAGGTGGCTGGCGCAGCGCTGCAGGGTGGAAAATTCGATAGCACGGGTCTTGCAGCCCAGGCGCACCCGGATCAGCTCAGCCAGATACCGGCTGGTGCCGCTGAGGATGGCCTTGTGACCGAAAGCGTCCAGCTGTCCGGCGGTGGAGACCAGATCACAGAGGAAGACACCCTCAGCGTTTTTGACACCTTCGCTTACCGCAATGATCACGTTGTGGCGTTCCTTTTCCAGCTGCGCCACCTTGGCCAGGAACGCTTCCTCATCGAAAGCGCGCTCGGGCAGCAGGATCAGGTCGGGACCGCTGCAGTCCGGCCCGGCGGCCAGGCTGGCCGCGGCAGCCAGCCAGCCGGTGTGGCGGCCCATAATTTCGGCCACCGTCACGCTGCGCATGTCATACACGCTGGAGTCGCAGATGACTTCCTTCAGGATGGTGGCGATATACTTGGCAGCGCTGCCGTAGCCGGGAGTGTGGTCGGTGAGCATCAGGTCGTTGTCGATGGTCTTGGGCACGCCGATAAAGCGGATTTCGCTGCCGATGGCCTTGCCGTAACCGGACAATTTGGAGATGGTGTCCATCGAGTCGTTGCCACCGATGTAGAAGACCGCCCCGATGTCATACTGGGTAAACAGGTCGAACAGCTGCTTGTACGGACGTTCGTCCACAGCAGCTTCAGGCAGTTTATGACGGCAGCTGCCCAGGAAGCTGGACGGTGTGCGCTTGAGCAGCTCGATGTCCATCTTGTCGGACAGAACGGTGTCCAGATCGACAATCTTGCCTTCCAGCACGCCTTCAATGCCGTACTGCATGCCGTACACGTGCGGGGCACCACACGCTTTGGCGGTTTCGTAAACGCCCGCCAGGCTGGAGTTGATAACGGCGGTGGGGCCGCCGGATTGTCCTACCAATACATTTTTCATCGCGTGTACCTCTTGTATATTTTTATAATGAAATTACAATGCGTATTTTTCAATGGCTTCCGCCACGCCATCATGGTTGTTGTCGGCGGTGATCACGTCGGCTGCGTGTCGGACCTCCCGGGTGGCGTTGCCCATGGCCACACCCAGGCCGGCAGCCTCCAGCATGGTCAGGTCATTGCCGGAATCGCCCACCGCCATCACCTGATCCCGGGCCAGGCCCAGGCGTTCGGCCAGGGCCATCAGACCGCGGCCTTTGCTGACGCCGGGGGCGTTCAGCTCCATGTTGCGCTCGATGCTGGAGGTAATCTCCAGTTGGGGGCAGGCTTTGGCCACCGCCTGCCAGGCGGCATCCCGTTGCGCCTCGGTGGGGTACAGAATGCTGAATTTTTCAATCTCCCGGGGATGTGCCTCCATCATGGCGTGCATATCGGGTACCTCATTGCGGGTGCTGCGGAAATACTCCCGCAGGTTTTCCGGCACCATGCTCAGGCTGTCCTGGGCGTTGGCGGTGGTGGTGTAGCTTTCCCCGTCAATGAAGATGCTCAGCATGCCGCCGTAGTCTTCCAGCACGTCAAAGGCACGCTCGGCCTGTTCCATATCAAAGGGCAGGCTGACCAGCTTTTCCCCGGTCTGCAGGTCCACCACCGAAGCTCCGTTGGAGGTCAGGGCGTACCGCACGCCGGGAATTTCCAAAAAAGCTTTGGGCACACCGGTGACGGTACGGCCGGTGGCCGGCAGTACGGTAATGCCTTTTTTCAGGGCGGCGCGGATAGCCTCCAGCGTGCGCGGGGTAATTTCCTTTTGGTCATTGAATACGGTCCCATCCAAATCCAACGCAATCAGACGAATCTGCATATACTTCTCCCCAATCATTGTTATCCATGTTAAATTTTACCGCAAAACGCCCGTGATTGCAACCTGGAGCACGGTGTGCTACAATGAATAAACTGTAAAATATGAAATTTCCGGAAGGGAAGGGGAACGATGACCGCAAAACGCCTGTGGTTGCCGGATGTGCTGCGGGGGGCTGCCCTGGTGAACATGCTGGCCTACCATGCGCTGTATGACTGGGTCTATGTGTTCGGTCACACGGGCGGCTGGTACGATATCTGGTCGCCGGGGTGCCATATCTGGCAGCAGTATATCTGTTGGAGTTTCATCCTGCTTTCGGGATTCAGCTTCCCGTTGGCCCGTCGCCCGCTGAAAAATGGCCTGGTGGTGGCCGGTTGTGCCGTGGTGCTTACGGTGGTTACGGTGGGGTTTATGCCCTCCGAGTCCATCTGGTTCGGGGTGCTGCACCTCAACGCAGCGGCGGTCCTGCTCACCTGCCTGGTACGGCCATGGCTGCAAAAATGCCCGGCGGGCCTGGGTCTGGCCGTTTGCGCGGCGCTGTTTGCCCTGACCAACCAGATCCCCGAAGGGTATCTGGGGTTTGAGACACTGCGCCTGTGCGCATTGCCGGGGACCTGGTACGCAACGAACTTGTTCTGGCTGGGCCTGCCCGATCTGACCCGGTTTGCCTCGGCCGATTATTTCCCCCTGGTGCCCTGGCTGTTCTTGTTCTGGTGTGGCTATTTCCTGGCGGGAATCTGGCACCCGAAACGGGGACCTGCCCCGGTACCGCTGCGCCCGCTGGCTGCGGTGGGACGGCATACCCTGTTGGTGTACATGCTGCATCAGCCGGTCATCTATGGGGCCCTCTGGCTCTGGCATGCGACCCGCTGAAGGCTCCTGGTGGAAAAGCGGAAAAAATGTTAAAAAATTAAAAATTCCACGTTCCAGGCCCCATTTCCCAGTTGACACAGACGGGGTCAGTATAGTATAATCTTGTTTACTGGTTAATTGTATTTGACCGGCAAACTCCTGTCTCAGGTCAAGGGAGGGAAGAAGATGTCGGAGATCCGTGTCAAAGAGGGCGAGTCCCTCGAGAGCGCTCTGCGCCGTTTCAAGCGCAGCACCGCCCGTAGCGGCGTGTTGGCCGAGGTGCGTAAGCGTGAGGCTTATGAGAAGCCGTCTGTGCGCCGTAAGAAGAAGTCCGAGGCTGCCCGCAAGCGCAAGTTTAAGTAAGCTAGCTTACAAAGAACGACTGTGCAGGCCCGCGTTTTGCGCGGGCCTGCACTTTTTGTATAAGGAGCTGTACCATGATCCTGACCCCGGAATATATCTTTCGAAAGATCGAATGCATCCATCCGGATTTTCTGGCCCGGCAGGGCATCCGCGCCCTGGTGCTGGATGTGGACAATACGCTGACCGGTGACAACAGCCAGGTGCTGGAGGACAGCGTGCAGGCCTGGCTGCAGGAGATGCGTGCCGCCGGTATCAGCCTGACCATCGTTTCCAACAACACGGCCGGGCGCGTGCGGCCTTTTGCCCAACGCATCGGCCTGGACTGGGTGTCCCTGGCCTGCAAGCCGCTGCCCCTGGGACTGATGATTGCCCGCCACCGGCTGGGGGTGTCCAAATCCCAGATGGCCATGGTGGGGGATCAGATATTTGCCGACCGGATGGCTGCCGGCTTGTACGGGATCCGGTGCCTGTTCCTGCTGCCCCGTACCCCCCACGACAAGGCCGGCAGCGTCAAGTTCAAGCGCAAGTTTGAGCCGTACTGGATTCAACGCTATTACCATAAAGGAGGCAAACTCTATGAGTGAGCAAGCCCGGTTTGGTCCGGCGGGCCTGGCGGACAGCTACCCCGGTAAAAAGTTCGACCCGGAGGGAATTGCCGCGTTTACGGCCGGATTCGGTCTGACGGCCTTCGAGTACCAGTGCGGCCGCGGCGTGCGGCTGGCGCTGGACAAGGCTGCGGCCCTGGGGGAAGCCTGTGCCCGGCACAACATCACGCTGTCGGTTCACGCACCCTATTATATCAGTATGTCCAGCCTGGAGGAGGACAAGCGGCTGCACAGCATCGACTACCTGCTGCAAAGCTGTGCCCTGGTCAAGGCACTGGGCGGCCGGCGGGTTATCTTCCACACAGGGTCCTGCGGCAAACAGAGCCGGGAAGAAGCCCTGGAAAAGGCGCTGGACACCATGCGCCGGGCGGTGGAAGCCTGTGACGCAGCCGGTTACGAGGACTGCATCCTCTGCCCCGAGACGATGGGCAAGGTCAACCAGCTGGGTACCCTGGAGGAAGTGCTGGCCCTCTGTCAGGTGGACCCGCGCATCACGCCCTGCATCGATTTCGGCCATCTGTATGCCCGCAGTCAGGGCACCCAATTTGCCGAAGCCACGGCCCCGGCGGATTACGCTGAGCTGCTGGATCAGCTCCAGATGCTGGGCCCCGAGCGGGCAGCTCATTTTCATGCGCATTTTTCTCGCATTGCCTACACCAAAGGCGGCGAAAAGTGCCACCTGACTTTTGCCGATACCCAGTACGGTCCGCCCCATGCACCGCTGCTGGCGCTGCTGAAAAGTCGGGGTCTGGCCCCCACCATCATCTGTGAGTCGGCCGGGACCCAGGCCGAGGACGCCCAGGTGCTGGCCAGCACATACCAGGCACTGTGAGGGCGAACCGGCAAAAAAATGGCGAATTCCACCCAAAAAAAGGCCCCTGGGTCTTGCAAAAACACGCAGTATCCTGTAAAATAGTTACAGCTATGTAGTACCATTCTATTATTGGAGGAATTTTTATATGATTTCTGCAGGCGAATTCCGCAACGGCGTTACCTTCGAACAGGACGGCCAGGTCCTTCAGGTCGTTGAGTTCCAGCACGTCAAGCCCGGCAAGGGCGCCGCGTTTGTGCGCACCAAGACCAAGAACGTCATCACCGGTTCCGTGGTGGAGACCAGCTACAACCCCACCGCCAAGTTCCCCCAGGCCTTCATTGAGCGCAAAGAAGTCACCTACTCCTACGAGGACGGCGGCCTGTACCACTTCATGGACGTGGAGACCTACGACGATATTCCCGTCAGCGCCTCCGACGTGCCGGATAACTTCAAGTTCTGCAAGGAGAACGACACCTGCAAGCTGCTGAGCTACAAGGGCAAGGTCTTCAGCGTGGAAATCCCCAACTTCGTGGAGCTGGAAATCACCGCCACCGAGCCCGGCATCAAGGGCAACACCGCCACCAACACCCTGAAGCCCGCCACCGTGGAGACCGGCGCCGAGATCCGCGTGCCCCTCTTCATCAACGAGGGCGACAAGATCCGCATCGATACCCGCACCGGCGAGTATATGGAGCGCGTCAACT
>ERZ1643251.1604-NODE-1604-length-25350-cov-11.194426_pt1 | contig 25350 bp, 21 predicted proteins | sample MGYA00579261_ERZ1643251 | MGnify/ENA primary metagenome ERZ1643251 (study PRJEB29033, sample SAMEA4952267) | chicken gut metagenome | biome: Broiler Chicken; feature: Gastrointestinal Tract; material: Caecum | place: Ireland | collected 2018 | study: Broiler... | reverse complement strand
TTATTATTCAAGAAGACATTTTGTAATGTTTTGTCGAAGATGAAAATATTTTGTCAACTAAGAAAACTCAAATTTTTTTACATTATTATAGCTTTCTTCCTCTTAACAAAATGAAAAATCAAATAGAAAATAAAACTAAATATAACTAACAAGTAAAAACTAATTCCTCTTAAAAGCATCATCCCTGATGTAGCAAGTGCACTTCCATAAATAACTTGGTTTGCTTGAAGAAGTAACCCTTCACTAACAACAACACCTCCTGGAAAAGGCATAAAGTCACTTCCTAAAGTGATACATACTTGGAAAGCAACAACTTCAAAAAAAGATAATGAATTTAATCCAAATGCTAAATAAATCACATAACTTATTGCCAGTATAGAAAGACGTTGTCCCATCAAAATCACTAAAGCTTCCAAAAGAATCTTAGGATGCTTTTTTGTGAATCTAGCACACTCTTGATAATCTTTTAAAGATTGATGTAACTCTCTTTCTTTTTCCTCAATATTTTTCACCTTAAACTTTTTAAGAACTTTAATGGCAACTCGCAAAAGCTTTTCCATTAATTTATTAGAATAAATAAGCAAAAAGAAAAAGAACATAACCAACAATGTTGTCCCAAATCCAAGCAATACTAACCAATTAAAAAGAACATTAAAAGAAAAAAGTTTATCCCAAAACAAAGCAAAACCAATTAATGCTAAAAGAATCAAAGCTACTTTATAAAGTAAAGTATTCAAAAGAATAACGACACTATTAACACGATATGGTATTTTATCTTTGCTCATCTCCATCATTTCCACCGGTTGTCCACCCATGCTACTTGGTGTAATAGCTGAAAAATAAACTTCTGTCATAATATAACCTAAAGCTTGATACCAACTAATTTTATACCCAAGATGAAAAAACATTCGTTTCAAATACAAACAATGAAAAAAAGCATAACTAAAAAGCAAACCGAAAGCCCAGATTAAAATTCTCGGATTACAATACTGTAAAGAATTCACAAAATCTGTCAGAGAATAATCTTTTAAAATAAAATAATAAGTACCTAAAATCAATATAACAAATAAAACTGCCGAAAATACATATTTTTTAATACTCTTCATAACTCACCTTTCTAATGTTATAAAATTTCTACCCTACCGAGTCGCAATAACTAAATATATTATCCTAACTGCTTTTCATAGCCCACATCATAACAATAACAATGTCCACTGCCAAGACCACTCCAACAATTCACATACTCATAACTAACTTTTTTAGTAACTCCTAATGCTATTATACTTATAGCTCATCCCTAAATTCCAACAAAATAATTATTAAATGTTATTCTTCGCTTTTTTCAGAACATTCTTGAATGTCATATAATTCATATAATTCATATACAGCTATTACTAAATCAAGCCCCTCTCGTTCGATAATTAAATCATTATCATATTTTTTTAACAATCCTATTAGTCCTTCATCATCCTCATCATCGGTTAATTTAAATAACACCTTTTTGCCAACTAATTGTTTTATTGTTTTCTCATCTATAAATTTTCTATTACTATTCATCATAGTTACCATTCCTTTTCTCTTTTTCTCAAGTCCGCACACATCATGTGATCCATATAATTATTTTCCAGATAAGCACCTTTTAATCATTCAATTACTCCATACTAACGTCCCCATAGATTTCCTGGTTCATTCCATTTAATTCGTTAACTTTATTTTTCAATTCTTCATATTCCTGTGTATTCCAAGAACTTAACACATAATACTTTTTACCATCTCTATCTTCAACATACTTTGGATTATTTAAATACCAATTTTTATGTACAGGTAAAGCACCAATTTCTTTTGTTTTAATAAGCAGTGGAACAGATTCTGGATATAAGTGAATTAAATCATACAAATCTTCAACAGAATAATTTTCTAATAAAATTTCAAATAACTTTTGCAACAACGTTCCAATACCATTATATGGCTCGCCGTTAAGAATATAGGATTTATTTTTTAAAATACTTTTTACTTTTTCAGTTAATTCGGATTGTTCAGATATAAAAAGATACTTCTTAAAAATTTGAATAAATAATACTTTGTTATCACGATAAAATTTTGAGTATTCATTCATCTCGTCCCTATACAAACTATCTATCATTTCAAGGAATTTCTCATCTTCAAATAGCGATGACAAAGAGTCTTTTTCTTCATCGGTTGTAATTAAGCCAGTTAAAGTATCTGAACTGTAACAAGATAAAGTATGGATATAATAGCTTAAAATTAAATGCATTTCTAAATCATTGTTAAGTTTTAAAGTATCTTTAAGAATATAGTCATATATATCCTGATAAGTTATTGTTATATATCCCGCTTGATCTACCTCTTTTTGTTGTTCCAAAATCAATTTATATCCAGGATATAAGAAGACAAATAGTTTTTGATAGGATTCATATTTCTTTGATATATTGTCTTTGTATTTTTGTAACTGATTATCATGTATAAGTGATTCTAATTTATTTTCAATTACAACAACATATTTTTCCTCATTCAATTTTAAAGTAATTAATAAATCGATATTATTCCTTTCACGCATAACGTTTACGTCACTAAAAATCATTTCATCTATATTTAATTTTTCAAAATATTCATCGCCAAACTTTTTGTCTTGAATTAATTTTAATAATTTACGAATTGGAAAATAGGAAATAGCTTTATTCCCCGCATTCTTTCCAGGTTCAAGCAACCATTTTAGGACATTACTATGTTTAATCTCCATCTTTTCAACACCATAAACTGAAGCCATATCCAGCGAATTATAGTATTCTTTCAAGTAATTAAAGTAGACATTCATTTCCATATATTTTTTAAAATCTACCACATTTGTCACCTCTGACATCATTGTACCAACTTTCTGATAAAAAGTCACTAGCCATGAATTGAAAAACATTACAAAATAAAAAGTGCTAGTAAATTTAACGAAAAAAACTCCTGCAAAACGCAAGAGCTTTACCCAAAATATTACCTTTTCATACCGAAACCACGTGACAACTAAACGCTTCGTATTCTTGTTCTTCTACATTTCGAATATGTCTTTCATATTTGGGATCAAAAGCTGGATTCGTAATCAAAAGTTGTTTTAAATGTCCAAAATAATAAATTCTTGTTCCCGGATTTACCGTTAACATATCTCCCGCCTCTACAGCAACTGGTTCACCATCCAAAAAGAATACACCTTCTCCTTCTAGAAAAATATAAATAAATGTGCTTTTATCATGAACAAATTCTTCAAAATGTCCTTTTTCAACACTCTCCATAACAATTCCCACTTCACTGTTAGGATTTCCAAACCTCACAAAACCCCACAAAGTTTACACCATTTTTATCAAACTTAGTCATTTTAGAATTTTTAGTTAACTGATACATATATTATTCTCCTTCTAATTGTTCCAATTTTTTCTTTTCACTTTTAAGTTTTTCTTTTTCTTGTTCCACCAAAGATGCTGGTGCCTTCTTTACAAACGCTTCATTTGCTAACAATTTCTCACGTTTTTCAATACTTTGTTTTAACGTATTTATTTCTTTTTGTCTCTTTTCTTTATCCTCTTCAGTCTCTTCATGTTCATCATACAAAATCACTTCATACTCACGATAACTAACTTCATAAGCTTTTGCCTCTAATTTTTCTAAAGTAATATGTCCATCCCATTTTAACATTTTGCTAATCATATCATAATCAACATCATTTTTAAGATAAACTTTATATTCTTTAGTAAGTTGTAACTCAGCCTTTTTATTACGGAATACCCGCATAAATTCAATCTGATCATTCACTTGTCTTTCCTCTTTGCTAAAAATTAAACTTTTATCTATCATAGGATAGTCACTTGTTGTAATGTCATCACAAACAAAAGGAACTTGCTTATAAATCTCATCTGTAACAAAAGGCATAAATGGATGAAGCATCTTTAAAATAGCTATTAACGTATAACGAAGGGTAGACTTTGTACTTACTTTATCCATGGCAAATTTAGCCATTTCAATATATTGATCACAGTAATCTTCCCAAATAAACTTATATAAAACAGCATTAACATTTTGGAACTCATACTTATCCATATACTTTGTAACATTTTTAATCGTCATTTCCAATCTCGTTAAAATCCATTTATCAGCCATTGTTAAATCTTCCAAAGACTCGCTTTCTAAATCTTCAATATTCATAAGTACAAAACGTGAAGCATTCCAAATCTTATTAATGAAATTCCAAGTGCTTTTTACTTTTTCTTCATCATAACGAAGATCCGTACCAGGAGCAGTTGAAGTAGATAAATAATAACGTAAAGCGTCAGCGCCATATTCTTCTATAACATCCATTGGATCGACACCATTACCTAAGCTCTTACTCATCTTACGGCCTTCTTTATCCCGAATAAGCCCATGAATATAGCAATACTCAAAAGGTCTTTGTCCTGTAAAATGAAGTCCTTGAAAAGTCATCCGGTTAACCCAAAATGGAATAATATCATAACCAGTAACCAAAACACTCGTTGGATAATACTTTTTAAAGTCTTCAGTAATATCCGGCCATCCTAAGGTACTAAAAGGCCATAAAGCACTTGAAAACCATGTATCCAAAACATCTTCATCTTGTACCCATCCTTCTTCCTTAGGCGCCTCCATTCCAACATAAACTTGATCGTCTTTGTACCAAGCCGGAATCTGATGCCCCCACCACAACTGTCTAGAAATACACCAATCATAAGTAATCTCCATCCAGTGATTCATAATCTTCTCATAACGAGCCGGTAAAAACTTAACTTTGGTATTCTTATTCTTTTGATTTTCTAAAACTTTATCAGCTAAAGGACGCATTTTAACAAACCATTGTTTAGACAAATAAGGTTCTACCATCACATCTGTTCTTTCAGAATGGCCAACACTATGAATAATCTTTTCAACCTTTAATAAATAACCTTTTTCTTCCAACTCTTGAACGAGCTTTTCTCGAGCCTCAAACCGATCCAACCCTTGATACCCTAAAGCATTCTCATTCATTGTTCCATCCGGATTAATGACCACAATCTTTTCTAAGTTATGTCTAAGTCCAACTTCATAATCATTCATATCATGGCAAGGAGTAATTTTTACACATCCCGTTCCTTTATCTGGATCAGCATGTTCATCACCAACAATTGGAATTTCCCGATTAACTAAAGGTAAAATAACTTTCTTACCAATATACTTTTGATATCTTTCATCATTTGGATTAACCGCTACAGCTGTATCTCCAAACATCGTTTCAGGACGAGTCGTTGCAATATCTAAGTATTCATCACTACCCACTAAAGGATACTTAATATGATAAAATGCCCCTTCTACATCCTTATAAATAACCTCTTCATTAGATAAAGCCGTTTTAGCTAAAGGATCCCAGTTAATCATTCTCTCCCCACGATAAATAAGTCCTTCCTCATAAAGTCGAACAAAAACAGTTCGAACAGCCTTACTTAACCCTTCATCTAAAGTAAACCTTTCTTTATTATAATCTAAACTAAGTCCTAACTTAGCCCATTGCTTATGAATATTTTCAGCATACTCTTTCTTCCAATCCCAAGCCACATTTAACCAATCCGCACGGTCCATACTTCTAGGATCTATTCCTTCTTCACGAAGCTTTTTATCTACCTTAGCTTGAGTAGCAATACCAGCATGATCCATACCAGGTACCCACAAAGCATCAAACCCTTGCATTCTTTTATAACGAATCATAATATCTTGAATAGTTGTATCCCAAGCATGCCCCAAATGAAGTTTACCCGTAACATTAGGAGGTGGAATAACAATGCAAAAAGGCTTATCATTATTTTTCCCTGAATCAAACAAACCATCACTTTTCCAACTCTCATATTTACCTTGTTCAACCTCTAAATGATTATATTTTTTATCTAACATGCTTATCCTCTCTTTCTTGTATTCTTTCGTTAATCACCTTTAACATCTCGTCGAATTTTTCTTTTTCAGTAGGCTTATCAATATCTAAATATATGCCATTTTCATTTTCGACAAAGACACAATACCGCATTCCCTCTTCAAAAGGCATAACCATTTCAATAGTCTCTCTTTGATAATCATACGTAACCTTCGGAATAAAAACCGTATTCTCATGATTCCTTCGAAACTCAAAAATAATCACCGCTTTATGAATATCCGGAACACTATCTTGAATCCGATTCAACACATCGTTATGGCGCTCGTACTTTCCCTCATCAGGAAGATATCTAGCCCATTCCATAACCATCTCATCTTTATAAATCAAAATAACTTTCTTCTCATTAATATCCATACTCATCCTCCATAAAAAAAGATGATACCAAAGGAGTCTACTAAGTAGACGGTACCATCCTTAATTTCACTCTAAATTGATAAAGCAGTAACTCTGCTAAAAGCTCCCTTGCAACCTTCTAAAGTTTCTTTCTTTGCATTTCACCATCCACAAAGTCTCTTTTCTAAAGAAATCCTTTATACTCCTCAAGTTCATCACTCATGCATCCATCATAACGCATTTTTAGCTATATTGCAAACATTTTCATACAACTCATATATGCTTAAAAACATTCTATTCTTCTTAGTCCTTATTTTTCAAATATTCAGCTAATTCATAATAAGCATCAGTATTCCACATCAAACATCTTTCATCATCTGGATAATTTCCCATTTGCTTTTGGTATATATGTTCTTCTTACTGGCTGTGGCACATAAGAAAATGTTTTCATACTTGCAAGTAATTTGTCTATATTATTGTCTAAGTTTTCATCGTATGTTTCTTTGGTGACTTTATCTATACCACTAACTTTGTGCTAGTCCCTTCGCTCCAGAGTCATTACTTCCTTCTTCGCTACTATGAACTAGTCCGACTACTTATAAATCATCTGCCTTACTTAGTTTACAAAACCTTGCTTTGGCTTACCTGTTACTATTGGTATTTTAAACCCTTTAGGTTTAGGAATTTATAAGTTCTCCCAGGTATGCCTAATATATCAATGATATACTCGCCATGCTCTACTGACCCCGGTGGCACTCTCACGATATCTCACTTATCGATATCGCCGTTGTTGTCTGCTGTGAAAGGAAACACATCGACTACCACTATTTATATTTGACGAGGCTGAATCGCTTCACACTTTCGTATTACGGCTCGTATTCTCGTTTACCTACGCTTAAATCTAGTCTCACAACTTCGACTCCAAGGCTAACTAATGGCGACTAGCTAGATCTTACCATATCGGTTTCCCACCCGACTATATATTAAGCACCGAACTGGCGCACCTCCTACTTCTATTATGACTCATACTATCGTATTTATTACGATAACTATTATAACAAAAAACAACTTTAAAGTAAATTTACAATTGTTTAACAAACATAATGTTTTTTTAACTAACAATAGTCTCCACAACCGTCCCATTTATTGAAATAACAATATTATTATTTGGATCAACGCTGGTTAATACTTCATCAGTCGGACTAATCGTATAGCGCTCACTCACTTCCTGATTGGTTGTAATATCATACAAATAAAATTCATTTGCTAACGTTGTACAATTTAAATATCTTCCGATAAAAGACAACTCATTAAATATCTCACTAAGACGTTCTCTACCATTATAATCAATCAATCGATAATAGCCTTCACTATTTAAAACAATAATAGATTCGCCATTAAAATCAACAATTTCATCAGTAATCCCTTGCGTCAAAACAGCTTGATTTTTATCAATAATATTCCAATATCCATCTCGTAAAGTCACAAAATAATCAGAAATGACCTCTCCGTTCTCATCTAAATCATTAGGAAGACCAATAAAACTATAATTAATTGAAATTAATAAGTAAGGATTAGTTGTTAAATTTAAAACTCCATATTGATTATTATCATTCGAAACAATAAAATGATCTCCAGCAATGCCAACTCCATAATTCTTTACAGAATTATAGCGATTCGTCTTATAAGCCATAGCATTTACAATATCATAAAGGAAAAGAGATTCTCCTTCACCATCGTTAATAAATACATAACGATCATTGATAATAAGTAAATAATCATTTTCTGTTGGTCTATAAGATTCTAGAGCATAAGCCTCATCATCCGTAGAACCCTTGCCAATATCACAATTTTCTGTATCGCAAGTATAAGTACCTAATAAAGCACCTTGTTCATTATAAAACCATAGTTTTCCATCAAAATACTTTTCTTTATTTACATTTTCAGCCACATCAGCATCTTCATCATAAGTCAAATGAAGGAAAAGCCCATAACCTCCAAAAGAAAGACACAAAAGAAGCAAAAGAACAATTACTACTGCTGCCGCTTTTTGAGCTTTAGGGCTAATCATTGCTTACCTCAACAGGAAAATCTAGGGCTTTATTATAAGTATTATTGGAATTACCAATTTCAACATGGATTTCTTCATCATCAAAAGTAATTTTAAAAGCATTTACTTCATTTCCATAATAATCTGTTGTGTTTAATTTAACACCATCTGTTTTCGTTTCACCATCAGATTCATAAATATATTCTGTTTTTTCATCCTTCGTATCATCATAACGATATAAATGAACTCGTCCGTTTAACACAGCAGCATAATATTCATCATAAAGTTCAATATAATTATAAGCTGTATTAGAAACATCCTCTTCAAACGTATGAACATAATACATATTATCCTTATATGTTTTCAAATAATTTTTATAATAATCAACAATCGGCGAATTCTTATCTGCTGTTTCCTTTTCACCAGCTTGGTTATACAAAGCATATTTACCGTTTTCTTCAACAACATAGTATTCCCCTAAACGTTTAATACTTGTCTTATCAAAAGAAATCACCGGTTCTACACCACTACTTGTAATTCTTGCTACCCCAAAATTACCACTACTTTTAGACTTAGCAATAAAAGGCATACTAGAAGGACTAACAAAAGTAATTTCATTACCACCTGTATAAGAAGCAGTATCCACACTTTCATAAGAAGCAATCGCCTTACCATCCGGATTAGTTAAATCAACTAAATAAATCGTATCACCATCTTTAACAAAAGCGTACTTCTTGCCAATAATCGGAATAGCGCCTTCTCGAACCGTTGCCATTTCTTTCGTATTACCTGTTGTCTCTCGATAAATAGAATCATAAGCAATCGTACAATTATTAAGTGTTGTAGCACCTTCATCGATACTATTACGATTTGTACAATGATAACTGCCAATCAAGCTCGTCTTTGCCGCATCTTCATACACATAAAGTGTACCATCAAAATAATTCAAGAAAGAAATCGTTTTAGACAATTTACCTTCATTCAAATCAAAACTTGAATTTTCATAACTTGTACCATCATAAATGTTAATATTTAAAATATTATTTGTAAGCTCATAATCAAAAGCTTTTTCAGTTGTATCTAACTTTAAATCTTTATAAATCTCAATTGGATTATAAGAAGTATTCTTTAAAGTTAATTCCTTATTACTATAATAATTACCTTCATAATCTAGAATATATAATTTGCCAGAACGAACCGCAATCATAATCTCATCTAATAACGCTACATAATTTTGATCCGCGCTAGCATTAACTTCACGAGCATTATAATCATAAACATGATATATCCCTGAAGAATCTTTTGTTTTAACATAATTATCAGTAGCCCCAACAATCGTCGTGTTAAACGCTTTCGTTAAAACCTTATTTTCTAAATCAGCTAAATAAGAATTATTATCTTTTCTTACTGCTACATACTTAAGTTCCTCTCCCGGAATCAAATGAATCTCATCATAAGAATAAGGAATAACTGTTTCAGCCCCCTCAGCTGTAAAATGCATAACCCCATATTCACTGCTATCATCTTTTAATATAACATAATCAGGATAATCATAAGATGTAATAACATCAAACACCGTACCAATAACTTGATTCTCTTTCAAATCATACAATTGAATCGTTTTCGTCTCACTAGACTTTGTATCTAAAATAAAGATATAACGATCCTGATAAATAGAAGAACGTAAAACTAATGGTTCTTTGTTTTCATCTACTTTAATCGTTCCATCAATTACTGTATCTTGATTTACATATGCCACTTGACACAATTCTTCATCCTTATTTTCACACTCATAACGTCCTACCTCTTCATCTTCATCTAAAATAACAAGTGTTCCATTCTCATAGCGATAATTATCCATTTCTAAAATAACATCTGGATCCTTTGGTTTTTCCTCTTCATTTTTATTAGCAAAGCATAAAAAATAAACAACTAAACCAATAATCAACAACAAAACAAGAATACCAACAACAAGAATAATAACTCTGTTTTTCTTAGGAAGCTTATTCCATTTCTTTTTTAGCTTCACAAAAACATTTTCTTTCTTTTCTTGTGCAACCTCTTGTTTTAACTCCTCTTTAACTCCTTCTTTTGTTTCAACCTCAGTCTTAAAAATCAAATCAGCATCATCCATATGCTCATCAAACTCTTTTTGATACTCTAAAGTATCGGGTTCACTTAATGGTATGTCCCTTAAAGTTTGAAGCTCCTTCGTTTTTTCTAAAGACTCGTCATGTTCAAACTCTTTATTATCCATACTAGTCACTCTCCTACTATACCTAATTATAGCAATGAAAAATTTATTTGACAAGGAAAAAAATGACTCTACCTCAATATCTTAGGTAGAGATCGTTACAACTATTTTATAACTATAAATCACGCATTTTCAACGGTATATGGATTTGAGGCACTTCCATCGCCCAATTTTAGACTATTTGCTTTTAGGTTTATGGTAGGACGCACACCGTCTAAGTTACTCACGCTGAAGTTGTTCGCAATACCGCTCGAATTGACGCTACGAACATTCGCATAGCCACCATTGAAGTGGCTAGGCGACATGGTCCAGTAATAATTACCTGTATATAAATAATAACCAGAATTAGTTGTACTATATCCTCCTGCTAAATATACCTCATCTGTTGTAACAAGTCCTATTGGATAAGTTAAATCGCCATTTCCAGTCACTTCGTCATCTACTGTAAACCGATCATTTTGATTTGAACATGTAAGTCGTATCCCATTACTTGAACTATACCAATGATATAGAGTAAAACTTGTGCCTGTTCCCGTACCACTATTGGATGAATCAAACGACCGATCATTGCAGAATAAGTTGTCACTGATATAACTTGATAAACTCTTATCTTCAATATTTGTCTTATACCAATTATCTAAATAGGTTTTAATCGTACTGTTATTGGTATTAGCATGGGTATCTTCGTAAGTACTAGAACCAACTGTTCCATACATGTAACCTACATACGCATTATCATTATAAGATGAATTGTAGGCACTTGTTCCAACTTGACGATCAGTACTTGAATCGTTATTAGCATGAGCACTTGTCCCATCATAGATGATTCTTATAGTACCATCGCCATTGATACGAATAATTCTCCAGTAAAAGTCTCCAAATTTTACATAATTATTTGTGACATTACCACGGTAATAATAGCTTGTTCCATAGTCATCCGGAGCACTACATAAGTAGCTATTAGTGTCCTCAATACCGGTTACTTGAACCGTTCCATCTTCATTTACAGTTGGGCATCCTTCAGTATCTACATCTGCTAAGATATTACATTGAATGGAATCACTCCCATATTTACTTACGCACTCATCGTATGCTGTTACTTCCTTAAAATATAAGTTGCAACTTACTCTACCATTTACTTCACTGCTCACTGTTACAACCGGGCTCCAGGATTCCACATCCCAAGAAATACTTCCATTCGTACAACTAGATTTCTCAGTATCTAATGTGTATCCACTGTCTTTTGAAGGCACTTGATCAATTTTATCCCCATTTTCATCAAATAAAGCCAATGTTGTATTCTCATCATATTTAATCAAATTATAAACAGGTTTAGTAGCTATAGCTATAATACTCCCCATAATAACGACAATACTCAACACAAGTAATAATTTCTTTTTCATAAACTTCACTCTTTCCATGCTATAATATATCTATAATAAATTATACACAAATACCCCCCCCCCGTTGTCAATTTATAATTCTAAAAAAGCATAAAAAATGAATAACCACATATGCTTTTATAAAAGGAGACATAAAAATGAAATGTAAAATAAATAATAAAGAAATCGAGATTAAAAAAGCTACAGGTTTTAAAATGCGCTTATTTGGCTTAATGGGCAAAAAAGATATTCATTACGGTATACTATTCCCTCATTGCAACGCGATTCATACATTTTTTATGAAAGAAAACATCGATGTTATTGGTCTAAATGATAAAAATCAAGTTATCTATATCTACCGTGATGTACCTAAAAATAAAATTGTCAAGATAAGTGAAGACGCAAAAAAAACTAGTATTCTAGAACTACCTAAAAATACTAGTCAAAAAATCTATGTTGGATCTATTTTGAAATTTGATGATTAAGGCTTTAAAGAAGCTTCAATACTCCGATGCAAACAAATATCTAACACCATCTGAAAATACTTTAAAATTAACCGATCAATCTCTGGGCTCATCCCATAATAGCGATACAACTCTTGCAAAAATTGTTCACTTAACTGCGTAAACTGTTTTTCATCAGCATGCTTGGCTTTAGCAATAAAGTCATTTTTTATGCATTTGATTTCTTTAATCAGATCATCATTTATTAACATACTTATTCTTTAAACTCAAAGATATAGCCAGCAATTTGAACTTCGTCTCCTCGTTTTGCCCCAAGACGCTCCAACTCTTCATCAATGCCCATGCCTTTTAATTTACGCCCAAATCTTTCTACAGCTTCTTGTTCATCAAAACGCGTCATTGCAAACAATTTTTCTACTTCTTCCCCGCGAATAACCCACAAGCCTTCTTCTTTAGAAATCGTATAAGGCTTTTCGTTTTGAAATCTATAGACAATCGTACTTTCATAGTCCTCATCATCATAAATAGAAGAAGTCTTTATCGTATCCAAAGTTTCTTTTAAATAGAGCATAAGGTTGTCTACCCCATCATGATTCATCGCACTAATAGAAAAAACTTCTTTATCTGGATAACGTTTTTTAAATCGTTCTAAATTTTCATTAAATCCAGGCATATCCATTTTATTCGCCACAACGATTTCTTTTTTACTTGCTAAAGCATCACTATAAGAAACAATCTCTTTTCGAATCGTTTCATAATCCTCAATCGGATCTCTTCCTTCTGTTCCCGCCATATCTAGAACATGAGCGAGCACTTTGGTCCGTGATGCATGTTTCAAAAAGGTGATTCCTAGTCCTACGCCACTTGAGGCACCCTCAATCATACCTGGTAAATCCGCTAAAACAAAAGACGAACCATCCTTTAATGTAACTACTCCTAAATTAGGACTTAAAGTCGTAAAATGATAACTAGCAATCTTTGGTGTCGCACTTGTTACACTAGCCAAAAGAGTACTCTTTCCTACACTAGGCATTCCAACAAGACCAACGTCAGCAAGCAATTTTAATTCACACTTAATATAACGTATCTCACCTGGCTCACCAAGCTCCGAAAACTCTGGTGCTGAATTTTCATGAGTAGCAAAAGCCACATTTCCGCGACCACCTCTACCACCATGGGCCACAATCACTTCATCTTTATCTTGGGTTAAATCAGCTATAACTAGACCTGTATCATCATCAAATACAGTAGTTCCAGGAGGAACCTTAATAATAATATTCTCTGCGTTAGCTCCTCTTCTGTTTTTCCCTTTCCCATTTTCACCTTTTTTAGCCTTAATAATTTTATGATACTTCAAATCGATCAAAGTATGTAGTCCTTCATCACAAACAAAAATAATATCTCCACCTTTACCACCAGACCCGCCATCAGGTCCACCCATTGGAATATATTTTTCTCGGCGAAAAGAAGTACAACCATCTCCACCTTTACCTGCAATAAGCTTCATCTTAACTTCATCAATAAACACCTTAAAACACCTCCCGTGTCAATTTTTTTACCATAATATTTCCTTTGCCATACAAAGGTACATATCCAACATTTTCATAAAGTTTTTTAGATCTCTCATCATACGCAACCAATTGAGAACGCCAAAATTCCTTTTTAAAATATTGTTCAAGTTCATCTCTTCTTCGTAAAGTTTCCAACAATAAAAGCTTTCCAAAATGATAATGCTTCCCTTGCCAATTATACCCTACAAATAACTGCTGAATATATAAAGCACTAAATTGATCAGACACATAGCATCCTGCCACCAATTCATTTTGATAATGAGCACAAAGTGCCACATACTTTTGTGACTCTAATCTTTTTAAATAATGCAAACGTTCTTTAAAAGAACTTTCTAATTGATAAGCGTCATCTCTTAAATCTTCCATTTCGAGCAATCTTTCTCTAATTGCCGGAACATAATCATATATAATATCCATCTTAATTTTTCAAACTCCCTATTGAAACAACGTATATACCATTTTCCATCTGATAAGATGCTTCATCTCCTACTAAAACCATTAAAAAGCTAGGATCGCCAAGCTTTGACGTATCGACTTTTTCTTTAAATTTCAACAAATTTTCACTGGCACTTTCAATATATCCAGATCCTAATTTGATTTCCACAGCGCCCCAACGTCCATCTTGTAAAACTAAAATAGCATCAATTTCTAAATCTGTTTCATCCCGATAGTGATAAAGTTTTCCTCCTAAACTTTCAACATAAATTCGCAAATCACGAATGCACAATGACTCAAATAAAAGCCCTAAAGTATTTAAATCGTTTTTAAGAATAGCCTTATTGAGCCCAAGAGAAGCACAAGCAAGTGAAGGATCAACAAATTGAAGTTTTTCCTTCGTCCGAATTGCAATCTTTGAACGAACTCTTCCAGTCCAAGCCGCAACATTTTCAATAACATAAACCCTCTTTAAAAAATCAATATAAGAATTAATTGTATTACGAGCCAAAGAATGATCATGAGCACTAACATCATCCTCGATGGTACTAATGTTAACAGGACTAGATATATTTCTGGCTAAAGAACGAAGTAATATATCTAATCTGTCAGGATGAAATTCTTTCTCTGAATTCAAGCCAATATCTTCATGAAGTAAACTCTGATAGTAGTCTTTTGCAACCTCTGTTGCATATAAAGGATCCATCTTAATCGCATTCGGCCAACCACCTCTTATAACAACATCTAGCAACTTATCAAAATTAAAATTCGAAATCGCACTTAGATCTTTTTTGTGTTCAAATAAATCTTTTAAGGAAATTTTACCATCAGATTCTAAAGACTCATATAAAGACATTGGGCGCATAAGAATTCGTCCAATTCTCCCTGTGCCACTGTGCATGATAACACCATCACTAGGATGTGCTGAACCTGTCAAAATATACTGACCAAGTAGCCCACTTTTGTCCACATCTTGGCGAATTGCATCCCAAACCACTGGATACATCTGCCATTCATCAATAAGCATTGGTTTTTCACCTTCTAAAAAAAGGGTTGGTTTCGTCTTAGCAATAGAATCCAAACGAGCTTTATTATCAACACTTTGAAGTTCCAATATATTTTTTACATGTTTTGAAGCAGTAGTGGATTTGCCACACCATTTACAGCCTTCAATAAGAACACAACCAATAGATTTCATTTTTTTATCAAGCATTTCGTCAAGAATTCTAGGCATATAATTCATAATAATCCCTCTTTCATTCAACCTATTTATACCATAAATTCATTTGAAGTGCAACCAAATTGATAAAAAAAGGGATGCTTAATTGATAAAAAAAGGGACGACTCATTAACAAAAAAAGGGAAACTATCCCTCATAATAAGTCAAAAACTTTTGATATAACGCTTCACATTTTTCCGGATCCATCTCTGGTGTATCTTTCAAAGGATTTTCAATACCTAACTTCTCATACTTTGAGAATCCTAAGTGATGGAAAGGTAAAAATTCTATCTTTTCAATATGTTTAAAGCGCTTAAGATACTCTGCTAAAGACCGAATATAATCATCTGTATCCATAAGTCCTGGTACAATTACTTGTCTAATCCAAACCGGTTTATCACTACGATTTAAAGTTTCAATAAACTTTAGAGACTCATCCATAGAACACTTTGTTAAATGTCTATACCCTTCAGAGTCTGTATATTTAACATCAAATAAAACTAAATCCACATAAGCTAATATCTTATCGTAATCTCCAATCCCAACACCACAAGTATCTAAAGCAATATGAATACCTTCCTGTTTTAACTTTCGACAAATATCGAGTAAGAACTCTTTTTGTAAAGTAGGTTCGCCTCCAGAGAATGTAACGCCGCCATGATTTCTTTTGAAATAAGGTTTATTTCTTAAAATCTTTTTTAATAACTCATCACTTGTCATCTGTGTTCCTTTCATTTGCCACATTTCCGGATTATGACAATATAAACACCGAAGCTGACATCCGGACAGAAAGACCACGGTACGAATACCTGGTCCATCTACAAGTCCAAATGTTTCAATAGAATCAATAAACCCAGTCATTACATCTTCTCATGGAAAGTTCTAGCAATAACTTCCTCTTGTTGTTTTCTCGTCAAACGATTAAACCTTACAGCATAACCTGAAACACGAATAGTAAGTAATGGATACTTATCCGGATTTTCCATCGCATCAATAAGCGTTTCTCTGCTTAAAACATTAACATTTAAGTGATGAGCACCTTGAATAAAATAACCATCTAACAAAGAAACTAAATTCTCAATTTGTTCATCCTTAGAATGACCTAAACTAGATGGAACAATACTAAAGGTATTAGAAATACCATCACGACAACAATCTGCGTACTTAAGTTTTGCCACTGAATTTAAGGAAGCAATTGCCCCACTTTCATCTCTACCATGCATTGGATTAGCCCCTGGCGCAAAAGCAACACCTTTTTTTCTACCATCTGGTGTAGAACCTGTTTTACTACCATAAACAACATTAGATGTAATCGTTAAAACGGATAAAGTTGGTTCAGCATCACGATAGCACTTATGTAAAGAAAGTTCATGATAAAATTTCTCTAAAACTTCCTTAGCTAAATCATCAACACGGTCATCGTCATTACCATATTTAGGGAAATCTCCTTCAACTTCAAAATCAATAGCAATGCCATTTTCATCACGAATTGGTTTAACCTTTGCATACTTAATTGCTGAAAGCGAATCGGCAACAACTGAAAGTCCAGCTACACCATAAGCCATAAGACGTCTTACATGCGTATCATGCAAAGCCATTTGTCCAGCTTCATAAGCATACTTATCATGCATATAATGAATAACATTCATCGCATCACTGTAAATAGAAGCTACAACTTCAAGCATTTTAAAATAAGCATTCTTTACCTTTTCATAATCTAGTACTTCATCAGTCATCTTATCGAATCCATCAACAACTAAATCGCCCTTAACTTCATCGACACCACCATTAATAGAATATAATAAAGCCTTAGCTAAATTACAACGCGCTCCAAAAAACTGCATGTCTTTACCTTCTCTCATTGCTGAAACACAACAAGCAATGGCATAATCATCACCATATAAAGGTCTCATAACATCATCGTTTTCATATTGAATTGCATCCGTTTCAATAGACATACGAGCACAATACTTTTTAAAAGACTCAGGTAAAAGTTCACTCCATAAAACAGTCATATTAGGTTCTGGAGCTGGTTCCAAATTTGTTAAAGTATGTAAAATACGATAAGACGTTTTTGTAACCATGCTAGCTCTTTCTTCAGTTATACCACCAATAGAACATGTAACCCAAGTAGGATCTCCAGAAAATAACTCATCATATTCCGGTGTTCTTAAATGCCTTACCAAACGAAGTTTAATGACAAATTGATCAATAATCTCTTGAATTTCTTCTTCGGTAATATCTCCATTAGCTAAATCTCTTTCAAAATAAATATCAAAGAAAGCATCCACACGTCCTAAACTCATTGCTGCCCCATTATTTTCTTTAACCGCAGCTAAATAAGCAAAATAAGTCCATTGCACAGCCTCACGAGCATTCTTAGCAGGTTTTGAAATATCAAACCCATATTTTTGAGCCATCTTCTTCATTTCCTCTAAAGCTCGATATTGCATTGAAACATCTTCTCTTAATTGAATAAGATCATTACTCATCGGACCAATTAAAGAATCCCAATCTTTGCGTTTTTGTTCCATTAAATAATCAATACCGTATAAAGCAACCCGTCTATAATCGCCAATAATACGACCACGGCCATAAGCATCAGGTAGACCAGTTAAAAGTCCAACATGTCTTGCTTTACGTACAGAAGCTGGATACGCATCAAACACTCCTTGATTATGTGTCTTACGATATTCATTAAAATATTTATCAACCGTTGGATCTAACTTATATCCATAAGCCTCAAGTTCTTGATAAACCATCCGAATACCACCATAAGGATTGACAATTCTCTTTAAAGGCTTATCCGTTTGAAGTCCAACAATAACATTATCATCGTCACAAATATATCCAGCCTCATAAGCATTAATTCCAGACATATGTTCCGTATCGATATCTAAAACATGTTTATCTAACTCTTCTTTTAAAAGCTCACTGCACTTTTGCCAAACTTTTTCTGTTTTAGGCGTAGTTCCACTTAAAAAAGATTCATCATCATCATAAGGTTTATAGTTTTTCTTTATAAAATCACTAACATTAATTTCTTCAGTCCAAACTCCCTCTTTAAAACCTTTCCATTCTTCTTTCATTATTTATCAACTCCTCGTATATTAGTATACCATAAGAGTCACAAAAATAATCCTATAAGGCATTTATTTTACAAAAAAATAGCCTAGTCCTTCAAAGAAAAAAACATCTTAGATTTCTATGGTGTCTGTCAAACAAAGTATTCATAAAACCAATTCCTCACCCATTTAATCCCGTAAGAACGCTGATCTTTTCTATTATTCTTACTTCCATATTAAGCTTTGTCAAAAAGAAAAAAGAAACTAAATCAATAGCTTCTTATCGTTATCATCTTATTTAATCTTTTTTTGGCGAATTAAATCAGGAATTGTATTTTGAATATAATGATGCATATCTAAAGATACTTCCATTTCTTCAAGACAAAATGATGATACTTCATAAGGTTTTGCTTCCTCTTCAAACACAGTCATCTTTACCATTTCATATGTCTTATCGATCAACGCTTTTTGAGCGTCATTCGCGCCACTTTTTAAAGAAGAAAAAGTATCACGTAACCTTATATCGCTCCGGATATCGTCCATTTTCCGTAAGTTTTTCAAAGAATAACCATAAGGATTTTCTATACATCTTGAAAATACCATATACAAAGTATCAATATCCTCTGGATTTAAAAGCCCACTAGAAACCAAGTATTTTATAATATTCAATTTCTTATCCACCATATCATAACGTCTATAAAAAGGATCTTCATCATATTCAATTCTCTGGAAAGAACGGACCCACATCGCAAAAAAAGTATATCCCAGATGGTTTTATTGAAAAATCAACTGGGTACTTTCGTATAATGTATTCCATCAAATCCAGAGCCAAATTGCTGACAACAGTTTCACAAACTTCTTCCGGCTCAGCCTGAACGGAAATAGGCGAATGCCTCAAAACAAAAGCAAGATCAAAATCCTTACGAATATAATTGGCTTCATGAGCAAGTAACATCAGTTTTAATGTTTTCAAAGCGCGTGAATTATCTTGTTTAGCCAAATAAATACCTAACTCATTTAAATCAGTAAGTTCTTTTGTATAAATCTTTAATTGTTCAATTTCACATTGTGTAGTGTAATCTAAACTCATTCTAATTCTCAATTTCTTGTTCGTAGTTACAGCTCATGCATACAAACTTATCTTTTTTTTCCACCATAACTCCCCCACACTTAGGACATTTTTCTGAAACTGGTTTATCCCACGTAGCAAAATCACATTTTGGATAATGATCACATCCATAAAAGACTTTACCCCGTTTAGTCTTCTTTTCCACTATCATTCCATCACATTTTGGACAAGGCATAATTTCTACAGATTGCTTAACGTCTTTTTTGACATATTTGCACGTTGGATAATTTGAACAAGCAACAAATTCACCATATTTACCACGCCTTACAACAAGCTCACCACCACATTCAGGACAAATCTCTCCAGTCTTAGGGGCTTCTTTCTTTTCCATTTTCTGAAAAGCATCTTCGACCATTGGTTCAAACTCATTATAAAAATCACGTAAAACTTTGACATTATCCATCTTATCCTCGGCAATCAAATCAAGTTTGTTTTCCATATTTGCTGTATATTCTACATTAATAATATTACTAAAGAATTCCTGTAATTTATCTGTTGTGATAATTCCCATTTCCGTAGGCACAAAACGTTTATCTTCCATCTTAACATATTCCCGGTCTTTAAGTGTTTGAATTGTCGGCGCATAAGTACTAGGTCTACCGATTCCTAAACTTTCCATTGCCTTAATCAAAGTACCTTCTGTATATCTTGGCTCAGGTTTTGTAAAATGCTGTTCCTTTAAAATCTCATTTGCGATAATGGCATCACTTTTATAAGACTCAAAATCAGGCAAACGAACATCATTTTGATCTTCAAACTTACCATATACTTTCAAATATCCATCAAATTTTAATACTGATCCAGTTGCCTTAAACAAATAATCATTATTATCTAATAAAACCGTTGTATTAATTAAAATAGCTGGCGCCATAATAGACGAAAGAGCACGGACATAAATAAGTTCATATAACTTATACTCATCGCTCGTTAAATAAGGCTTAACTTCGTCTGGTGTTCTTAAAATACTCGTCGGACGAATACCTTCATGAGCATCTTGAACATTTTCTTTTTTCTTAGGAACTTTTACCTGTCCCACATAAGACTTTCCATATTTCTTTTCAATAAAAATTTTCGTCTCAGCCACAAAAGATGACGATACTCTTTCTGAATCGGTACGCATATAAGTAATCAAACCAACACTACCTTCTTTTAAATCCACACCTTCATAAAGCTTTTGCGCAATACGCATCGTTTTTGAAGAAGCAAAACCAAGTTTGCTAGAAGCCATTTGTTGCAATGTTGTTGTTTTAAAAATAGGCTTGCTATTGCGTTTTGTATCCTTCGTATCAACATCCAAAATCTTAAAAGCCTTAGATAAAGCATCTAAAATTTCATCAGCTTCTCTTTCACTACTAATTTTAATCTTTTTATTTTTATATTTCTCTAAATCAGCCTTAAAATCACCAAAATCAGCCGTAATACTCCAGTACTCCTCAGGAATAAAAGCCTCTATTTCTCTTTCACGATCAACAATAAGTTTTAAGGCAACACTTTGCACCCGACCAGCACTTTTACCACCAGTTTTACTTTGCATAAGTTTGCTTAAACGAAAACCAATAATGCGATCTAAAATTCTTCTTGTCTCTTGACTTTTTACTAAATCGTCATCAATTTTTCTTGGATTAGCTAACGCATCCATGACAACATCCTTAGTAATCTCATTAAAGGTTACTCGCTCATATTGATCATCTTTAATACCTAAACTTTCCTTTAAATGCCAAGAAATAGCCTCTCCTTCACGGTCGGGGTCAGTCGCAAGTAAGACAAAATCCGCCTTTTTAACATCTTCTTTTAATTCCTTAATCAAAGATTTTTTCCCCTTAATAGGCACATAAGAAGCCTTAAAATCATTTTCTACATCAACACCTAGTCCAAACTTACCAGACGTTGCTAAATCCATAATATGTCCCTTACTAGAAACAACTCGGTAATCACTACCTAAAAAACCACTAATTGTTTTACTCTTGTGTGGTGACTCCACGATCATCAACTTGCTCATTAATATCCTCCTCTTCTTCCCTTTTCTCATTTAAAGCTCTTTCTAAATAATCAAAATAATTTGTCGTGATAGAAAGTTTACTCATTTCCTTTTCTGTATAAATATCTTCATTAATCTTTTGAATTTCTTCTATAGTATAAGTCTCTGAACCGAAATAAGTGACAGTCGAATCCGTTGCATCATAACGCGCTACATCATCTTCCCATGATCCATCTGCAAATACCACTCTACCAGAAAAATCTGGATTTAGCAAGTCACTTCCAAAATAAAATCGTGCATCATAATCTAAATTAAACAAATTAGCAAGGGTAGGTAAAATATTCATATAAGAAGTCTTATCCGTAAACACCCTTGGTTCCAAAGAACTGTTATAGATCAAAAAAGGTGTCTTTTCAATATCATAAAATTCACTAACATCATGCGGTGTAACAGAAGCCACATCCTCATCAGATAAACCATATGGATAATGATCTCCATATAAAACAATCACTGTATCCTGAAGTAATCCTTTAGCCTCTAAAGAATCTAATAACACTCCCAAAGCATCATCAGTCACCTTTAACTTAGAAAGATAATTCTTCAAATCATAACTATAATCCGTATCTAAAAACAAATCCATATACCGTTCACCAAGCTCTGTTGGTCCAAAATAAGGCAAATGGGCACTGACCGTCGTAATCCAAGTCATAAAAGGCTGGTCGCTATCAGCCATAATTGCCACAGCCTTTTCCATTAATTCTGAATCATCAGGCCATGTTGAACCATCCTGAATATAAGGAATAGAAAGTTCATTCGCATCATAAAAATGCTCACTTCCCATATTAGGATGATACACACTACGCGCATAAAAAGTATCATCATAATTATGAAAGCTAAACGTCCGATAGCCACTTTCTTTAAAACGATTAAACATTGCTTCAAAATAAGTATTATCCTGATAAGTATTGGTAGTACATGTTGTATTTAAAGAATACAAACTCGTAAGTCCACTAAACTCGTTGTCTCCAGTTGCACAAGAACCTCTTGGACTATAATTATTTTCCCAATACCAAGAATGTGCTAGTAATCTTTGAAAGTTAGGAAAATACTCTTCATTTTCAATAATAGTACTAACTGACTCAAGCATTAACACAATCACATTTTTACCTTCAAAATATCCTGTATAATCATTTGTAATTGCTTTAGGCCGATTAATAAAATAGCGATTTAAAGTATTATACGTTGTATTTGTCTCTTCCTTAATAACACTGAGCCATTCCGTATCATCTATAAGTTCTTCTTCATTAATCGGAATTTCTGTAACCATATTCGTCGGAAATAAAAGTTGCTTAATATCCAAAAGTACATACACCGTTGGTCCATATTGATTAACTGCTACAGAAGAATTCGTAGGAGAATAAAAAAGTTTATTATTTGGAATCAGTTGCATAGGATTTTGCATAAAAGACAAATATAAAGTACTAACGTAACAACAACCTATAACCAAAAGGCCCCCTAAAAAAGCAAAACGTATCTTAAAATTATTAGAAATTGGTTCATTCCAAAGTTCTTTCTTCTTACACTTAAAAAAAATACAATAGAAAATAAAAGGAATAAAAACTAAATATTGATACCATTCATAACTTTGTAAAAAAGAAGAAATATAATTGGTTACTGCCCCTGCTTGTCCCGAAACACCTAAAGAAATATACATACCTAAAAAGTTACGAAAACCACTTTGAATCCAAGCATAAACACTTGCCACAAAGAAGATTATTCCCCAGACCCAATTCCTCTTTTTTCGAGATTTACAAAAAGACAAACACAAAGTGATAAAAAGACACAATCCAAAACTAGACAGCAAAATTCGCACTGTTGCCCAGTCTAAGATTGCGTACCCTTCAATAACGCGAAAGAAAAGTTCAATAGCCGAAAGAAAAAGACTACTAACGACCCATTCAATCATTTGTATTTTAAAACTATTTTGTTTCACAACTACCACCAATACCTATTAAATCATGAACTGGCCGATAAGTAAACCTATAATCTTCCGTCGGACCGTAAAGTCTTAACAATTCTAAATGTCTTTTAGTCGGATAACCCTTATGTTTTTTAAACTCATACTGCGGATATTTTTGATCAAGCTCATACATAATATGATCCCTAGTTACCTTAGCTAAAACACTCGCTGCCGCAATAGTAATAGATAGTCCATCTCCATGAATAATTGCTTCAACCGGAACGGAATAATCATTAATTGGCATCGCATCTGTCAAAACATACTCAGGTTTCACTTTCATATTTTCCATAGCCTTTTTCATAGCTAAACGACTAGCCTCATAAATATTGATCTCATCAATAGTCTTAGCATCTACAATTCCAATCCCATAAGCAATAGCATCTTCTTTTATCTGTTCAAAATAGATTTCTCTTTTCTTCTCACTTAACTTTTTCGAATCCGTAAGACCTTCTAAATGATAATTTTTAGGTAAAATAACTGCTCCAGCTACAACAGGCCCAACTAAAGGACCACGTCCAGCCTCATCACAGCCACAAATAAGCTCATAACCCTGCTCATATAATTTTCTTTCATATTCTAGCAAATCTCCAACCATACACTACTTCCTATCAAATGTAATTCCTGTAATTCTTTCAGCCTTTATATCATTAACCACTTTCAAAGACACTTTCTCATAATCAACTTCACCATGCTTCATCGCCCCAATCTGACGTGCAATGGTTTCATAAACCTCTAATACATTCTCATCCGTGACTTTTCGGACACCATAATTTTCAAACAACTTTTCTGGATAATACTCCGATAACTGTTTTAAAATATAGACAGCAACTTCATCAACTGGTAAAATCTCCTCTTTAATCGCTGTAAAAGCCGCTAAATTTAAAGTCACATCACCTTGATCTAACTTAGGCCATAAAATACCCGGCGTATCTAAAAGCAAAATATCACTACGCGTTCTTAGCCATGAAAGACTCTGAGTTACACCAGGAAGATTTCCTACTCTAGCCACTTTCCTTTTGCACATCTTATTGATTAAGGTGCTTTTTCCAACATTAGGTATTCCAATTACTAGAGCTCGAATCTCCTTGTTTTTTAATCCTCTCGTATTTCTTTTTTCTTGCAAATCTGCCATAAGCTCATGTGTTACACGCACAATCTCATCCACATCATTACCATGCTCCAAATCAACAAGCAAAACCTTAGAGCCTAAATTCTCATAATACTTGACCCATTCACTTGTTGCCTTCACATCACATAAATCCTTCTTGGTCATAATAAGAATCTTTGGTTTATTCCCAATTAAACTATAAATATCCTTAATCTTTGATGAAAAAGGGATCCTAGCATCCACAATTTCATACACAATATCAATCAAGGGATACTTCTCAGCAATAAGCCTTCTTGTCTTAGCCATATGGCCAGGATACCAGTTGATTACACTTTTATGCAACCCCCCTTGTATTTCATTGTTACTCA
>ERZ1643251.1603-NODE-1603-length-25357-cov-15.033515_pt1 | contig 25357 bp, 25 predicted proteins | sample MGYA00579261_ERZ1643251 | MGnify/ENA primary metagenome ERZ1643251 (study PRJEB29033, sample SAMEA4952267) | chicken gut metagenome | biome: Broiler Chicken; feature: Gastrointestinal Tract; material: Caecum | place: Ireland | collected 2018 | study: Broiler... | reverse complement strand
CGCCGCGTTATCGCCCGCCGATACCTCCGACCCCTTTTTGCAGGGCAATCATGCCGGTGCGCGCGATCTCGACAATGCCGTAAGGCGTCACCATATCGATCAGCAGATCGACGCGCTCCGGGCGGTCGCACAGCTCGATCGTCAGGGTGGTGCGCGACAGGTCGACAATCTTCGCGTCCATGATCGCCGCAATATCGATGATTTCGCCGCGCGTCTGCTGCGCGGCGTTTATTTTAATCAAAATCAATTCGCGGCGTGTGGAAGCGTCGTGCTCCAAAACGCGCACCTTGATCACATCAATCTGTTTATTGAGCTGTTTTTCGATCTGCTCTATCGTGCGTTCATCGCCCTCGGCCACAATCGTCATGCGCGATACGGTCGGGTCGTCCGTCTCGCCGACGGCCAGGCTTGCGATATTAAAGCCCCGCCGCGCAAACAGCCCCGCCATACGCGATAAAACGCCCGCCTTGTTCTCAACCAGCGCCGATATGATTTCCTTCATCACGACCGCCCCTTTCCGCTCAATGTGTGGCCGCGCGCGGGTCCACGGCGCACTCCAGGATACAGGAATCATCCGTTTTTAAAAAGGCGCGCACGGTTTCGCGCGCGTTCTCCATCGCGTCAAGGCGGAGATATCGAATCTGGTATGCCTCGGCGATCTTTGACAGCCCTGGCCCGCCGCCGAGCGCGACGGCTGTTTCGCGCCCGCCATAGCCGTCATGCTGAATTTCGCGCACCATGCCGAGCATCTGATTATTCATCACGACCAGCTTGACCGTTACGCCGTGCTGATTGGCGGTCGCCAGTTCCATCATTTCCATCTGAAACGCCCCGTCGCCGCAGACAGCCACAACCTGCCGCCCCGGCGCGGCCAGGCGCGCCCCTATCGCGGCCGGCAGCGCGTATCCCATCGTTCCCATGCCGCCCGTCGTCAAAAACAGGCCGCCGCGCGCATCGTAGTTTCTCGCCGACCAGATCTGGTTCTGCCCGACATCCGAAACATAAACCGCATCGCCGTCCAGCTCCTGCGAGAGCAGCCGTACAAACGCCTCCGGGTCAATAAAGCCGGCGGCCTCGGCAGGCGCCCGCGGGCAGTCCCGCAGGCTGTCAAGCCATGCGGTCCATTCCTGCCAGTCGCCATGCGGCCGCCGCTCGCACAGCTGCGCGAGCACCGCCGCCGCATCGCCGACAAGCGGGATTGTCGTGCCGACATTCTTACCGATCTCCGCCGTATCGATATCGATGTGAATCACCGTCTTATCCGCGCCCAAACAGCCTGGCCGGCCCATCGCCCGGTTGTCCGCGCGCGCGCCGAGGATCATCAGCAGATCGCTCTGACCGACTGCCTCGTTGGCGGCCGGCGCGCCGCTCTGTCCGAGCATGCCGAAATAAAGCGGATGCTTCGACGGCAGCGTGCCGATGCCCATCATCGTGGAAACGGCGGGCAGCCCGCACATCTCGCACAGCCTGCGCACGCTGCCGCGCGCTCCGACCGCGCCGCCGCCCACGACGAGCAGCGGCCGTCTGGCAGCGCAAAGCGCCCTGGCCACGCGTTCGACCTGGCCGGCATGCCCCTGGATACGAGGCTTATATCCGCGGATTGAAACCGTCTCCGGGTAGGCAAAGTCGAGCTGCGCGCGCTGGATATCGACAGGCATATCGATCAGCACAGGACCCGGCCGCCCGGTCGAAGCGATATAAAAGGCTTCCCTGAATACGCGCGGAATATCCCTCGCATCCTCGACCAGATAGCTGTATTTGATAAACGGCGAAGCTGCGCCGGTCGTATCGACCTCCTGGAATACGTCGCGGCCAAGCAGCCCCGTTTCCACCTGCCCGGTGACCGCCACAAGCGGAATGCTGTCGGCATACGCTGTAGCCAGCGCGGTAAGCAGGTTTGTCGCGCCGGGGCCGCTTGTCGCGATACAGACGCCCGGCCTGCCTGCGACACGCGCGTAGCCGCTGGCCGCATGTCCTGCATTCTGCTCGCTTCGCACCAGGATATGGCGGATCCCGGACTGCGCCAGGCAGTCATAAAACGGGCAGATTGCCGCCCCGGGATATCCAAACACGACGCTTACGCCCTGTGCCTCAAGACAGTTTACCATTGCCTGCGCACCGCTGATGATCATAGCCGGCACCTCCTCTGATCGGTCATGAAACCCCGTATCTTCCTCAAATCTCTCGGACAGCACGGTTGGATAACCTTTATTATACGCGCGCGCTTTAGGCCGCGTCAACCCGCAGAACCGCCAGGGTTTATATAAAATGGGAAAAAGCCTCGCGTCCAGCCGTATTCTCTGCTATAATAAGGAAAAATACCTGAATCCCACAAGGCACAAAAAGCAGAGAGGTGAATAACGGATGGATAAATTGCCAAACACCCCGGTCCTGTCCGACGATGTGCGCGCAAACAGGCTGTCCGGGCTGATGAACAAAAATCACCGCATGATTGCGTCGGCTTTCGGGGCCGCCGTTTTCGTCGCCGTGGTCAATACGCTGATCGGTGCAACCACGGCTTTGGCGCCCGGTATTCTGGACAGCTTGGAATTCGGCGGCTTCGGCTGGTTTTACTGCCTGGTTGGCTTTATTATGTTTGTTGTCGCCGCCGGTATCCATTATAAAAGCCGCGTCTGTGTCGTCATCGGACTTGTGTTCATGATTGTGGATACCGCCCTTTCCGACCTGCCCGGCCTGCTTAAAAGCGGCAACATCGCCTATTTCATCATGCGCGGCGTTATCCTGTACGCGCTGATTATGGGGCTTATCGGCGCGTTTCAACACCATTCCTATAAGCGGCGTTTTTCCAGCGATCCCAACCCGACGGTTGCCGCGCTGTTTACACGCGGCCGTTTTCATGCTTCAGCCGGGATGATCCTTTACGCACTGCTCGCGGCGGCTTGTCTGGCTATCGGAGTTTTCAGTTTCCTTCAGGAAAATCAGGCCAGCTTTGATATCTCCTCCTGGGATACCTATACCACCGCGGACGGCCTGGTGACCATACCGATGCCAAGCGCGCCCGAAGTCAGTACGGCCAACGGCATACAGAGTATGCGCAGCTTGTCGCGCAAAGCATTTGTCAGTCTTGATCGTGTCGCCAGCAGCAGCCTCTTTTCCGGTCTGAGTGCCGATGAGAAAGAGGCGGTCCTTACACAAATGCTTGAATCAGGGCTGACCGGGCAGCAGCTTTCCTATGATATGGACGCCGCCGGACCCGACGGCACTCAAGCGTATATTATTGCAGACGCCTATCATGATGGCGCCCTCGCGCGTTACGAGGCGTTCTTTGTGGACGACACCCTTTATATCGCCATGCTCGCGGCGGACGCCGACCGGGATGACAACCAGGCGCTCGCGCTGCTTGATCATTTTTCCGACGCGATTACGATCAACCGCTGACAAAAAGCCGGCCTTGCGGGCCGGCTTTTTTCCTGCTTTTTCTATTCGATAACCTGTGTCGCGTCATCAAGATCAAGCATCTCATCCCCGGACGCGGCCTGTCCTCCCGCCTGCGGCGCGGAGGAAACCGCCTGCTCATTCACGGCCTGCTCATCGTCAGCGGACGGCGTCCCGACCGATACATCGGGATAAGCCTGCGCGAACATCCGCTCCAATTCCTCAAACATGCGCGCGCTCTGGCGCTCCAGCGCAACCGCATCAACCGGGTACAGCCGCCCGTTTTGATACGCGTCTGTCGTGCTGTAAACCTGCGTACCGGCAAAATACGCCGGATCGATGGACGAATCGTAAAAGATCACGTCCGGATAAAGGTTGACAGCCTCGTCGGCCGGATAATCCCAGCCTGTAAACGCGGCCGCGTCGTTATCGACGCCGATTGCCTCCAAAAGCTGCCCTTCAAAGGTATCCCCTGTCGCGATCAGCAGGGGGACCGCGCGCAGATAGACGCCGGATACACGATCTGCTATCCCGCCGGCGGCATCTGTAAGCGCGTCATAGCGGGCGCGCAGCGCGCCAAACACGCGCCGGCCGTTTTCGTCGCCGTCCTGCATCCCGTCAAGGACCGTCGCGGCTGTGACATACGTTGTTTCGAGCGCATCGATCGAACCGGCGCGCGGCAGCACAACCACTTCTGCGCCCATCTGCTGGAGCGCGACCGTATATGCCTGCGTCATCGGCGCGGACACGAACACCACGTCCGGCGACAGCTCGCGCAGACGGTCAAGATCGGGCGACTGGGCCGTACCGCAGTCCGGCAGGTTCCCGATGTCCGCGGGAAAGTCGCAATAGGCGCTCACACCGGCCATCCGGTCCCCGCCGCCAAGCTCATAGAGCACCTCGGTCAACGCGGGCGAAAGAGAAACGATCCGCTCCGGCTTTTCCGCCACACGGATATCTCCGATCGCAACCGGCCAATTCGGGTCCGGCTCCTCCTGCCGTGCCTGCGACGGGGATGAGGACGCTTCCCCACGCTCCCCGCCGCCAAAGCACGCTGCCAGCGTGCAGGCAAGCAGCGCGGCAAGCAGCAGCGCCGTACAGCGCAAATGATTCATATCGGCACCTCTCTGGATAAAGGGTTATTTTCAAGCGTTTTTTAAGCGTTTCCGTACCTCATTTTATCCTATCAGAGTATCGCTGTCAAATGCGCGCCGCTCCAGCCGGAAAGACAAGGCGTGCCCGGGCACCCCGCTGTTCGCGGCGCAGCCTGTATAAATACCGGAACCCGCCCCACTATTCGCGGCACAGCCGATTAAAGTTTTTCGCCGAGGCCTTTTTTCAAAAAGGCCGGAAAGTTTTTCGCCGAGCTTTTTTTCAAAAAAGCGGGGGCTTCTCCATGAGCTTGACCATGACGGCCTTCTGGGCGTGCAGGCGGTTCTCGGCCTCGTCAAAGATTTCATTGGCGTGCGCCTCGAAAACGGACTCCGTAATCTCCTCGCCGCGGTGCGCAGGCAGGCAGTGCTGCACCATAACATCCCTGGCGCATACGGAAAGAAGCTCGTCGTTGACCTGATAGCCAGTGAAGGCCGCGCGGCGCTGCTGCGCCTCGCCCTCCATGCCCATCGACGCCCAGACGTCCGTAAAAACAACGTCGGCGCCGGCCGCCGCCGCATGGATGTCGTCGGTCAGGCTGAATTTATCGCCATAAGCCGACGCGAACGAGAGCACCGTTCCATCCGGCTGGTACGCCTTCGGCGTAGCGACCGACACGTTCATGCCTACCTTTAAACCGCCGACGATCAGGGAATTGGCCATATTGTTGCCGTCGCCGATGTAGCAGAGCTTCAGCCCCGCCAAACCGCCCTTATGCTCGCGCACCGTCATCAGGTCGGCGAGCACCTGGCAGGGATGGCAGAAATCGGTCAGGCCGTTGATGACCGGAATGGAACCGAATTTTGCGAGATCCTCGACCTCCTGCTGCGCGAATGTGCGGATCATGACGCCGTCAAGATAGCGCGAAAGTACGCGCGCCGTATCCTGCACCGGTTCGCCGCGGCCGATCTGGAGGTCGTTGGCCGAAAGAAACAGCCCCGTGCCGCCGAGCTGGTGGATGCCCACCTCAAACGATACGCGCGTGCGCGTGGAGCTTTTCTGGAAGATCATACCGAGCGTCTGGCCCTTTAACCTCTGGTGGTCGATGCCATGTTTCTGCTCATATTTGAGCTGATCGCCCAGATTGAGCAGTTCCGTAATCTGTTCGCCGGAAAGGTCGAGCAGCTTTAACAAATGCTTCATTGTGACAACACCTCTCTTAAACTCTGTAGCCCTTCGTCGATTTCCGCATATGTAATCGTCAGCGGCGGCAGCATCCGCAGCTTTTCCTTTGCGGTCAAAATAATCAGCCCATGCTCCAGGCAGGCCGCCGCGGCCGTTTTGCTGTCCATGCCGCCGAGCGTAACGCCGAGCATCAGCCCCTTGCCGTCGACGCGTTTGACGCGCGGCATCGCAAGCACCCGCTCTGTGATATAAGCACCCTTTTCTTCGACTTCGCAAAGCAGCGCGCCGTCCAGGCGGCGCAGCACCTCGCAGGCGCCGGCGCACGCGACGGGATTGCCGCCGAAGGTCGAGCCGTGCACGCCCGGCCCGAGCGTATCCGCACATTTTTCACCGAGCAGCACCGCGCCGATCGGCAGCCCGCCGCCAAGCCCCTTGGCGAGGGAAACGAGATCCGGCGTCACGCCGTAATGCTCGCAGCAGAGCAGCCTGCCTGTGCGTCCGACGCCGGTCTGCACTTCGTCGGCCATGAGCAAAACGTCGTTTTCACGGCAGAGCGCCGCGGCCGCGTCGACAAACGCCTTGTCAAGCGGTACGACTCCTCCCTCGCCCTGGATCAGCTCGAGCAGCACGCCACAGACGCCGCCCGCCTTTACAGCCGCGCGCAACGCGTCGATATCGCCCGCCGGGACGAACTGAAAGCCCTCGGTAAAGGGGTCGAAATACTGATGGAAAACGTCCTGCCCCGTGGCCGACAGCGTTGTAATCGTGCGCCCATGGAACGAATTGACAAGCGAAACAATCATGTGCCTGCCCTTGCCGTAGCGGTCAAAGCTGTATTTGCGCGCAGCCTTGATCATGCCCTCATTCGCCTCCGCGCCGGAGTTGGCAAAGAATACCTTTTTTGCAAACGTGCGCTTGCACAGCAGCTCGGCCAGATCGACCATGGGCCCGGTATAGTAGAGGTTTGAAAGATGCTGGAGCTTTGCCGCCTGGCCGCTGACGGCCGCAACCCATCCGGGGTCGCAGAAGCCGAGCGAATTGACGCCGATGCCGCTTGAAAAATCGATATACCGCCGTCCGTCCGCGCCGGTGCAGACGGCGCCCGCGCCGCAGGCCGCCTCCAGGGGCGACCGCGCGTATGTCGGCGCGATATATTGTTGATCACGTTGTGCAACGCCCATTTTCAAAACCGCCTTTCCGCCGCCGCAGCGGCAAGCCCGGGCATCATCCGACGAACATGGTGCCGATGCCCTCGTTTGTCATCAGTTCTATGAGCAGGGAGTGCGGGATGCGCCCGTCTATGATAAACGCGCGGCGCACGCCGCGGCGCACCGCCTCGACACAGCACTCCACCTTTGGAATCATGCCGCCCTGGATGATCCCCTGGCGCACGAGCTGCGGCACGTCGCTGACGCGCACCTCGGGGATCAACGTGCCCTCGTCCGTGCGGTCGCGCAGCAGGCCGCGCACATCCGTCATGGAAACGAGGTTCTCCGCGCCGAGCTCCGCCGCGATGCGCGCGGCCGCCACGTCGGCGTTGATGTTGTAGACCGTGCCGTCGCCGCCACAACCGAGCGTGGCGATCACCGGGATATAACCGCGGTCGAGCGTGTCGAGGATCGGCTTTGTATCGACGCTTGTCACCTCGCCGACAAACCCTATGTCCTCGCCGTCCCTTGTCACGCGCTGCGCATGGATCATGCCGCCGTCGATGCCGCACAGCCCAAGCGCGTGGCCCCCCTGCCGCTCGAGCAGATTGACAAGGTCCTTGTTCGTCTTTCCGGCCAGCACCATCTGCACAATGCGCAGCGTTTCGGCGTCCGTGTAGCGCAGCCCGCCGACAAACCGGCTCTGTTTGCCGACGGCGCGCAGCGCCTCGTTGATCTCAGGCCCGCCGCCGTGCACCAGCACAATGCGGATGCCGACGAGCGACAGCAAAACCAGATCGCTCATGACGGCCGCCTTGAGCTGGCCGTCGATCATGGCGTTTCCGCCATATTTGACGACGACCACCTTGCCGCTGTACGCCTGGATATACGGCAGAGCCTGCGCGAGGACCTGCGCCTTCTCCTGATTTGCAATCTGCACTTGAATCCCTCCCCCGCCGTCAGGTGCGGTAATCGCCGTTGATTTTCACATAATCGTATGTGAGATCGCAGCCCCATGCCGTGGCGGTTTCGCCGCCCTGAGCCATGTCGATCTCAATGCGGATTTCCGGCTGCGCCAGGATTTTAGCGGCCTGCTCCTCGGAAAACGGCACGCCCGCGCCGTTCGAACAGACGGGCACGCTGCCGGCGGCGGACGAAAGCGTCACGCCCACCCGGCTGACATCAAACTCCGCGTCCGTATAGCCGATGGCGCACAGCACGCGGCCCCAGTTGGCGTCGCAGCCGAACATCGCCGCTTTAAACAGGCTCGAGCAGATCACTGATTTTGCAACCTTTTTAGCTGTCTGACAGTCGGGCGCGCCAGTCACGGCGCATTCGAGCAGCTTGGTCGCGCCCTCGCCGTCGGCCGCCAGCTCGCGCGCCAGGCGCCGGCAGACGATCATCAGCCCCTGCTGGAAGTGATAGTATTCCTTGCCGAGGGATTTGATCGGCTCGTTAGCGGCCGCGCCGCTGGCCAGGATGGCAAGCATATCGTTTGTCGAGGTATCGCCGTCGATCGAGATCATATTAAACGTCTCGTCGGCCACATCCTTGCACGCCTTTTGCAGAAGCTCCGGCGCGATGTCCGCGTCCGTCGTAACAAAGCAGAGCATCGTCGCCATATTGGGATGGATCATGCCGGAGCCTTTTGCGATGCCGCCGATCGTGCATAGCTTATCGCCGATCGGGAAGCGCACGGCGACCTGCTTGCGCTTCGTGTCTGTCGTCATGATCGCCTCAGCGGCGTCTCCGCTGCCGCCGGTGGAAAGCGACGCCGCCAGCGCCGGCATGGCGTCCCTGATCGGGCCGAGCGGCAGCGGCTGGCCGATCACGCCCGTCGAAGCGACCACCACGTCGTTCGCCGCGATTTTCAGCGCCTGTGCGGCGCTTTTGCACATCGCGGCGGCAATATCGAGGCCGTCAGCGTTGCATGTGTTCGCATTGCCGGAATTGCACAAAATCGCGCGCGCCCGGCCGTTTTGCAGATGCTCGCGCGTCACGATGAGCGGCGCGCCCTTGACCTTGTTCTGTGTGTAAATGGCCGCCGCGCTGCACATCCGGTCGGCAAAGATCAGCGCAAGGTCCTTTTTATCGTGGTTTTTCCGGATACCCGCGTGGACCGCGCCCGCCGAAAACCCCTGTGCGGCGCAGACGCCGCCCTCCACAAATGTAAAAGCCATAGACGGTTCTCCTTCTATTAAAATGCGGGCGGTGCGAGCACGAGACCCGCGCCCTCCGGCAGCCCACACGCGATATTCATGTTCTGGATCGCCTGGCCGGCCGCGCCCTTGACCATGTTGTCGATGGCTGATACGACAATCAGGCGGCCGGTACGCGTGTCGGCGTGCAGCGAGATGTGACAGAGATTGGAGTATTTGATATTTTTGATGTTCGCGACCGCGCCGTCGGGCAGCACGCGCACAAACGCCTCGTTACGGTAAAAATCCTCATAGAGCGCGCGCACGCGCGCCAGGTCAAAGCCGGGCGCGAGCGAAGAATAAATCGTCGAGACAATGCCGCGGTTCGCCGGCAGCAGATGCGGCACGAATGTCACTGTCAGGGGCGCGCCCGCTACGCCGCCGAGCACCTGCTCGATCTCGGGCGTGTGGCGGTGCGCCGCGACCTTATACGGCGCGAACGCCTCGTTGCATTCGGCATAATGCGTGTTCAGCGCCAGTGAGCGCCCCGCGCCCGTCGCGCCGGATTTTGCGTCGATCACGATCGTTTTGAGATCGACCGCGCCGGAGCTTACGGCCGGCGCCAGCCCCAGGCACGCCGACGTCACATAGCAGCCGGGGTTCGCAATCAGCTTCGCGCCGCGCGCGCGTGCGCGGTGCAGCTCCGGGATGCAGTAGACAGCCTGCTGATGCAGCGCCGGGTCGGCGTACTGCCCGCCGTACCACTGGCGGTAATCGGCTTCGTTTTCCAAACGGAAATCGGCCCCAAGGTCGATCATCAGCTTTCCCGCGTCAAAACACCGGCGGGCTATTGGCTCCGCGTGGCCGGCCGGCATGGATGTAAACACAACGTCGCACGCGTCGATCACGCCGCCGTCGTCCGTCAGCGTCAGATCGCACAGCCCCGTAAGCTGCGGATAGACGGCGCTGACCGCCTGCCCGGCGTAGCTGACCGAGGAGACGGCCATCACTTCAGCGTGCGGATGCGCCAGCAGCAGCCGCACAAGCTCAAGTCCGGCGTAGCCGGTCGCGCCGATCACGCCTGCTTTGATTGTTTTCATCCCTTACCCCTCCGAATCAGACGCGGCTGTTTCCCGCCGCAAAAATGCCCGCGCCGACGCAATCTGCGCCCTGACCGCCTCCGGCGACGGGCCGCCGGCGCTAATGCGGCCGCGCACGCAGGTTTCCAGCGCGATGGCCTCATAAATATCCGAATCAAACGCCGCGCTGGCCGCCTTGTAATCGTCGAGCGGCAGCGTCTCCAGCGTCAGCCCGCGCGCGATGCACTGTGCCACAAGCCCGCCCGTGATCTTGTACGCATCGCGAAACGGCACGCCCTTTTTCGTCAGATAATCGGCGCAGTCGGTCGCGTTGATAAAGCCGCGCGCGGCGGCCGCGCGCATATTGTCCTTTAAAACCGTCATCGTGCGCAGCATCGGCGTAAAGGTCACAAGGCACAGCTTCACGGTGTCTGCCGCGTCGAAGATCGCTTCCTTGTCCTCCTGCATATCCTTGTTGTAAGCGAGCGGCAGGCCCTTCATCATTGTGAGGAGCGTCACCAGGTCGCCGTAAACGCGCGCCGTTTTTCCGCGCACCAGCTCGGCCACGTCGGGATTTTTCTTCTGCGGCATGATCGACGATCCGGTTGCAAACGCGTCGTCAAGCTCGATGAACTTAAACTCCCACGAGCACCACGCAATGATCTCCTCCGAAAAGCGCGACAGGTGCATCATCACCGTGGAGAACGCGGCGGCAAGCTCGATGCAGAAATCGCGGTCGGACACGCCGTCGAGCGAATTTTCCGACGGACCGGCAAAGCCGAGCGCCGCGGCCGTCATCGCGCGGTCGATCGGGTAGGTCGTGCCGGCCAGCGCGCCCGAACCAAGCGGGCAGACGTTCATGCGCGCCGACGCGTCGGCGATGCGCCCCACGTCGCGCATAAACATCGACGCATACGCCATCAGATGGTGCGCCAGCGTGACTGGCTGCGCGCGCTGCAAGTGCGTATAACCGGGCATCACCGTCTCCAGGTGCTCGCCGGCCAGATCGCACAGCGTTTCCAAAAGCTTTAAAAGCAGCGCGCGCACGGCCGCCGCTTCGTCGCGCAGATAAAGCCGCACGTCCAGCGCAACCTGATCGTTGCGCGAGCGCGCCGTATGCAGGCGCTTACCCGCGTCGCCGATGCGCTTTGTCAATTCCTGCTCAATAAACATATGGATATCCTCGGCCTGCGGATCGAACAGCAGCGCGCCGCTTTGCAGATCGCCGCAAATGCTGTCAAGACCATCGCAGATCGCGTCGGCGTCGGCGCGCGGGATAATCCCCTGCGCGCCAAGCATCTGCGCGTGCGCCATCGAACCCTTGATATCGTGCGCATACATGCGCGAATCAAACCGGATCGACGAATTAAAATCGTTGACCCGCTCGTCCGCCTCCTTGGAAAAGCGTCCCGCCCACAGCTTCATTTGATTTCCTCCAAACAGTCAGCCCTCCGCGGACAGCGGACGGCGAAAATGAAACGGCTGCGGCGCGGGGTCCCGCCCCCGCGCCGCAGCCCCGTTTTTCGTTCACTTAATCTTCTTTTCATCGAGCAGCGCCTTGACCTTGATCGGCAGGCCGAACAGGTTGATAAAGCCCGCGGAATCGGCCTGGTCATAGACATGGTCCTCGCCGAAGGTGGCGATCTCCTCCGAATACAGCGAATGCGGCGAAGTCATGCCGGCGTTGATGATGTTGCCCTTGTAGAGCTTGAGCTTCACATCGCCCGTGACCGTCTCCTGCGTCTTGTCGACAAACGCGCTCATCGCCTCGCGCAGCGGCGTATACCACTGGCCGTTGTAGACGATCTCACTGAACTTGATTGCCATCTGCATTTTATAATGCTGCGTCTCCTTGTCGAGCGTGATCTCCTCGAGCGACTGGTGCGCCGCGTAAAGGATTGTGCCGCCGGGCGTCTCGTACACGCCGCGGCTTTTCATTCCGACAAGGCGGTTTTCAACCATATCGACGATACCGATGCCGTTTTTGCCGCCCAAGTCGTTGAGCTTTTTGACAATCTCCGTCGCGGTCATCTTCTGGCCGTCCACCGCGACCGGCACGCCCTTTTCAAAGCTGATCGTGACATACGTCGGCGTGTCGGGGGCCTTCTCCGGCGAAACGCCCATCTCCAGGATCTTGTCGTAATCCGGCTCGTTGGCGGGGTCCTCCAGATCAAGCCCCTCATGCGACAGATGCCAAAGGTTTTTGTCCTTGGAATAGTTCGTTTCACGGTTGATCTTCAGCGGGATATCGTGCGCCTCGGCATAGGCGATTTCCTTTTCGCGGCTGTTGAGCTCCCAGAAACGCCACGGCGCGATGATATCCATATTCGGCGCGAACGCCTTAATGGTCAGTTCAAAGCGAACCTGATCGTTGCCCTTTCCGGTACAGCCGTGCGCAATCGCGTCGGCGCCCTCCTTTTTAGCGATTTCAACAAGACGCTTTGCAATGATCGGCCGGGCGAATGAAGTGCCGAGCAGGTATTTTCCCTCATAGACCGCGCCGGCCTTGAGCGTGGGGACGATGAATTCGTCGACGAACGCCTCGGTCAGATCCTCGATATAAATCTTGGAAGCGCCGGTCTTGATCGCCTTTTCACGCAGGCCGTCAAGCTCGCTGCCCTGGCCGACGTCCGCCGCGACGGCGATCACCTCACACTTGTAATGCTCCTTGAGCCACGGGATGATGACGGATGTATCCAAGCCGCCCGAATAGGCAAGCACAACTTTTTTATACGTTTTCTGCTCCACAGTGATTCCTCCAATATCGGCGTTATATGATCTGTACCCTATTATACATTATATTTATGCAATTTCAAGCCCAATTTTCGCATAAATATTCATGTTGAGAATTGATGAATTGGGTATTATTGCACAAATACACGAATAACTCAATGCCTTTTTCACTTTTCAGCCTCATAACAATGATAAAATATGCATCCATATGCATCGGCTTGTCAGTTCTTTTTCTTGCCGGGGTGTGCTATAATATAGTCAACATACCGGAATAACGCACGCGGCCGGCCGGCGCGCCGGCCCAATTGACGAAAGGATGCGAGATTATGCAGAAGCTTTCCCCTTATGAGCTGCCGCTCAACGCCTTTCAGGCCATTGGCAAGCAATGGGCTATGATCACGACGCAGCGCGGCGATATGATCAACACGATGACCGCCAGTTGGGGCGGCGTCGGAATCCTCTGGAACAAGCCCGTCACCTATGTTTTCCTGCGCCCGCAGCGTTTCACACGCGAGCTGCTCGACGGCAGCGAGCTGTTTTCCGTGTGCTTTCTGCCCGAAGATTACCGCAAGCAGCTTAGTTACTGCGGCGCGCACTCCGGCCGCGACGGGGATAAGCTTGCAGCCTGCGGGTTTTCGGCGCTGCATCTCGACGGCGCGCCCGTGCTTGCCCAGTCGCAGACGGCGCTTACCTGCCGCAAGCTGTTTTGCCAGCAGCTCGATCCGGCCGGTTTTATCGATACGTCCCTCGACGCCGCCAATTATCCGCAAAAGGACTATCATTTTCTGTATGTATCCGAGATTCTCGGCGCCTACCTTTTTTAAGTCATACGCCCGGCACGCCGGCCTTTCTGGAGAAAGCAGAATTTACATAAGCAATCGCGGCAGCGCACAACGGGAGGCCGGATATGGAAAATCAATATGACGCAGACGCAGATTCTCGCTATCCTGAAGTGTATGGAGCGTTTTCAATGCGCTCTGCATATCCGGGAAAGCGCAGGCGGGGAATAAACGTCCGCAGAAAGCCCCCTGCCGCCTGGAACAGCGCCGTCTCCCTTTGGCTGGCCGGGTCGGATTTTCTCAATGCGTTTAAAACAGCGGGTCCGCAATCGCGGACCCGCTGTTTTTATCAGACGCGCCATTGGGAAACCTTGTGAAGCAAACGCAAGTCGACCAGCGCGTCGACGCGCGTCCCTTCCGGCTCATATGTCTGCGCGTATACTTTGCCGGACGCCATGATCTCGCTGATCAGCCCTGTTTTGTCATACGGCAGCATCAGTGTGACGCGCCGGTGCGTTGGAGCGAGCAGCTCTGAGGTCTTTTGCAAGAGCATATCAAAGCCAAAACCGGTCCGCGCTGAGATCAGCGCCGTCTGCTGATTAAGCGCACGCGGCACATCGGCGACCAGGTCGCATTTGTTAAGAATTACAAGCATCGGAATATCCTGCGCGCCAAGCTCCCGCATCAATTGACGCGTCACGTCGACCTGTTCGGCCATTTCATCGCTGGCCGCGTCGCATACGCACCACAGAAGGTCAGCGCCCGCCGCCTCCTCCAGCGTCGACTGGAACGCCTCCACAAGCTGATGCGGCAGACGGCGGACAAGTCCGACCGTGTCGATCAGCATGACGGAGCGGCCGTCCGGCAGTGTGAGCGCGCGCGAGGTCGGGTCAAGCGTGGCGAACAGCTTATCCTCAGCCAACACACCCGCGCCGGTCAGCGCGTTGAGCAGCGTGCTCTTGCCGACGTTCGTATAACCGACGATCGCCACCGTCGTCACGCCCTCCTTTTTGCGCCGCGCCCGCAGCAGGCCGCGGCGCTTTTTCAGCTCCGCGAGCTGCTCCTGCAAAGCCGCAATCCGCCGCCTGATATGCCGCCGGTCCGTTTCAAGCTGTGTCTCGCCCGGCCCGCGCGTGCCGATGCCGCCGCCCAGGCGCGAAAGCGCCTTCCCCATGCCGCCAAGCCGCGGCAGCCGGTATCTTAGCTGCGCCAGCTCGACCTGAAGCTTTCCCTCGGCCGTCACGGCGCGCTGCGCAAAAATATCGAGGATCAGGGCCGTGCGGTCGATGACAGCCACGCCACACGCATTTTCAATGTTGCGAAGCTGGGCTGGGGACAGCTCGCAGTCAAAGATCACCAGATCCGCCCCGTCGTTTTCACACAACTGCGCCAACTCCTCCAGCCGCCCGCTGCCAATCACGGTTGCCGGATCGCAGGAGGGACGCTTTTGAACCAGCTTCGCGGCAGTTTGCGCGCCGGCTGTCTGTGCGAGGGCCTCCAGCTCGTCCAGCGACGCCTGTATGTCATATTCGCCTGTATCGACGGCGGCCAGCACGGCGCGCTGAATCGTTTGCTTTTGATTATCGAACATAGCCTCTCCTTTGCCCGGGCGGGCTTTTACCAAATTCTTTGCATTGCACTTCTCGCGCAGATGGGATACACTCATAATAGAAATTCATGAATTGGATGTGAACAACCGATGAAGCTTCTTCTCGCGGCCAGCGCGCCTCTGCGGCCCTATCTCGAACGGATGCTCCCCGCCTCCCCGCACCGGATCGATCCGGTTTATCTGCCTGCGGCGCCTGACAATCAGACCCTGGGCGGTCTGATTGCCGACGCGGCGGCTTATGACGCGCTGCTGCTCGCAGACGGCGAGGTCTGGCTGCCGGAGGACGGCGCGCCCATCGCCTCCTGCGCGCGCCCGATTATTTTGCCCCGTGTACATAGCGCCGCTTCCCTGCTGCTCGGACCCGCCCGCTACCGCCGCCTGTTCCGCCGGTTTGACGGCGGCGTCTGCTGGCGCCTTCCGCTTTGTACCGAGCCGCTGTTCGACAGCGCGCGCGGCGACTGCATGTGCCTTTGCTATTTGGCGGACACTTCGCTCGGCCTGCCGGATGAAAGCCTTGCCGCGCGTGCAGCCGCGCAGGAAAACGGGTGGGATTTTTTCGAGGAGGAAAGCGATTTGTCCCTGCTCGCGCGCCTTCTTGCGGGCGCATGGGATTCGGACGCATTTGACTCGTTTGGCGCCGCGCATGACCGCGCATAATGCAAAGCCATTCAAACAAGCAAGCAGGGCGGGTTTAAAACCCGCCCTGCTTTTGCTATGCGGCGCGGCTTATTTGTCGGTCACAAACTCCTTAAATGATGTGGCCAGCCCCGCAAGCGACTGAATCTCGCTTGGAATGATAATCTTGGTGGCTTTCCCATCAGCAGCCTTGGAGAACGCCTCCAGGCCCTTGATCCTGATGACGCTGTCGCTCGGATTCGCATCGTTTAACAGCCGCAGCGACTCTGCAAACGCCGTCTGAACCATCCTGATCGCTTCCGCCTCGCCCTGCGCTTCCCGGATTTTCTGCTCGCGGACGCCTTCCGCGCGCAGGATCGCCGATTCCTTTTCAGCCTCGGCGCGCAAAATGGCAGATTCTTTTTCACCCTCGGCCACCAGAATCTGGCTGTGCTTTTCACCCTCGGCCCGCAGAATCGCTTCCCGGCGTTCGCGTTCCGCCTTCATCTGCTTTTCCATCGCGTCCTGGATTTCACGCGGCGGCAGAATATTCTTTAATTCGACGCGATTGACCTTGATGCCCCATTTATCTGTCGCTTCGTCGAGCGTGGCGGTGATCTTTGTGTTGATGGTGTCGCGCGAGGTCAGCGTGCTGTCAAGCTCCATCTCGCCGATGATGTTGCGCAGCGTCGTCGCGGTCAGGTTTTCAATTGCTGACATCGGGCGCTCCACGCCGTAGGTAAACAATTTGGCGTCCGTCACCTGATAGAACACGACCGTATCGATCTGCATGGTGACGTTATCCTTCGTAATCACAGGCTGCGGCGCGAAATCGACCACCTGTTCCTTGAGAGAAACCTTTTTGGCGATGCGGTCGATAAACGGCGTCTTGATATGGAATCCGGTTTCCCACGTCCCGGCATACGTCCCCAGCCGCTCGACGACATAGACAGAAGCCTGCGGAACAATTTTAATGTTGCTGATCACAACGATCAGGATGATCAACAACAGGATTCCCAAAACAATTGCCATAATATAATCCTCCCCAATATCTGGTTATTCACAGCGTTCAACGATCAGCTTCACGCCGTCGATCGCAAGCACACGCACCCTTGTATTTTCCGCGATGGCGTCTGCGTTTGATGAGCGTGCGCTCCAATCCAGACCGTTCACCTTGACGCGGCCTGCGGCCAGGTCATTGTCGATCGCCTGGAGCACCACGCCCACCTGTCCGATAACGCTGTCAGCGTTGGTGCTCTGCTTTTTGACAAACAGCAGCTTTTTGGCGAGCGGACGTGTCGCTGCCAGCAGCACGCCGGCCACAATTACGAAAATTAAAAGCTGCGTCGGCCAGGGGATGTCGATCAAGGCTGTTACAAGGGCCGTTACGGCCGCGCCGATCGCGAACCAAATGGAAACAAGCTGAACCGTCAGGCCCTCCGCGACCGCGAAGGCAATCCCAAGCGCGAGCCAGATGATCGGTACATAGTTCAGTTCCATGCCGGCAATCCTCCCTTCCTGATTGATGGCCGGTTCCCGCGGGATCCGTTGTGTGTACGCTGCAATAAGCGCAAAGCGGTTATTGCAGCAGCATTTTGGCCGGGCGACACGCGGGCGCGGCCCGCATACAGCTTCGCTGCTTGCCCTGCATATATTGTACCACATTTCAAGCTTATTTCACAATATGCGAATGAATTCCTATTGCGAAATTTCCGCCCGCGCGGACTTTTCGGAGCGCGTCAATGCGCCCAATCTCATCCAACCGGGCGCGCACGCGGCCGATTGCGTCATATGTCTGGCTGGCCGCTCCTGCCGCAGCGCTCCCCCGCATGCCATGCGCTCTTTCTTTCAAAAAACCCCCGCGTGAAGCGACATGCTTTGCGCGGGGGCTTTCATACATGTTGTTTTAACGATAGATGGTCACACGGATTACATCCTCGACTGCGCGCAGCTTGGCGGCCAGCTCGTCGGTGGGAGCGCCCTTGAGATCGATCATCGTGTATGCGTAGTTCTGACGCGATTTATTGGTGAGGTTCTCGATATTCATACCAGCATCGGAAATCAGCACGGAAATTTTAGTCAGCATCGCGGGAATATTGCGATGGATCAGCGCAACGCGGAAATCACCGCTGCGCGGCATTGAAACGGACGGCATATTGACCGAATTTTTGATATTGCCGTTCTCCAGATAGTCAACCAGCTCCTCCGCCGCCATACGGGCGCAGTTATCCTCGCTTTCCGGTGTGGACGCGCCCAGATGCGGAATCGCCATAACGCCCGGATGGCCGAGCAGTTCGTCGCTTGGGAAATCTGTGAAATAGCAGCGGATCTGTTTTTCCTCCAGTCCGGCGAGCAAATCCTCGTTGACAATCAAATCGCCGCGCGCAAAGTTGAGCAGGCGCACGCCGTGGCGCATCATCTGGATAGACTGTGAATTGATCATGCCCTTTGTTTCCGGCGTGGAGGGGATATGCAGCGTGATAAAATCACAGTTTTCATAGATCTCCTTAAGGCTGGATGCACGCCGGATGCTGCGCGAAACATTCCAGGCCGTCTCAACCGACATATATGGATCGTATCCCCAGACCTCCATGTCGAGATGGCGGGCAAAATTTGCTATACGCGCGCCGATCGCACCCAGGCCGATCACGCCAAGCGATTTTCCGGCCAGCTCCGGACCGACAAACTGCGATTTCCCCTTTTCAACCAGTTTGGGCACCTCGTCCCCCTGCCCTTTAAGTGTCTGTACCCATTCCATCGCGGGGAATACCCTGCGCGCGGACATCAAAAGCGCACAGATTACAAGCTCCTTAACCGCATTGGCGTTGGCGCCGGGCGTGTTAAATACAACGATCCCCTGCTCGCTGCATCGGTCCACAGGGATATTGTTGACGCCCGCGCCTGCGCGCGCAATGGCGGCAAGCTCGGAGCCAAGCTCCATATCGTGCATGGCGGCCGACCGGACCAAAATGCCGTTGGGCGCCTCGACATGGTCGCCGCAGATATATTTGCTGCGGTCAAACACATCCATTCCATAGGGGCTGATCTTATTGAGCGTTTTAATATGATACATATCAGGCGTTCTCCTTTTCAAAGCGCGCCATCAGCGCAACCAGTTTTTCGACGCCTTCAACCGGCATCGCATTGTAAATGGAGGCGCGCATACCACCCACGGAACGATGGCCTTTGAGGTTGATAAATCCGGCTTTTTTTGCTTCGGCGACAAATTGGGCGTCAAGCTCGTCGCTGCCTGTCACAAATGGGATGTTCATCAGCGAGCGGTCCTCGGGGACGACCGTACCTTTAAACAGCTTTGAGCTGTCAAGGAACTCATAAAGGAGCTTCGCCTTTTTCTCATTGACCGCCTGCATGGCTTCCAGGCCGCCGATTTCATCCCTGATCCATTCAAGTACCAAGCCGCAGATATAAATCGCATATGTCGGCGGCGTGTTATACATGGAACCATTCTCGGCATGGGTCGCATAATTAAACATGGTCGGCGTCGATTCACGCGCATGGCCGATCAGGTCGTCGCGCACAATCACAACCGTCAGGCCCGCGGGTCCCATATTCTTCTGCGCACCCGCATAAAGCAGACCGAACCGTTTGACATCGATCGGCTGTGACAGCACGCACGACGAAATATCTGCGACCAGCGGCACGTTTCCTGTATTGGGCAGTTCATGCCAGACGGTCCCATAGATCGTGTTATTCAGGCAGATATGAAAATAATCGGCGTCCGGCGTAAAGGAAGCAGGATCCAGCTTTGGGATATAGGAGAAGGTCCGGTCCTTCGAGGAGGCGACCGCCTTACAGGAGCCATAGCGCGACGCCTCCTGATACGCCTTTGTCGCCCACTGCCCGGTCAGGACAAAATCGGCCTTCCCAGAACCGTTTAACAGGTTGAGCGGGATCATCGCAAACTGACTCGACGCGCCGCCCTGCAAAAACAGCACCTTGTAATTGTCCGGAATCTTCATGACTTCGCGCAGCAGCGCCTCGCAATGGTCGATGATCGCCTGGTACTCCTTGGAACGATGGCTCATCTCCATGACCGATTCGCCCGTCCCCTGATAGTCGAGCATTTCAGCCGCTGCGCGCTTGAGCACCGCCTCCGGCAGCATCGAGGGCCCCGCCGAGAAATTGTAAACCCTTCCCAAAGTAATTACCTCCCTGTGTTCAATTTGGCCCAACATCCATTTTATGTGGACCATACCCGAAAAAAATCATTACCGTCATTATATTTCTATTTTGCGGATTCGTCAATCCCGCTGGGCGCGACGTAACGATTCCCCTCCAGACGTTCCGGCGTGCATGGCGCGCGTGACCCGTGCGCGGGTCACAGCGGCGGCGTCCACTCCGGCGTCCGCCGCCTTCGCATGGCTTTCCGAAGCGCGGCAGTCGCCGCACTTCGGGCGCAGACAAGCTGCGGCAGCGCCACGCGGCGCGCCTCATGGGACAGGGGCAGGGCGCCCCTATCCCATGGACCCAACCCCAGGGCAGGCGCAGCTTGACGATTTTACCACAGAACGCACCGGCGAGCGTCGGATACGCTTACACCAAACAGAGGTGGGGATAACACAAGGAGGAGGGTCGTTCGACCCTCCTCCTTGTGAGGCGCGAAACGGGGCGCGGCCGCGATTTATTCGCGCCCGGCGCTATTGCGCCGGAAAGCCCCGCATAGCCAGCGCCGCCAGGCAAACACAGCGTCCGGCGGTGAGCGGCCCGCGCGGGCCGCTCCTTAGCGCATGGATTATACGCGCCTGATCTGTCCCTTATCCATCACAATTGTCTCGTCGCACAGGCCCGCAGCCTCGTCGGCGTCCGAAGTCAGCCATAACACGGCCGCGCCGCTTTGCAGCAGCTTGTTCACCTCAAAATAAAGGCGCATCCGCGCCGGGATATCGACGCCGGCAGTCGCGTCACAAAGAATATAAACGATACCGCGGCGGCGTATGGCGCGTTCGACCAGTTCCCGGCGCTGATTACCGCCAGTGATATATTCTCCGCGTTCGCGCATACCGATATAAGCGCCGAAGGTGCGGCCCAGCCGTTTGGTAAACGTATCCCAACCGACGCTTGCACGCACCCCCAATCCGTCGCGCCGGCCACCCTGCGAAGCCTGATCGTAGGAACGGATCAGAGCTTCGTCCTGTGCGTCGAGCGCAAGCACGACGCCCGCGTTCATTGCCGCGACCGGCGAACGCGTCTCCAGCGCCTTGCCGCCGACATACAATGCTCCGGTATATTCATACAGCCCCGCCAAAGCGCGCGCAAGCTCCTCCTTGCCGCAGCCCGCAGCGCCCATCAGCGCGGTGATCTGCCCGCGCCGCAGCGTCAGCGAGACGTCCTCAAAGCCCGGCCCGCACAGATGCTCGGCGCGCAGCGCCTCATCCCCCAATTCAACCGGTTCCCGCTTATAAAGATCTTTGGCTTTGACGCCATAAACCGCTTCAATCAACGCGGCCTTATCAAACGAACTGGTCGGAGCCGCACGCACAAGCGCGCCGTCCTCCATCACACATACCGTATCCGCTGTGGCGAGCACCTCGTCCAGGTCGTGAGAGATAATCAAAAACGATTTGCCGCGCGCTTTCAGCCCATTGACCGCACGATACAAACATTGTTTTTCCTCAGCGTTCAGGCGTGTCGACGGCTCATCCAACAAAAAGACCTTTGCATTCTCAGAGACGCACGCACGCGCGATTTGGATCAACTGGCGCTGCGCCGGACTAAGCGCAGACGCCGGCGCGCGCGGATCGAGCGACAACCCCATATCTCGGAACAATTCCTGCGTGGCGGCGATCATACGCCTGTTGCTGATCACCGGCAGGCCCGGCGCGCGCAGCTCCTGCCCAAAAAAGATATTTTCATAGACCGACAGATTCGTAAATATCTGCTGATTCTGCGCCGTCAGGATCAAACCATTGTCTGTGGCCTCCGTCGTATTGCGGATCACTGCGCGGCGCCCGTCTATGTAAATCTCCCCGCTGTCCGCCTCAAATACGCCCATAATCACCGAAAACAGCGTGCTCTTGCCCGAGGCGTTGCGCCCCACGATGGCGCTTACCTCCCCCTCGCGCAGCGTCAGATCAATGTCATGCAGATAAAATTCACTGTTGATCCGGCGGCATAATCCGCGCAGCTCCAGTATGGTACGTTTTTCCATCGATTCCATCACCCCTTGGCTGTCCCGCTATCGGCTTGCAGCTTCCAAAGCAGCCACAGCCTTTGCCACGTCAAGGCCCTTGTCCTCGTCGAATTTCCCGCGTCCAAGATATGCGCCGAGTTTCGAAAGCTTGATGGCGCCGTCTGTCTTGAGAAAACTTTCCGTCTTTTTGCCGCCGACCGTCATGACGGCGACGCTGTCGACATTCACCCTGTATCCCGCCTCACGCAGCAAAGTGATGACACGGCCGGAACACTGCTGCGCATGGATTCGCGGATTATCGACGGCATACCGTTTGCCTTTGTCGTTGATGATCCACTGCTTGTCGTCGGCGCCGCCGTAATATTCGCCGCTATAGCACAGATCATATACAAGCAGCACGCCGAAATAGCCTACCAGCACATGATCGGCCCAACCGGACAGCCCGCCTGAAACAAGCCGCACATTATCCAGCACGCGAAAGCCGCGCGGCGCGGCAAATGTGCGCAGCCGTTTGGATACTTTGCGCTTTTCATTTTCTATCGTATCGGGATGCATCTTTTTATAAATAAAAAGCACGATGCCGATAATGAACACCGCAGCGCAAAGCGCCAGAAAAATTATTTGTCCTGTTTGCATAATATGTCTCCCCCTGTATCGCGTATCGCGCGCAAAACCCACCCGCGGACGATTCTATCCGTCCGCTGACGCGGCCGATATGATGAAGCTATTGTATCATAGATTGCCCCGATTTGGCAACCGCACGGCTCTTAAAAGGCGGCGCTTGACGAATCGCGCCGATGCGGTATACTATTAACAGCCAGTTTAAACGCGCCTGCAAAGGAAGGCGAAGGCACGGCCCCCTGCGGCTGCCTGCCACAGCGGCCGCTGGCGCTTTCATTTTTATTTATGCCGCGCCGTGCGGCGGAATGGGGGATATTTATGATTCAATATATACGGCGTCTTGCGCTTTGCTGCGCGCTGCTCGCCAGCCTGAGCCTGGCCGCCTGCGGCGGTAATCAGCCTGTCGCCGACAGCGGCATGGCCGTTATGCAGACAGGGCCTGTTGTCAGCGAACCTGACCCGGAGGCCGCCATTGAAAAAATTTATGAAACGGTCACGATCGACGGCCTTTCCGACGCCTCCGAGGAGGATTTGACGGACAAGTTCTTTATCGACACGTCGCTTTTGGATGAATTTTATGTGCGCTATTCCTCGGGCCGGTTCGGCGTGGCTGATGTGTTTATTCTCAAGCCGTCAAGCCCGGACGACGCGCCCAAGGTGCGCGAGATGCTGGAAAGCGTCAAGCTTTCAAGGATTAAGGAGTTTGAAAACTACGATGTCTACGATTCCTATCAGATCGCGCAGGACGCCCAAATATTTGAGCAGGGCGGATACATTATCATGCTGACGCTGGCTGATACCGAGGGCGCGCGCTCGATTATCGATCAGTATATACCGCGCACCTGACAACAGCGCGCCGAAAGGAGCAAAGCCATGTCCAAAACGAATCCGGCCGGCCGTGTCGTCCTCTTTGACGAGGTGCGCGGCCTGTGCCTGATCCTGATGGTCTTTTACCACGGCATGCTCGATCTCGTTACAAGCGGCGTCGATCTGACCTGGTTTTTTTCATCGGTTATGCAGCGGTTTTTACAGCCGGCTGTCGCCGGTACGTTCATCTTTATTTCCGGTGCGGTCAGCCGTTATTCGCGCAGCAATCTGCGGCGCGGACTGGCGGCGCTCGCCTGTGCCTTTGCTGTGACAGTCGTCACCTTTTTTGTCATGCCCGCCACGCCCGATCTGTTTGGCATCCTGCATCTGCTGGGCGTGTGTATGCTGCTGTTTATTCCGCTGCGGCCGCTGCTTGACCGGATCCGGCCTGCGGCTGGAATTTGCCTGTTCGCAGTCTGTTTTTTGGCAACGTACAATCTTCCCTGGCATGTCGTTGGTATGGGTCCTCTGTCCGCACGGCTGCCGGATACGCTGTATTCAAATCCGTACCTGTTCTGGCTCGGTCTGCCCGCGCCGGGATTTGTGTCCGCTGATTACTTCCCGCTTTTCCCTTGGGCGTTTATATTTTTCGCAGGCGCGTCTTTCGGCGTTTTGGCAAAGAAAAAGCGCCTGCCGGCGATGTTTTACCGCGGGCATTGCGCCGCGCTTTCATGGATCGGGCGTCATTCCCTGTTGATTTATCTGGCGCATCAGCCCCTTTTGATCGGCCTGTTTGCCATCGTGCTGCCCTTGTTTGGCTATCAGGTTGCATTTTAACGGCCCTTTCTTATCCGGCGCCATGTCTGAGCATTTCCAAATGCAGACACTATGAGTGTGCAAAACAGGATGGACGCAGCGCGTCCTTTGGTACGGTCTGCTTTTTATAACCTGGATACACAGTCAGAGGACAACAAATGAAGGCCCTGCAAAAAAGGAGCTGAATTTTATAATGGTGATTGAACGGCTGGACGGCTGCTTTTCTGTCTGTAAGCTGCCGGATTTTTCTTTGGTCGATTGGTCGGACCCATTTCTCTTTCTTGCCAGGACGGATACCGAATACTCCCTCGTCTGTTCGGCCGGCCGGGCGCCTGCGAATGCTTGCTGCTGCGAGCATGGATGGCGCGCCCTGCGCATCGCGGGGACGCTTGATTTTTCACTGACCGGCGTGCTTTCCACGCTCACCGCGCTCCTGGCTGCCGCGCAAATTCCTGTTTTTGCTGTATCAACCTATGACACGGATTACATCCTCACACGTGAAACTGATTTTGACCGCGCCATTTGCGCGCTTGCCGGCGGCGGTTGTACAATCGTTTGACAACAGCATGCAGCGGGCCGCCTTTAAGACGGCCCGTACTCCCCATGGACAAAAAGAGGGACCGGATGTCCTGACATCCGGTCCGAATCTGTTTGAGGTGTGTTTTGAGGAGGGTAGAGTTACTCAAGATATTTGCGGCTAATCTTGAGTACGTTTTTATTATACCCCAATTTCAAGTTTGTTTGTTACGGACTTATGTCTGAATTATAAAAAAAAGTGACATCTTCTCTTAACAAACTATAAATACTGGTAACATATGTTTCAAAATTATACGTCGCTTTACCAGCGGCGGCAGCGATGATAGGAAGAAATTTGCATTTTATTTTGCACTTTGTTATAATATTCACGTAATATTTTCAAAAGCGGCGGCGTCCCGCTTTGGCGCGCGCAATCTGTGCGCGGATTGCCTACCGCCGGGCGCTGCGCTTGCCCGGCCGGCTATTCGGGGCTTTCCGGCGCTATAGCGCCGGGCGCGGACAAGCCGCGGCTGCGCCCCTTTTCGCGCCTCACAAGGGGCGGCGTCCCTCCCCCTGTGTTATCCCCGCTTCTGTTCGGCGCGGTCGTATCGGGCGCACGCCGGTGCGTTCTGTGGTAAACCGCCAGGCCGCCTCTGGCCCATGAACCCAACC
>ERZ1643251.1602-NODE-1602-length-25373-cov-5.400190_pt1 | contig 25373 bp, 20 predicted proteins | sample MGYA00579261_ERZ1643251 | MGnify/ENA primary metagenome ERZ1643251 (study PRJEB29033, sample SAMEA4952267) | chicken gut metagenome | biome: Broiler Chicken; feature: Gastrointestinal Tract; material: Caecum | place: Ireland | collected 2018 | study: Broiler... | reverse complement strand
TACAGCCGTGTGGTCAACGGCCGTAATCCCATCGTGGCCCACGAGTATCTGGGCGAGAGCGTCAAGGACAAGGACGTCTTTATTGCCGATGATATCATCGCCTCCGGTGAGTCCATGCTGGACATCGCCTATGAGCTGAAGATGCGCGGCGCCCGCAACATCTTTACCTGTGCCACCTTCCCGCTCTTTACCGCCGGTCTGGAAAAGTTCGACAAGGCCTACAATGACGGCATTCTCAAGGCCGTGCTGGGTACCAACCTCACCTACCGCAAACCGGAGCTGCTGGAGCGTGAGTGGTACTACGATGTGGACGTCTCCAAGTACACCGCCTACTTCATCGCGGCCATCAACCACGACAAGAGCGTGTCCAGCATCATTGACCCCATGACCAAGATCCGTGCCCTGCTGGAAAAGCACGGCATCCCCATGGGCGGTCAGGACTGATTTTGTATTCTTTTTTCGGCCCGCCCATGCGGGCCGATTTTGTTGCAGAAAAGCCTGTGTCTGAGTATAATAAGAAAGACTGAAATTCAACAGCGGGGGAGAGATGTACTATGCTGCCCATGGAACGGTTGGAAAATTTGATCCGCGGCAAGAAGGTCGCGTTTATCGGTGCCGGTGTCAGCCATAAGCGCTGCATCGAACAGTTTGTGGCGTTGGGCGCTCAGGTCACCCTTTGTGACCAGAAAAAGAGGCTGGAAGAGTTTGGCGACTACGCCGAAACCCTGCGCCGGCTGCAGGTGAATCTGAGTCTTGGCGAACACTATACCGATGGGTTTGCCGGACAGGATATCATTATGCGGACGCCGGGCTATGAATACTACAAACCGGAATTGCAGGCAGCCCTGCAGGCTGGTGCCAAGGTGACCAGCGAAGTGGAGCTTTTCTTTGAGTTTTGCCCCTGCGAGATCATTGCGGTGACCGGTTCGGACGGAAAGACCACCACCACGACCCTGATCTCCAAAATGATGGAGGCGGCCGGGCGCAAGGTGTTCCTGGGCGGCAACATTGGCGCCGCCCTGCTGCCCCAGCTGGCCGATGTGACGCCGGATGCGGTTGCCGTGGTGGAGCTGTCCAGCTTCCAGCTCATCAGCATGCACCGCAGCCCCAACGTGGCGGTGGTCACCAATGTGACCCCCAACCATCTGGACCATCACAAGGATATGCAGGAGTACATTGACGCCAAGCGGAATATCCTGCTGTGGCAGGTGCCGCCCTGCCGTGCCGTGCTGGGCTACGAGAACGAAATCAGCCGCTCCATGCAGAGCGATTGCAAGGGCGAGCAGGTCTGGTTCACCCGTCTGCACGAAACCGACAACGGCGCCTTCCTGCGGGCGGAGGATGATATGCTCTGCTATGCCGGCAACGGAACTGTCACGCCGGTTGTTTCCCGCAAGGACGTCAAACTGCGCGGCCTGCATAACGTGGAAAATCTGCTGGCGGCCATTGCGGCCGTCTGGGGCCGTGTCCCCGTGGAGGCCATGCGTCAGGTGGCGTCCACCTTCACCGGTGTGGAACACCGCATCGAGCCGGTCCGCACGCTGGATGGCGTGACCTATTACAACGATTCCATCGCCTCCAGCCCCACGCGCACCATTGCCGGGTTGCGCAGCTTTGACCAGAAGATCATCCTGATCGCCGGTGGCTACGACAAAAAGATTCCTTATGAGCCGTTGGCCCCGGAAATTCTGGCCCATGTGAAGACGCTGATTCTGATGGGCGCCACCGGCCCCCGCATCGAGAAGGCTGTCCGGGAGCATCCGGACTTCCCGGCCAGCGGTCTCACCATCCTGCATGCCAAGACCATGCAGGATGCCGTGGAACAGGCCCGTACCGTCGCAGTACCGGGGGATGTGGTCAGCCTTTCGCCGGCTTCCGCCTCCTTTGACCTGTATCCCAATTTTGAGGTGCGCGGTCGTGATTTCAAACGCATCGTGATGGCGTTGCCCGAATAATCCATTCAGTAAGGAACCCCTATGATTCAAGCCGTTACCACCCCCACCCACCGCAGGGAGTTCGCCCGCCGTCTGGCCGGCAAACCCTACTTTGAGGCCACCATGGGGACCGCCTGTACCCTGTTCGGAGAGCACCCTGCCAGTGGCTGGCGGTTTTATCTGCTGCCCGGCACGGGGGCCCTGTCGCTGCGCGGCGGAACCGCCACCCTCTGTGGGCGGCTGCCTGCCGGACCGGCAGGGGAGGAAGCGGAGGAGGAGTTGCAGGGGTTCCTTCGTTTTTTGCGGGTGGACCGATTGATCAGCGAGCCGGCTGCGCCGGATGGTTGGCAGATGACAGAACCGCTGTTGCTGTGGGAACTGCCGCAGGGGGAACGTCTGCCATTGCCGCCGCCACCGTCGCAGGAATTGTACCTGGAAACACAGCCCTCCATGATGCCGGTCAGCCGTCTGGTATTTCCCCACAGTACGGGGGAGCAGGAAGATTTTTATTCCACCGCCTGTACGGCGCTGACCCATGGAATGGGCGTCTGCTATGCCCTGATGGACGAAGCGAAGACGCCGGTGTGCACGGTGGGCAGCTTCGCCCGCAGTACGCAGGAAGCCTATATGTCCGCCGGTGTGACAGCGCCGGACTGGCGGGGCAGGGGACTGGCCGGTTGGCTCATCGTGCGGCTGGCCAATACCCTGGCGGTCCGTCACACGGTGCGTTTTGCCTGCGTGCCGGCTTTGCGGACTTTCTACACCCGCCTGGGATTTCATCCCTGCGGGGAACTATCACAATTTATACGGAAATGGGAAGAAATATGATCGAAGAGTTTTACCAACTGAAACCGGAAGTGCTGGCGCTGGACCGCAAGGCGCTGGACCTGTGTCGGGAACAGTTTGTCCACGTGGAGGAAATCCGCGATTACAACCAGCTGAAGATGCTGCGTGCCTTTACCGATTGCGGCGTGGAGGCACGGCATTTCTGGGGGTCCAGCGGATACGGCGTCTGGGATGACAGCCGCAATAAGCTGGAAGAAGTCTTTGCCCGCTGCATGGGTGCCGAGGCAGCGCTGGTGCGTCCCCAGTTCATGAGCGGCACGCACACCCTGACGGTGGCCCTTTTTGGTCTGCTGCGCACCGGCGATACCCTGCTGGCTGCCACCGGCCGTCCCTACGATACGCTGGAAGGCGTCATTGGTATCGGGGAGGCAGGCAAGGGCTGCGGTACGCTGCGGGAATACGGCGTAGAGTACGACGAATGTCCGCTGTTGCCGGATTTTACCCCTGACTACGCGCTGATTGCCGAAAAGGCCAAGAACGCTACCGTGGTGCATATCCAACGCAGCCGCGGCTATACCCAGCGCAACGCCTTTGACCTGAAAACCATCCGTAAGGTGGCCGAAACCGCCCGAAAGGCTAACCCCAAGGCTGTGATTTTTGTGGATAACTGCTATGGGGAGTTTACCCAGACCCGGGAACCGCTGGCTGTGGGGGCGGACCTGATTGCCGGCAGCTTTATTAAAAATCCCGGCGGAGGCATCACCCCCACCGGTGGGTATATTGCCGGCCGGGCAGACCTGGTGGAAAAGTGCAGCCATCGCTTCACGGCCCCCGGCATCGGGGCAGACCTGGGATGCACCCAGGACAGCCTGCGGGACACTTTCCTGGGCTTTTATTACGCTCCCGGTGTAGTTTGCGAGGCACTGAAAACGGCCATCTATGCCCAGTGTCTGCTGGAGCTGGCGGGGGTGCATCCGGTGCCCCGCTACACCGCCGACCACAACGATATCGTCACCTGTTTTGACTCCGGCAGCGCCGCGGCCCTGACCGGGTTCTGCGCCGGAATCCAGCACAACAGCCCGGTGGACAGCTTCGCCTCCCCGGAGCCGGCCGATGAACCCGGCTATACCGACAAGGTGGTTATGGCCTCCGGCAGCTTTACCGAGGGCAGCACCATCGAAATCTCCTGCGACGGCCCGCTGCGGCCGCCCTACACCTGCTATCTGCAGGGGGGTGTCAATTTTACCGCCGGCCGTGCCGCGGTACTCAATGCCGTGCAGAACGCCTTCTTTGCCTGAAAATAAAAAATCCCGTGTGCTGTGTAAAGCACACGGGATTTTTATTTTTTGAAATCAGCCTTTGACGTAGTCGCGGACCAGGGCCTGCAGCAAATCGTCACGGTCAATGCGGCGGATGATCGCACGGGCATTCTTATAGGTGGTAATGTAGGTGGGATCCTCCGAGAGGATGTACCCTACCAGCTGGTTGATGGGGTTGTAGCCCTTCTCTTCCAGCGCGCGATAAACCTGCAGCACTGCCTGTTTGATCTCCATATCGCGATCATCGCGGATAGAGAATACAGCAGTCGGCTCAGAGATCGGCATATCCAGTTCCCCTTTCTCAGCGTAATATCACCTATATTATAACAAAGGTGTATAGAATTTGCAATGGCTCCACCACAAATTTTTATACAAAACGGTCAATACTGTGTGTCAGGCCAGCACTTCGCCTTTGCGAATTACCTTGACGATGTTGAGTTCCTCGTCCGCCAGAATCACATTGCCCCAACGGCCCGGTTCCAGGCTGCCGTAATCGGCGTCGATGCCGATGCTGCGGGCGGGGTTCAGGCTGGCGGCGCGCACGGCACTGGCCAGCGGCACCCCCATCTCCCGCACGGCATGTTTCATGCAGTCGTACAGACAGGTGGCACTGCCGGCGATGGTGCCGGGGTGCTCGGTCAGGGTGGCGCGGGGACCGCGTACCGTGACAGCCTGTCCGCCCAGGGAATACTGGCCGTCGGGCAGACCGCAGGCCATCATGCTGTCGGCGATCAGGATTACGTGGTCATCCCCGAAGGTGCGGAAGGTAAACCGTACTACAGCGGGATGGATGTGTACACCGTCGGTGATCAGTTCCACTTCGGCGCCCTCTTCCAGTGCAGCGATGATGGGACCGGGGGCACGATGGGTGATACCGGGCATGGCGTTGTACAGGTGGGTCATGTGGGAGGCACCGGCGGCAAAGGCGGCCTTGGCCGTATCGTAGTCGGCGCAGGTATGGGCAATGGAGATGCGCACCTCATTGTGGCAGGCTTTGATGAAGTCCAGGTTGCCCGGTTCCTCGGGGGCAATGTCCACCAGACGGATCAGTCCACCGCTGCGCTCCTGCAGGCGGCGGAACATCCCGGGATCGGCAGCCATCACATACTTGGGGTTCTGGGCACCCACCTTGTCGGGGCTGATGTAGGGCCCTTCCATGTTGATACCCACCAGATCAGCGCCGCGCTCGTTTTTGTGGGCAGCGGCCACGTCCATGATCCCGTTGAGGATTTCCTCGTTGAAGGTCATGGTGGCAGGGCAGATGGCCAGCACACCCTTGCTGGCTTCGAAATCGGCGATGGCCTGCAGGCCGGCCTCGTCGGCGTCACAGAAATCGTGGCCCACGGCACCGTGGAAATGGATATCCACCAGACCGGGCAGGGCATAGGCCCCCTGGGCGTCCACGATCTCCTCGTCGGCCAGGGGGGCGGCACCGAAGACGATGCGGCCGTCACGGATCACCAGATCCTTTTCCACAAACTGGCCGTTCAGGGTAAATACCTTTGCATTGCGGATAATCATAGTTGCTCCTCCTGCCCTCAGATCAGGCTCAGGGCTTCCTCGTCGCCAACCAGAATGAAGTCGGGGTGCATCTGCAGGATGCTGGCGGGCACCTCCGGCGTGACGGGGCCAAAGAAAGCCTTCTTGACGATCTCTGCCTTGTCCTTGCCGTTGGCCACCATCAGGACCTTGCGGGCCTGCATGATGGTCTTGATACCCATGGTGTAGGCCTGTTTGGGAACCAGGTCCTCGTTGCCCTCAAAGAAGCGCTTGTTGGCTTCGATGGTCTCGGGCTTCAGGTCCACGCAATGGGTGCCCAGCTCGAAAGCTTCTCCCGGCTCGTTGAAGCCGATGTGGCCGTCATGACCGATGCCCAGCAGCTGCAGGTCGATGCCGCCCACCCGTTTGATCACGTAGTCGTAACGGGCACATTCAGCTTCGGCGTCCATGTTGGTACCGTCGGGCAGGTTGATGGCGGCAGGGTTGATGTTGACCAGGTCAAACAGGTTGCGGTGCATGAAGCTCCAGTAGCTTTCCGCGTGCTCCCGGGGCAGGCCACGGTATTCATCCAGGTTGACGGTGGTCACTTCGGAAAAGTCCAGGTCACCCTTGTTGTACCACTCCACCAGCTGCTTGTAGGTGCCCACGGGGGTGCCACCGGTAGCCAGACCCAGCACACAGTTGGGCTTCATGATCACCTGGGCCGAAATGATGTTGGCGGCCTTGCGGGACATATCATAGTAATCTTTTGCACGGATAATTTTCATAGGGAAAAACCTCCTGACAATGGCGGGAAAAAGATCCCCGCTTTCTTACACACATTATAACACGGTTGGGGACAACAAGCAGCCATCGGTGGCATGCTTTTTTCAAAATAAAGGCCGGGGACAGGCATTGCGCCCGCCCCCGGCGGAGGTTAGATAAAGGGAACCAGAACCTTTATCCCGGCGCTGTAAGAGAGCTTACAGCATTTTCTTCAATTCGTCGTAGACAAACTGGACCTTGGGGCCGATGACGACCTGGCAGGCGTTCTTGCTGGGACGAATGACACCGGCAGCACCGGCGGCCTTGACGGCCTTCTCGTTCACAGCGGTGCTGTCCTTGACTTCGAAGCGCAGACGAGTGGCGCAGTAGTCAACGTTGGTGACGTTGCCCTTGCCACCGATGGCGGCCAGAACGCCGCTGGCGATGGTGGTGAAGTCATTGTTGGCCAGGGTGATGTTGGCCTCGGCAGCTTCGGTGTCCTCATCCTCGCGGCCCGGAGTCGTCAGGTTGAACTTGGTGATGGCGAAGCGGAAGACCACGTAGAAGACGATGAAAGCGGCAATGCCCAGAGGAATGATCATCAAGGTGTTGGCATGAGCCGGCAGGGAAGCGGAGAAGACCAGGTCAGTGGCACCGGCAGAGAACATGAAGCCGGCGCGGAAACCAACGTAGTAGGTGATGACGGAGAAGATGCCGTACAGGATGGCGTACACAACGTACAGGGGGAAGCACAGGAACATGAAGCCGAACTCGAAGGGCTCGGTAACGCCGCAAACGAAGGCGCAGATGGCGGCGGAGGTCACCAGACCGATGGCAGCCTTCTTGTTCTTGGCGGTGTGGACCATCGCCAGGGCAGCGCCGGGGATACCGAACATCATGCAGGGGAAGAAGCCGGACATGTACATGCCGAGGCTCCAGTTGACACCGTTCTGACCGGTGACGTCACCGGCCCAGTAGTGGGTCAGGTCGCCCAGGCCGATGGTATCGAACCAGAAGACGTTGTTCAGGGCGTGATGCAGACCGGTGGGGATCAGCAGGCGGTTGAAGAAGGCGTACAGACCGGCGCCAACGCCGCCCAGGCTGACGATGCCGTCGCCCAGCATAACCAGCAGGTTGAAGATGATGGGCCAGACAAACAGCAGGATGACGGAAACCACGATGGAAACCAGACCGGTCACAATGGCAACGCAGCGCTTGCCGCTGAAGAAGGCCAGCCAGTCAGGCAGCTGGACGCTCTTGAACTTGTTGTAGCAGGTGGAACCGACGATGGCAGCCAGGATGCCGATGAAGGCGTTGCCGGCGATCTTGCTGAACGCGATGTAGTCGACGCTGCCCTCTTCCAGGGTGCGGACGGCACCCACCACAGCGGGGCTCAACAGCTGAGTCATCATCAGGTAGCTGACCAGGCCCGCCAGACCCGCGGTGCCGTCATGGTCATCGGACAGGCCCACGGCAGCGCCCACAGCGAACAGCCAGGCCATATTGTCGATCAGGGCGCCGCCGGCCTTGATCAGGATGAAACCGGCCGTGTAAGCAAAGCCGGTGGTGGCGCCTTCAGCACCCATGGCGGCCGGAGCCAACGCGTAGCCCAGGCCCATGAGAATGCCGCAGACAGGAAGCGCGGCGACAGGCAGCATCAATGCCTTGCCGAGCTTTTGCAGATACTTCATCATAAAAGCATTCCTCCAAAATATAGATGGATTCCTCTAACGGGGCGGCAGTCGTTCTGGTTCCTTCGATTGCACACCTTGTTGTTTTTATATTAACACATTCTTCACAAAAAAGAAAGCAAATTTATACGATTTGGCGAAAAACCGAAAAAAGCCCTTTAAAATTGGTCAAAATGTGAATAAATCAAAGAATATTGCTCAAAAAATTACAAAATCAAAACAAGAAAATGAAAGTTATTTTTATAACGGCGCGAAAAAGCGTCCGCTATAAAAATTGCCTGCCCCAGGGGCAGGCGTTTAAGCAGGAATCAATTTTGGGCGTCAAACAGATTGGGGGCGGCTTTACAGATCAGCACAGCCGCCACAGTGGTCAGAATGGTTTCGGGCAGCATGTAGCTTCCGTTGTAGGTCAGGCTGTAGATCCAAGCGGGCAGGCCATCGCTCAGGTTACCCCAGATCAGCACGCCGGACAGGAAGCTGCACAGGAACCGCAGGACACAAACCGCAGCGGTGCCCACGGCAATGCCCAGCGTGCGGTTGGCAAAGGGTTTGGCAATGGCACCGGCCAGGCCCAACAGCGTGAAAGCCAGCACGTAGTCCAGCAGGATCATCCCCACCAGCGGCAACAAACCGGGGGCCGGCGGCGCATAAAAGCCCAGCAGCATCTGCAGCAGGCTGTTCACAAAACCGGTGAACAGGCCCCATTTGACGCCGTGCCGGAAGGAAATCAAGATGAAGGGCAACATGCTGAACAGGGTGATGGAACCGCCGTTGGGCAGTTCGTAAATTTTGATGTTCGCCAGGACGGTGCCCAGGGCGATCATCAGGGCGCATTCCACCAGAGTGCGCGTTTTGGAATAGGTTTTGGACATGGATGGTACTCCTCCCGTAAAATACTCGGATCATAAAAACAAGAAAAGCGCCTGCAAACAAGCAGGCGCAAACGCAGCATGACAACGAAACGGTCAAACTTCCTACGCCGGCATTACCCGGATCAGGTTCAAGGTGACCCGAAGCGGCGGTTTGCTTCGATCTCAGCCGAGGATGCCCCTCAGCGCCCCTGTTTTTATGTCCGCTTAACAGTATACACCTTGGCAGGTGTTTGTCAAGCAAGAATGCAAAAATGCGGCAATCGGGTCGTGTTTTTTTTGTCTGCTTCCCCATATATAATAAGGTACAGAAGGTGGAAGACTGAAAAAAATGCCGGTGCTGACGGTGCCACAAGGGATGGGGGAGCACTTTGCAAGAACCACCAGATGGCAGAAAAAATGGAAGAAAACGGTTTGCTTTTGGTGGAAGTGTGCTGTAAGCGCGTGAAAAAATTGTTAAAAATTTACAGGAAAAACCTGCTTTTTTGGCGGGTTCCCCACTTGCGGTGGCAGAGTCATTCGTGCTATGATTCTATACATAGTGTTATAGCGTCTGTTTTTTCTGAGTGAAATGGTGAGGTAAGGATGTTCAACAAGCGCAATCCCATGAAGTATTTTTCCGGCAACGCCTTTGCGCGGCTGCCTTTGTACAAATTGGTTGCAGGTGGTTCTGCGGCGGTCTTGACGGCCAGTATCGGGTTGGGAGTGTTTGCGGCCTCCTTCACCCCGATGGCTGCGCCGGAACCCACCCCGGAACCCACGCCCGCGCCGGTGGTTACGCCGACGCCCACCCCGGAACCGACTCCCGAACCGGCCAAGGAACTGTTGGCCGACGTGAGTGTGGTCCAGCAGGATGTGGGTGTGCAGCTCTATACGCTGGCGGAACAGACGGAAGAAAGCGCCGCCACCCCGGAACCCACGCCCCAGGACGATCAGGGAGAGGAGACTTCCGATAAAGTGCCTCTGCTGGGCGTGGAAGCCACCATCACGCTGACCGATGGGGAAGGGCAGACCACCGACTATGCGCTGGATACCGAGACCGGTACCGCCCTGGCGGAGGATGTGGACCCCGGCGAGTACACGGTAACGGTACAGCCCATCGAGGGGTATCTGGTGCCGGAGAGCACCACCGTGACGGTACAGGAAAAAGTTGTGTATAAAGCGGACGTGGAAGCCGTCAAGGAAAAGATTGTCCAGGCCAGCGAGGTCAACGAGAGCGCCGAGGATTCTGCGGTCAACACGGCCGGTGCCGCCCCCATCGCTGAAGAAGTGACGGATACGGTCCAGTACGCCGAGAGCGACAAGCAGGAAACGGGCAAGACCACCACCTACACGGCCAAGCTGAGCAGCAGCGGTCATCTGTTGCTGAAAGACGGTACCGAAACCGCCTACCTGCCGGTCTATAAGGATGGCACCCAGGAACTGATCGGCGCCAAGCGGGACAGCAGCTATGCCCCCAACAGCGCCATGTCCGTCTGGCTGCCCGGTGCGGCGGATTCCATTGTCAATCTGGGCAGCACCGGGCGGACCATGAGCATGGCCCACCGCACCGATGCCAATCCGGAAGTGGTGATGCTGGAAGAAACAGCTTCCCCGGCACCGGCAGAAAGTGGCAGCGAAACGACGACGCCCGCGCCTACGGCGGAGCAAACGGCCACTCCGGCACCCACGCAGGAACCCACCCCGGTTCCCACGCCGGAAGCAACGCCTACCCCTGCCCCGACGCCGGAAGTGACCCCCACTCCGGTGCCCACCCAGGCACCGACCCCCACGCCCACCCCGGTGCCGACACCGGAGGTGACCCCTACGCCGGTACCCACCCAGACGCCGACCCCCACCCCGGTGGTGACGCCGGCGCCGACGCCCAACGACCCCACCGCCTCCTTCCCGGAGGAAATCGAGGCCAGCGCGCTGGAGGGGTACGGGTTTGATGTGACCTCCAGCGAAAAGATCGAATATGTCTACACCGGCTGGCAGGAAATTGACGGGGCTACATATTACTATGATCCCGCCACCCATGAGCCGGTCACCGGCAACCAGGTCATCCAGGGCGATGTGTACACCTTCGGTGCCGACGGCGCGCTCAACCGCACTTCCCGCGGCATTGACGTGTCCAAGTTCCAGGGAACCATCGACTGGAACGCCGTTAAAGCGGACGGCATCACCTTTGCCATCATCCGCTGCGGATACCGCGGTTACGGCACGGGCGCTCTGGTGGAGGATTCCACCTATCGGCGCAACATCCAGGGAGCCATCAATGCGGGTCTCAAGGTGGGCGTTTACTTCTACAGCCAGGCCATTAACGAGGCCGAGGCGGTGGAGGAAGCCAGCATGGTGCTGAGCCTGGTCAGCGGTTATTCGCTGCCGCTGGGCGTCTACTATGATACCGAGTCGGTGGCCGGCGGCCGTGCCAACAGCATCAGTGCCGCCGAGCGCACGGCCTGTGCGGTGGCTTTCTGCGAGACCATCCGCAATGCCGGATACCGTGCCGGTGTGTACTCCTACGCCAGCTGGTTCTACAACGCGCTGAACTTTGCCAACATCAGCAAGTACAACATCTGGATCGCCCAGTATCGCGATACCCTCAGCTTCAGCTACAAGTACAACATCTGGCAATATACCGGTTCCGGCCGTGTCAATGGCATTTCCACGGCGGTGGATATGAACATCGGCTGAGATCCAAACGTTGAGGCGGCGGCCCGCAAACAGGGGCCGCCGCCTTTTTTACAAAATCTTCCACAGGAGGCAGTGCTATGCCGCAAAAACGCAATTATGGGATCGACCTGCTGCGCATCGTCAGTATGTTGCTGGTGGTCGTTCTGCATACCGAGGGGCACGGGGGCATCCTGGAGGCTGCGCAGGATCATACGGTGTACTGGGCATACCTGCCGGAAGCCTTTGCCTACTGTGCGGTGAACTGCTATGGATTGATTTCCGGCTATGTGGGCGTGGCGGCGCGGTGGCGTCCGGCCAATCTGATTGCTTTGTGGCTGCAGGTGGCCTTTTACAGTGTGGGGCTCACGGCGCTCTGCGGCATATTGCTGCCTGGCACCGTCGGTCTGACCGATCTGCTCCATGCGGCCATGCCGGTGACCTACCAGTATGTGGATTACTGGTATTTTACCGCTTACTTCGGATTGTTTTTTCTGATTCCGTTGCTCAACCACCTGGTGCGTACCATGCCGCGGCAGCAGCTGCGCCGCATACTGTTTCTGCTGGTGGTGGTGTTCTCGGTATTTCCCACCCTTACGCGGCACGATCGGTTCTCCCTGGACAATGGATATACCGTCTGGTGGCTGGCCATCCTCTATCTCTTGGGTGGCTATATCCGGCAGTATAACGCCCTGGCCTGGCTGCGGGGCCGAAGGGCTCTGGCGGTATATGCGGGGTTCTCCCTGCTCAGCTATGCCTTACAGATGGGACGGGATATCCTGACCCGTCGGGTGTCGTTGTATGCCTGGGTCGGAGAGCGCTTTTTCGGCGCGCAGATCAGCTGGTTGAACTATCTTTCCCCCACGGTGCTGCTGGCGGCGGTGGGATTGCTGCTCTTCTTCCGGGGATTGTCACTTTCCCACGGGGTGACCCAGCTGGTGTGCCGCATCTCGCCGCTGGCTTTCGGCGTTTATCTCATTCACAACCACCCGCTGATCAGCGACCTTCTGATGGAAGATCGGTTTGCCTTCTATGCACTGTTGCCGGGACCGGTTCTGGTACTGGCGGTTTTGTTGACAGCGCTGGGCATTTATCTGATCTGTACGCTGCTGGACGGCCTGCGGGCGGCCCTGTTTGCGCGGATCGGCGTGCGACGGTTTTCCGGCTGGTGCGAAGCCAAACTGCGCAGTGGGTTCTGCTGCCTGGAAAAAACGCAAAAGTAACAATCAAACCGGGACGGCCTTGTGGTCGTCCCGGTTTTTTACGGTAAAAAGATCAGTGGCAGGGCGTCTGCAGCATCGAGGCAGCACCGCCCCGGACCTGTCCGTTGCCGTGAATGATGTATTTGTAGGTGCAAAGCTCGGCCAATCCCATGGGGCCGCGGGCATGCAGCTTCTGGGTGCTGATGCCCATTTCGCAGCCCAGACCGAACTCCCCGCCGTCGGTGAAGCGGGTGCTGGCGTTGATATAAACGGCAGCGCTGTCCACACAGGCGGCAAAACGGTGCGCGGCCACCTTGTCGGTGGTGACGATGGCCTCGCTGTGATGGGTGGAGTGGTGGGCGATATGGTCCAGCGCATCCTCCAGGGAGGAAACCACCGCCACACTGAGTTTGTAGTCCAGATATTCGGTGTCAAAATCTTCGGGGGCGGCCGGTACGCCGTCAATGATGGCTGCCGCCGCCGGATCCAGATGCAATTCCACCGGGGTCAACCCGGCAGCGGCACGGTCCTCCACCAGGCACTTTTTCAGCATGGGCAGGAACCGGGCGGCTACATCCCGGTGGACCAGAAGGGTCTCCTCGGCGTTGCACACGCTGGGACGGCTGGTTTTGGCGTTCTCCACAATGCGGAGGGCCATGTCCAGGTCGGCTGCCGCATCCACATAGACGTGGCAGATGCCGGTGCCGGTCTGAATGCAGGGGACGGTGGCATTCTCCACACAGGCGCGGATCAGACCGGCACCGCCCCGGGGGATCAGCAGATCCACCAAGCCGTCCGCCGTCATCAGTTCGTTGGCGCTGGCGTGGCTGGTATCCTCAATTAAACTGATGGCACATTCGGGCAGGTGCACTTTGCGCAGTCCGGCCCGCAGAGCCTCCACAATGGCGTGGCAACTGGCCCAGGCATCCCGGCCGCAGCGCAGCACACAGGCGCTGCCCGCCTTGAGGGCCAGGGCGGCTGCGTCGCTGGTGACATTGGGGCGGCTCTCATAGATGATGGCAATGACGCCCATGGGCACGGCGGTCTTTTCAATGACCAGCCCGTTGGGGCGCACAATCTTGCGCAGTACGGCACCCACCGGGTCCGGCAGGGCAGCCACTTCCCGCATGCCTTTGGCCATATCGGTCAAACGGCTGGGGGTCAGGGCCAGGCGGTCCAGCATGACGTCACTCACGCGGCCCCGTGCGGCTTCCACATCCTGTCGGTTGGCGGCCAGGATCTCCTCCTGGGCGGCGATCAGGGCGACGGCCATGGCTTCCAGGGCCTCGTTTTTGGCGTGGGTGTCGGCCAGCGCCACCGATGTGCGGGCTCCCTGTGCCAGCTCCAGAATCTCACGGGTGGTCATGACAGAACCTCCTTCTTGCCGATGAACTTGGTGCCGACGGGCTTGCCCTCCAGAATATCGTACAGAATATCCGCGTGGGCTCCGTTGGCGATGATCATATCCACCCCGGCGGCGGTGGCACGCTTGGCAGCCACCACTTTGGTCAGCATGCCGCCGGTGCCCAGCGCCGAACCGGCACCGCCGGCCAGCCGCTCGATTTCCGGGGTGATCTGTTCCACCACAGGAATGAGCCGGGCGTTGGGATCGCTGTGGGGATCGGCGGTGTACAGCCCGTCGATGTCGGACAGCAGAATGACCAGGTCGGCGTGGATGCACTGGGCAACCAGGGCGGCCAGGGTATCGTTGTCGCCCAGGGAGTATTCCTCGATGGCGACGGGATCGTTTTCGTTGATAATGGGAATGGCGCCCAACTGCAGCAGCCGTTCCAGCGTGCTGCACAGGTTGCGCAGCCGGTTTTCGTGGTCAAAGTCCTCCCAGGTCAGCAGCATCTGGGCGACGGTATGGTTGTACTGACTGAACAGCCGGTCGTAGGTGTACATCAGCTCACACTGGCCCACTGCGGCGGCGGCCTGTTTGGTGGTGATGTCCTGGGGACGCTGGATCTGCAGCTTGCCCACACCCAGGCCGGTGGCCGCCGAGGATACCACGATCAGTTCATGGCCGGCGTTTTTGATGTCGCTCCACACCTTGACCAGGTCCTCGGTGTGACGGATGTTCAACCGTCCGCCCGGGTGGGCGATGGTGCTGGTGCCCACCTTTACAACGATCCGCATAGTTTACTTCCCCAATTCCTTTGTTTTTTCGTAGGCGGCCAGCACAGCGTCGGTGACGGCACCGCGGAAAGCCCGCTGCTCCAGCAGCCGGACCCCCTGGATGGTGGAGCCACCGGGGCTGCACACGGCATCTTTCAGGGCGCCGGGATGCTGCCCGCTTTCCAGTACCATGCGGGCACTGCCCAGCACCGTCTGGGCGGCGTATTCCTGGGCCTTGGCGCGGGGCAGCCCGGCGGCCACACCGCCGTCGGCCAGCGCTTCAATGAACTGATAGACCCAGGCGGGGCCGCAGCCGGACACGGCGCTGGCGGCGTCGATGAGGTTTTCCGGCACCTCGTCCAGACACCCGGCGGGGGCCATGGCGCTCAGCCACTCTTGCAGTTGCTCGGGCTCCACGTCGTCATAGCAATACTGGATCATACCGTCCCCCAGGGCCACCGGGGTGTTGGGCATCATCCGGATGATGGGGTAACCGCTGCCCGCCATCTGGCGGATCTGGTGCATGGAAAGGCCTGCCGCCATGCTCACCAGCACAAAGGGCCGGCTCTCGGAACGGCCTTCCAGCACAGGGGCCAGTTCATCCAGCATGTCTTCCATCATCTGGGGCTTTACGCCCAGGAAGATGAAATCGCAGATGCTGGCCACCTGTTCATTGGTGCCGCAGGCGCAGCCCAGTTCGTCGGCCAGTGCCTGGGCTTTGGCGGGTGTGCGGTTGGCCAGCAGCACATCCCCGGCACCGGCACCCTTGCAGACGGCGCGTGCCACGGCGCCACCCATGTTGCCGCAACCGATAAACCCATATTTCATGGTAGTTTTCCCCCTCTGTGAGTCAGCCTGAAAAGTATTAATGTAATGGTAGCGCACCGGGTGCGTTTTGTCAATCAAAAGGTAGGGCAGGGGGCTGGAAAACCCGGCAGGATTTGCTATAATACAAAAGGAAAGTCAAAAATTTGCAAAGCGAGGCGAAGCGGTATGCAATATGTACAATTGGGTCAGACCGGCCTGCGGATTTCCCGCCTGGGGTTCGGCGGTATTCCCATCCAGCGCATCGACCAGCCCGGCACCCGGGAACTGCTCAAGGCCGCCCATGAGGCGGGCATCAACTACATTGACACGGCCCGTGCCTATACGGTCAGCGAGGCATGGATCGGGCAGTCGCTGGAGGAGCTGGGGCTGCGGGATGCCTTTGTTCTGGCCACCAAGTGCCGGGCGCTGACCCGGGAGGAGATGGAAACGGAGCTGGCGAGGAGCCTGGAAAACCTGCGTACCGACCATATCGAGCTGTACCAGTTCCACAACCCCAGCCTGGAAGACCTGAAAAAGATCCTGGCACCCGGCGGTTCCCTGGAGGCCTTGCGGGAAGCCAAGGCCAAAGGCGTGGTGGGGCACATCGGCCTGACCGCGCATCTGGCCGCCGTGTTTGAGGCGGCGCTGGAAATCCCCGAGATTGAGACCATCATGTTCCCCTATAACATTGTGGAACAACAGGGAGCGGAACTCATCCGTCGGTGTGCCGAGGCCGGCAAGGGATTCATCGACATGAAACCCCTGGCGGGCGGCGCCATTGAGGATGGCCGGCTGGCCCTCCGATATGTGCTGTCCAATCCCGACGTGACGGTGGCCATCCCGGGCATGGCAGCCCCGGAGGAACTGGAAGGCAACGTCAAAGGTGCGGAGAATATCGCCCCTCTGACGGCAGAGGAGGAAGCTGCCTGCCAGAAGGTGCGGGACGAGTTGGGCACCCAGTTCTGCCGCCGCTGCAATTACTGTGCACCCTGCACGGTGGGCATCCAGATCCCCAGCGTCTTCCTGTTCCAGGGGTACCTGAACCGCTACGGCCTGCAGGGATGGGGCCGGGAACGGTATGCCTCGCTGCCGGTCAAGGCGGGGGCCTGTGTTCAGTGCGGCGTCTGCGAGACCCGTTGCCCCTACAACCTGCCCATCCGGGCCATGATGAAAAAAGCCGCCGAGGATTTCGGCGAATAAACAAGCTCGCCTTTGCGGGACAGTTTGGGCTGCCCCGCATTTTTGTGCCAAAATGCGGAAAAAAATTTGTGGGGGCTGTTGTTTTTCCGGCTCCGGGCGTGTATAATTTATCCTGTATAATTTTGTGCAAAAATGTGAGGAATCAGTATGCTTTCCGATCCCCAACTTCATTATTTGGACAACGCCGCCACCACCCGCATCGACCCGGCCGTTACCGAGGTCATCCACGATGCCCTGGTGGAGCTGTGGGCCAATCCCAGCAGCCTGTATGACCCGGCGGTAGCCGCCCAGGACGGCATCGAAAATGCACGGGCCCGCATTGCCAAAACGTTGCACTGCCGCAGTGATGAGGTGTACTTCACCGCCTGCGGTACCGAGGGCAACAACATGGCGGTGTGGGGCGCCGCCATGCCCCGGCGGCATTGGGGCAACAAGGTGGTGGTCTCCGGCTTTGAGCATCCCAGCGTGCAGCTTGCGGCCCGCGCACTGGAAAACGAAGGCTTCACCGTGGTGGAAATTCTGCCCGAAGCGGACGGGCACCTCAGCGTGGAAAAGTTCCTGGCGGCGGTGGATAAAAACACCGTGCTGGCCTCCTGCATGGCGGTCAATAACGAAACCGGCGCCGTGCAGGACATTGCGGCGCTGGCGGCCGGCATCAAGGCGCGCAACAACCGCACCCATTTCCATGTGGACGCGGTGCAGGCGTGGCTGCGCATTCCCATCGACCTGCAGAAGTGGGCCGGGGTGGATACGCTGGCCGTGTCGGGGCATAAGATCCATGCCCCCAAGGGGATCGGCGCACTGTTTATCCGGGACAGCCAGCGGCAGACGCTTCGCCCGCCCTACCGTGGCGGTCACCAGGAGCGGGGCCTGCGTCCCGGCACCGAGAATACGCCCTACATTGTGGGGCTGGGCCTGGCGGCGGCCAAAGGATACCAGGGTATGCGCAGCCGGGAAACCCACATCGAGGAGCTCAACCGCCGTTTGCGGGCGGGACTGGCCAAGCTGCCCGGCATCACCATCAATTCGCCGGAGGACGCCGTGCCCGAAGTGGTGAATTTCTCCACCGGCTGCATCAACAGCCAGACCTTCATCAACTATCTCAACACCCGCGGGGTGCTGGTTTCGGGCGGCAGCGCCTGTGACAAGGGCGAACCCAGCCATACGCTGGAGGCCATGGGCTGCGACGAGCGGACCATCCACACGGCGCTGCGGGTCAGCTTCTGCGCTGAAAACACCCCCGAGGACGTGGACGCCCTGTTGGACGGGCTGTACAACGGCCTGCAGAGTCTGCAGCATATCTGAAACGAAAGGCATACCCTATGAAAGAAATCATCCTGGCCTACCAGGGCGAAATGACCCTGAAAGGCCTGAACCGCGGCAAGTTCGAAGCCCGTCTTGCCAAGATCATCCGCTGGCGTCTGGAACCGCTGGGCAAGTTCAAAGTATATCAGGCCCAGAGCACGGTTTTTATCGAACCGATGGAAGACAATCTGGATATGGAGGAGGCCTTCCGCCGGATCTCCCGGGTGTTCGGCATCGTCAAGATGAGCCGCGCCGTGGAATGCGACAAGGACTTCGCTGCCATCTGCGAAACCGCCGAGGCCTATCTGGGGCAGACCCTGCGGGGCCTGCGCACCTTCAAGGTGGAGGCCAAGCGCGCCGATAAATCCTACCCCATGAAGAGCCCGGAAATCTGCCGGGAGCTGGGGGCCTACCTGCTGGACAAGCACCACCACCTGCGGGTGGACGTACACCATCCCCAGCTGGAAATCATGGTGGAAATCCGGGACCACGCGGCGTATGTCCACGGCCCCAAGGTGGATGCTGCCGGCGGCCTGCCGGTGGGCACCAGCGGCCGGGCACTGAACCTGTTGTCCGGCGGCATCGACAGTCCCGTGGCTGCCTGGTGTATGGCGCGCCGCGGTCTGGCGCTGCATCATATCCATTTCGCCAGCCCGCCCTACACCAGTTTGCGCGCCAAACTCAAGGTGCAGAAGCTGGCCAAGGAGCTGGTGGAATACACCGGAAACTGCACCCTGTTTGTGGTACCCTACACCAAGCCCCAGGAATACATCCGGGACCACGCGCCCGATGTATTGTTTACAGTGCTCATGCGGCGCAGCATGCTGCGCATTGCCAATCAGGTGGCCAAAAAGCTGGAACTGCAGGCTCTGATCACCGGCGAAAGCCTGGCCCAGGTGGCCAGCCAGACCATGGCGGCTCTGGTCTGCACCGACCAGGCCCAGGATCTGCCGGTGCTGCGTCCCTGCATCGGTATGGACAAGACTGAAATCATCGGGCTGTCCCGCAAGATCGGCACCTTCGATACCTCCATCGAACCCTACGAGGATTGCTGCACCATCTTCACCCCGCCCCATCCCAAGACCAACCCCACGCTGGAAGAAATTCTGGCGGCGGAGGCCGCCATGCCGGACCTGGCCGCGTTGGAGACCGAAGCGGCGGACGGCGTGGAGAAGATTGCCATTCGGATGGGAGAGGACGATTTGCTGTGACCGCAGAAATTATTTTCGTGGGAACGGAACTGCTGCTGGGGGATATCCTCAACACCAACGCCCAGTTTCTCAGCCGGGAACTGGCCGAGCTGGGCATCAGCGTACTGCATGAACATGTCATCGGGGACAACCCCCAGCGCCTGAAAGAACTGGTGCTGCAGGCCCGCAGCCGCAGCGACCTGCTGGTTTTTTCGGGCGGGCTGGGCCCCACCGAGGATGACCTTACCAAGGAAACGGTGGCCGCTGCTTTTGAGGATACCCTGCAGTTTGACCAGGCGGAATGGGATAAGATCGTGGCATTTTTTGCCCGCACCCACCGCAACCCCACGCCCAACAACCGCAAACAGGCCATGGTACCTACCCGTGGCCATAAGATTATCAACGATCACGGCACGGCCCCCGGCGCCTGGTTTGAGGACAGCCAGGGGCATTGTGCCGTACTGATGCCCGGTGTCCCCCGGGAAATGAAGGCCATGTGGACCGAGCAGGTCCGCCCGGCCCTGCAAAAACGCCAGAACTGCACCATCCATTCCCGTACCCTGCGGGTACTGGGGGGCGAGAGCAGCATTGCCAGCAAAGTGGCGCCGCTGTTTGAGAGCACCAATCCCACGGCAGCCATCTACTGCAAGACGGGGGAAAGCGAGATCCGGGTCACGGCCCGGGAAGCCACCCCCGAAGCCGCCGAGGCCGCGTGCAATGCCTACCTGGACAAGTTCCGTGCCATTCTGGGCGATGCCGCCTACGATGTGGACGTGCCCGCCCTGGAATACACGGTGGTACGGGTGTTGCAGGAAAAAGGCCTGCATGCCGCCACGGCGGAAAGCTGCACCGGCGGCATGATCGCCGAACGGATCACCAACGTACCGGGGTCCAGCGCGGTGTTCGGCTACGGTTTTGTCACCTACGCCGAGGAAGCCAAGCAAAGACTGCTGGGGGTGGATGCCGCCCTCATCCAACGGTACAATGTGGTATCCGGTCCGGTGGCGGTGGCCATGGCCTTTGGAGCCGCCCGTGCTTCGGGGGCCGAGCTGGCTGTGGGTATTACCGGCATTGCCGGCCCCGGCGGCGCTTTGCTGGACAAGCCGGTGGGAACCGTCTACCTGGCCGGCGCCGACGCCCGGACCAACCGGGGGTGGCTGCTGCGGCTGACGCTGGGCGGTTACCATGACCGGGGGATCATCCGTACCCGGGCCACCTTGTATGCTCTGGATCTGCTGCGGCGGATGGCACTAGGGCTGCCGGTGCCGGACGGTATGGCAGTCACGCCGGACGACCCGGCCGATACACTGGCCATCTGACAGACCCCCTTCCATTCCTATAGAAAGGCACACCATGGTCAACACACAACTCAAAATTTTGCGGGTTTTCGGACCCACCGCGGCCGAAGTTTCGGCGGTGCTGCGGCAGGCCCGGGACGACGGCTGCCCCGGTTTACGCTTGTTGGAACGGGACGGCGAATTTGCCGTCTGCGTGCAGGTCAGCGCGCCCAACCGTGCCATGGCCGAGCAGTATTGCGACAAGTGGGTACAAAAGCTGAATGCCAAATTCGGCGATGATGTTTTTGCCACCGGCGAAACCAGCCTGGCCCAGGCCACGCTGGACCTGTTGCTGCACAAGCGCAAACTGCTGGTGGCGGTGGACGAAACCACCGGCCGCCTGGTGGGCAACCTGCTGCAACCGCTGCCGCACAGCGAGGCGGTGTTTGACTTTGGCACCGAAAGCTACGCAGACCCCAAGCGGGAGCGGCAGATCAAGGTGCCGCCCCAGATCCTCAAAAAATTTCCCGGCGATGTGGTCCAGGCGGCCGCAGCCCGGGCTGTTTCGGCCATGCAGGTCACCGGTGCAGATTTCGCGGTGGCCTACATGCCGGCCACCGTGGGGCAATGTCCCTTTGTGCTGGTCTGCGACCGCCATGGAGCGGCGGCCTGTGCGCTGCCGCCCGAACTGAGCGATGCCGCCATCGGCAACCAGATTCTGGACCTGCTGCGCCGGCGGCTGCAGGGGCTGCGCCTCACCGATTCCTGCATCACCTTCCGCCCCGGCAAGGAGCGTCCGCTGCTCCTGGTGTCGGAAGCCGGGCGGGAACGGGGCAACACGGTGCGGTTCTCGCTGCGGCGCCGTACCCCGGCCACCCAGGAGGCGGACCACACGGCGGATTTTGAGCCGATGATGGATTTCGATACCGCCGAACCGGAGATGCCCCCCGAACCGCAGCAGCCCTCCCATACCCGCACACTGCACACCGGAGCGGTCCGGCAGGCGGCTGCGACCGGGACGGCTCCGGTGGGCACCATTCAGTTCGAAACTGATCTGGTACAGCAGCCGCAACCCAATACGGACCCCTTGAACATCGAAACGGCAGGCCCCCAGGCGGCCGGTGCCGCCCGTCGGCGCCGGTCTGCGGCCATGCCGTCCCAGCCGGAGACCGAGACCCCGGAGGATGCATACGACATTTCCCTCACCGGGCGCAAGGAACCGGCTCCCTCCATTCTGGACGAGGAAATTCCGGATTTCTCCGCCGAGATTGATCCCGAAGCGCTGGCGGCTGCCCAGGCAGCGGACGATGCCGACGCGGCGGCCGGGCGTACTACCACCGCCGAAGACTTTACCCGTGCGGCAACCCGGCTCTTCTCGGAGGAGGACGAGGCCGAGTTGGCGGCTGCCCAGGCCAAGGCCGAGCGCCGCCAGAGAAAACCGGCCGCCTCGGTCCCGCGGCGGGATCGCCCTGTTTCCAGCGAGGCAGCCAGCATCCGCAACCGCAGCCTGGCCATGATTGAACGCACCGAGCGCCGCCGCAGGCGCACCGTCACCATGGTGCTGGTGTTTGTGGTGCTGCTGGTGCTGGCCGGTCTGGTGGGCCTGTGGTGGTTCTTCCGCAACGATCTAGGCACCCGTCCGGCAGCCAAAAACTACGGTACCACCGCCTATGACGAGACAGCCCAGTCCTACCTGACCAACGCGCTGGAAAAGCGCCCCGGCGCTACCGGCTACCTGGGCTGGCCCGGTTTGGATGGTACGCTGGTGTATGCCGCGGGCACGGAACCCGATACCGCCAGCGACGGAACCCAGAAGTCCATCGTCCGCTTTGCCACGGCCAGCGCCCTGGATCTGACCTCACCGGGCAATACGGTGCTGGAATGCACGGGGAACACCTACGCTTCCCTGGCGCAGGAGGACGTCATCCGGGATAACAGCGGCTTTACCCTTTACCTGGCAAGCGGCACCTACCGCTTCAAGGTCCTGGCCGTGTATTATCTGGACCCCGCCGAGGAAGGGGAGGGCGCCTTTGATCTGTACGGCAGCACCGATCTTTCCAACTATTACGATTATCTCTCCTTTGTGGCCGGCATCCAGGCCCGCAGCCTGTGGCAGACCGATGTGGAAGTGGCGCTTCCATCACGGCCACCGAGGAGCCGCTGCTGACGGCGCTGCAGTATCAGCGCAAGAATCAGCCCATGCCCACCATCAGCAGTCTGCTCAGCGCCAGTGTGGACCGTTATGCCCAGCAGAGTGCCGCCGCCAGCGCGGCCAAGCGCAACAACACCCAGGAAACCGAAGAGACCCAGGACTCCGCCGGAAACAGCGCCCAGATCGCCGATATGCAGGCCCAGACCGACGCCCTGATTGCAGGGGCGGACAAGCTGCTGGCCGGCCTGACCGATGTGGCGGGCTCCGGCAGTGAGACCGAGTCGGATCTGAACCAGGGCGCCGAGGGCTCCCTGCCCCAGCAGACCGTGACGGTGGAACAGGTGACGGCGACGCCGGCCCCCACGCCGGTACCCACCGAAACGCCGGCGCCCACCGACGCACCGGCCCAGACCGAGACCCCCGCCTCGGACAGCACCAGTGAGGCACCGTCCTCCGAATCCACCGACAGCGGTTCTTCCGGCGGGGAAAGTTCTTCGGGCGCCGAGACCATCAACGTTACGATGAACGGTACGGCCCAGACCATGGATCTCGTTCAGTGTCTGGCTATGGTGGCCCAGAATGAGCTGGGCTCCAACGCCCCGGCGGAGGCATACAAGGCCCAGTGCGTGGCCACCCATTGCTGGATTCTCAGCCAGTCGGGGTATCCGGCGGTTTCCGGCACCACGCCGGGGGCTGCAGCCCTGGCGGCCGCCCAGGAAGTGGCCCGCGTGCTGGTTACCTACAACGGCCAGGTCTGCTTCACCCCATACTTTGCGTCGGCCAGCACCGGCACGGCCTCGGCGGCAGACGTCTGGGGCAACGATATCGCCTGGCTGCAGGCGGTGGACAGCCCCTATGACCAGTCGGTTGCCACCAACTGGAACACTAACGGCAACAGCAGCGGTACGGCCCGCTTTGCCCGGCAGACCTTGCTGGAGCGTATCAAGTCGGAACTGGAAATTGATCTTACCGACGTGGATCCCAACAACTGGTTCAAAATCCTTTCCACCAACCAGTATGGTTGGGTCTCCAAGATCCAGATTGGTCCGGATGGCAACAGCATTTCCGTCAGCGGCCGCTGGTTCCGCGAGAATCTGCTGGCACGGCAGAGCGTGGACGGCCGAAGCCTGCGCAGTCAGTGCTTCACCTTTACCTACGACAGCAACCTGGATTGCTTTATCTTTGATGTGTACGGTTACGGCCATGGCTGTGGTATGAGCCAGTGGGGCGCCGTGGGCTATGCACAGAACGGTTGGAGCTACCAGGACATTCTGCTGCATTATTTCCCCGGCACCACCCTGACCAGCTATTGATTCCAATCCCTGCCCGCACAAGCGGGCAGGGATTTTTTGCTGTGTACAAGGCAGAACTTTTGTGGTAAGATGGAAAAAGTCTGTGCGGTAATGCCGGGCAAGGAAAAGGAGAAGGTTTCGTGAAAAAGATTCTGATGTTGGCCACCGGCGGTACCATTGCAACGCTGAAGACGGCCGAAGGTAAAGTCCCGCAGCTGACTTCCCGGGAACTGCTGCGCACGGTGCCGGAAATCCGGGAAATCTGTCAGGTGGAAACCCGGCAGCTGTTCCAGCTGGACAGCACCAATGTACACCCCGATCACTGGAAACTGATTGCAGGGGCCATCCTGGCGTCCTATGACGAATTTGACGGGTTTGTCATCACCCACGGTACCGACACGATGGCTTACACGGCGGCGGCACTCAGTTACATGCTGCCTGATTCCCGCAAGCCCATCGTGCTGACCGGTGCGCAGAACTCCATCGGCGAGCGGGAAACCGATGGCCGGCGCAACCTGCTGGATGCCTTCCTGTATGCGTCGTCTGCCTGTGCCTGGGGGGTGACCATCGTCTTTGACGGCCAGGCTATGCTGGGAACCCGCGCCAAGAAACTGCGCACCAAAAGCTACCATGCATTTTCCAGTATCGGATATCCGGAGGTGGCCAGAATCCGGGACCGGAAAGTGTATCCGGTGCTACCCATGCCGGCAGGGCTGGGGAAGCCCAAGGCCAGCCTGGCACTGGACCCTTCCGTCTTTGTGCTCAAACTGATTCCCGGTATCCGCCCCGATGTGTTGCGGTTACTGCGCCCTGTTTACCATGCCCTGATTGTGGAGGGATTCGGCGTGGGTGGCGTGCCCTACTATGCCACGGCAGATTTTGCCCGGGAAGTACAGGCCTGGATCCAGGCGGGCAAAGTGGTCATCATGACCACCCAGGTTATCTACGAGGGCAGCGACATGAGCGTGTACCAGGTGGGGCACCAGATCAAGCAGAACGGGGTCATTGAAGCCTATGACATGACGCTGGAGGCTGTGGTGACCAAGACGATGCATCTGCTGCCCCAATGCCCGGACCTGCCTTCTTTCCGCAGCCGCTTCCTGACGCCGGTGGCCAGTGATATTCTGCTGCCGGCAGAAGAGGCGCTGGAACCGGAAAATCTGTAAACTGCAAAAACAAACCGTCCCCCTGCCACAGCCCGGGCAGGGGGACGGTTTGTTAAATGTAATAAATCTGAAAATACAAAACCCGCGATCCATCCTAGGATGATCGCGGGTTTTGTTGGCGGAGTAAGAGAGATTTGAACTCGTAGAAAGAAACGTTTGGATGTATGAT
>ERZ1643251.1601-NODE-1601-length-25378-cov-44.886585_pt1 | contig 25378 bp, 30 predicted proteins | sample MGYA00579261_ERZ1643251 | MGnify/ENA primary metagenome ERZ1643251 (study PRJEB29033, sample SAMEA4952267) | chicken gut metagenome | biome: Broiler Chicken; feature: Gastrointestinal Tract; material: Caecum | place: Ireland | collected 2018 | study: Broiler... | reverse complement strand
AATTAAGGAGGCTGACCTTGGGACAAAAGACACATCCAAAAGGATTCAGAGTAGGAATAATCGAACCTTGGGAAAGCACATGGTATGCTAAAAGAAAAGATTATCCCGAATTCGTTAAAGAAGACGACAAATTAAGAAAATATATCAAGAAAAGATTGTATGCTGCTGGCATATCAAAAATCTTAATCGATAGAAAGGCTCAAAACCTCAATATCACTGTTGTAACAGCAAAACCGGGTATTGTAGTCGGCAGAGGCGGACAGGGTATTGAAGAATTGAGAGCTGACGTTGCTAAACTGGTTAAAAGAACAGTTTCTATCGACGTAGTTGAAGTAGCAAGAACTGATGCAGATGCTCAACTTGTTTCTGAATCAATTGCTCTTCAATTAGAAAAACGTATCGCTTTCAGAAGAGCTATGAAACAGGCTATCCAAAGAACAATGCGTTCAGGCGTTCAAGGTATCAAAATTATGGTATCAGGACGTTTGGGTGGTGCTGAAATTGCTAGAAGCGAATGGGTAAAAGAAGGCAGAATTCCTCTTCAAACACTCAGAGCAGACGTAGATTACGGCTTTGCTGAAGCTGATACTATCATGGGTAAAATCGGCGTAAAAGTTTGGATTTTCAAAGGCAACTTGATGCCTGGCGAAAAAGCTGATATGAACATCAAAGCTAAAAAAGCCGGCAACCATGAAGAAAAACAATTAGGCGGAAGAAGAAGAAAAAGAGCTTCTGAATCTGCTGAGTAATAAGTTAGAAATAAAATAATTAGGAGCGACATAAAAATGTTAATGCCCAAAAAAACTAAATATCGTAAAAAAATGAAAGGCAGAATGAAAGGCCATGAAACCAGAGGTACAAAACTCGAGTTTGGTAACTTCGGTCTTATCGCTTGTGATCCTGCCTGGATTACATCCAGACAAATAGAAGCCGCTAGACGTGCTATGACACGTAACATCAAAAGAGGCGGTAATGTTTGGATAAAAATCTTCCCGGACAAACCTATTACAGCAAAACCTGCTGAAACTCGTATGGGTAAAGGTAAAGGTAACCCTGAATACTGGGTAGCTGTTGTAAAACCGGGCAGAGTTCTCTTTGAACTTGATTTCCCTCAAAGAGATGTGGCTATCGAGTCACTTAAGTTAGCTGCACAAAAGCTTCCTATCAAAGTTAAAATTATTGAAAAAGAAGCAGCACAAGCATAATGCAGCAAATAATTACCAACTGTAATTAAAGGAAAAAACAATGAAGTTACAAGAATTAAAAGAAAAATCAATAGATGAGCTGAATGCGTTGATAGTTGACACAAAAAAACAGCTGCTTGATTTAAGAATGCAAAAGTCTTTGCAAAAACTTGAAAATACAGCTCAAATCCGTCAATTAAAAACTGTAGTAGCTCAGGCTAAGACATTAATTAAAGAAAAGTCAGAGGTAAAGTAATATGCCGAAGAAAGAAAAACAAGGCGTTGTTGTAAGCAACAAAATGGACAAAACAGCTGTTGTAAAAGTAGCTGAATACAATAAACACCCTAAATATCACAAAATCATTGAAACTCACAAAAACTATAAAGCTCACGATGCGCAAAACAACTGCGGCGAAGGTGATGTAGTCAGAATTGTGGAATCAAAACCGATTTCAGGTGATAAAAGATGGGTCGTGGCTGAAATTGTTGAAAAAGCTAAATAGTTTCAATAAGATTAGTCATTAAATTTCTGAAAAAATAAGAAATAAAGGATAAAAGACAATGATACAACAAGAAACCAGATTAGTCGTAGCCGACAACACAGGTGCAAAGGAACTTCTTTGTATCCGTGTAATGGGCAGCTCAAACAAAAAGTTTGCTCACGTTGGTGACGTAATTGTAGCAACAGTAAAAGATGCTACACCTAATATGGCTGTAAAAAAATCTGATGTTGTTAAGGCTGTTGTTGTTAGAACAAAAGCTGACATCAAACGTGCTGACGGTTCAGTTATCAGATTTGACGAAAACGCAGCTGTTATTATTAACAAAGACGGCAACCCTAGAGGAACCCGTGTATTCGGCCCTGTTGCCAGAGAGTTAAGAGATAAAAACTTTATGAAGATTATTTCATTAGCTCCGGAAGTTATATAAGGTGTGTGAAACCCGTCGTGGTTCGAGAACTCGAAGCCCAGAGGGTGTAACCGTTCCAAGCCGCCGTTGTGACGGAGCGAAAGCGAGGGAACGAACAAATCTTTGATTTGACAGGCGGATAAACAACTTAATTAAGGAAACTAACAATGAGAAATAAGAAAAAAACAGTAGAAAAACATGATTTACACGTAAAAACCGGTGACCGTGTTATCTTAACTTCAGGTAAAGATAAAGGCAAAATCGGTAACGTTAAAAAAATCATTGCATCTGAAAACAAAGTAATTGTTGAAGGTGCTAACATGATTACAAAAGCACAGAAACCAAACCCGATGGCAGGTATCCAGGGCGGCTTGAACAAAATAGAAGCTCCTGTTGATTCTTCCAAAGTTATGGTTTACTGTTCTTCTTGCGAAAAAGCAACAAGAATCAAACACGATATTGTTGACGGCAAGAAGGTTCGTGTTTGCAAAAAATGCGGCGAACAATTGGATGCCTAATTAAAGGTGTCCCTGTATTAGTTTGAGTATGGGTGCCTTATTTGCGCACAAATATTATGTTTGTACTAAAATGAAGGTACATTCTACGAAAAGGAAAGAAAAATGACAACATTAACTAAAGACTTAAAAGTAAGATATGAAGAAGAAGTAAAAGAATCTTTGAAATCTCAGTTTGGTTATGAAAACGTTAACCAAATCCCTAAATTGAACAAAATTGTTATCAATATGGGTGTTGGTGAAGCTTGTCACAACTCTAAACTGGCTGAAACAATCGTAAAACAATTAACAAAAATTGCAGGTCAAAAAGCTGTAATTACAAAAGCTAAACAATCAATTTCTTCTTTCAAATTGAGAGAAGGTATGCCTGTTGGTTGTATGGTTACATTACGCGGCGAAAGAATGTATGATTTCTTGCAGAAACTTATCTGTGTAGTTCTTCCGAGAATCCGTGACTTTAGAGGTATTTCTTCTAAGAGTTTTGACGGCAGAGGCAACTATACTTTAGGTTTGAAAGAACAAACTCTGTTCCCTGAAATTTCATACGATGAAGTTGATGCAGTATTTGGTATGAACATTTCTATCATCACTACTGCAAAAACCGATGAAGAAGCAAGAGCTTTGCTCGCTGAACTCGGTATGCCGTTCAAAAAGAAATCTAATTCATAAGTAAATAAGTGAGATTATTTAAACGAAAATAATTAATGCAATTTGCATAAAAAGGAGAAAATCGTGGCTAAAAAATCAATGATAGCTAAAGAACTAAAAAGAGAATTGCTCGTATCAAAAGGAAAATATCCTAGAGTAAGACTCCACAACAGATGTTCTATATGCGGCCGTCCTCACGGATATCACAGAGATTTCGGTCTTTGCAGAATCTGTTTGAGAAAAATGGCTCATGAAGGTTTATTACCCGGTGTAGTAAAAGCAAGCTGGTAACCCTATTGCTTTACTATACTGCCTGACTCGGGTTCGAATATTCGAACCGCTTGAAAAAGTGAGTCTTTGCGTTTTGATTGTTCGAATCGAAAAGACGACACTGGATTAAAGGTAATATTAGTTCAAGTAAGTAGTAAAGGAAAATGAAATATGTTTACAGATCCTATAGCAGATATGCTGACAAGAATCAGAAACGCTAATATCGTTTCTCACCCTGAAGTTGAAATGCCTTCTTCAAAACTCAAAGTAGAACTTGCAAAAGTTTTGAAAGAAGAAGGTTACATCACTGATTATTACGAAAAAGAAATCGGCAAATTTAAAGTTCTTGTTATTACTTTAAAATATGACGAAACTAACAAACCGGTTATTTCTAACTTAAAAAGAATTTCAAAAACAGGTTTGAGAGTATACTCTAAAGCAAAAGATCTTCCGCAGGTATTCGGCGGTCTTGGTATTGCTATTATTTCTACTAGCAAAGGCCTTATGACAGACAGAAAAGCCAGAAAAGAAAACCTTGGCGGCGAAGTTCTTTGCTATGTATGGTAATAACCGTTTTTGTTTAAACGATATTTATAAATTATTAGTTAAAAATTAAATTGGAGATAAAAAAATGTCACGTATAGGTAAAAAACCTGTTATTATACCGGACGGCGTCGAAGTTAAAATCGACGGTCACGTAGTAACTGCTAAAGGACCTCTCGGTACAGAATCAGTTGAACTTCGTCCGGAAGTTACAGTAAAATTGGAAAATAATGAGCTTATCGTTGATATCGTTAATCACGATGACAGAAAATCTAGAGCATTGTGGGGCTTGTCTAGAACATTGCTTAACAATGCAGTTGAAGGTGTAAAACACGGATTTACTAAAAAATTAGAAATTCAAGGTGTTGGTTACAGAGCTAATATGGAAGGCTCTAATTTGAACCTTGTTTTGGGTTATTCTCACCCGATTTTGATTACACCTCCGGAAGGTATTAAAATTGCTGTTGAAGCTAACACAAAAATCACTGTTTCCGGTTCTAACAAACAGCTTGTTGGTGACGTAGCTGCAGAAATCAGAGGCAAACGTCCGCCGGAAGTTTACAAAGGAAAAGGTGTTAGATATGAAGGCGAATACGTAAGACGTAAAGCTGGTAAAACAGGTAAAAAATAGAACTAAGTATAATTATTAAAAGCCGGCATAAGCCCTTATAGAATCTTTGAATAAAATCAAAATTCCCAGTAAGAAGGCTTCGGTGAAAGGAAAGAAAAATGATTAAAACAAAAAACAGAAAAGAACAAGTTAGAAAAAGACACCAGCGTGTAAGAACAAAAATCTTCGGTACAGCTGAATCTCCAAGATTGGCTGTTCACAGAAGCACAAAACACATTTACGCTCAGTTGATTGATGACGTAGCAAAAGTTACACTTTGCTCAGCTTCTTCAATTGACAAAGACTTGAGAGAAAAACTCTCTCACGGCGGCAACATCGAAGCTGCTAAAGTTGTTGGCGAAGCTATTGCTAAAAAAGCTTTAAAAGCAGGTGTTAAAGAATGTGTATTTGACAGAGGCGGTTTCTTGTACCACGGTAGAGTTTCTGCTCTGGCTGAAGCTGCAAGAGAAGCTGGTTTGGACTTCTAATTGATTGTTCAAATAAGTATAAAAACAAAAAATCCTTCCTTGTTCATTGAAATTAAGGAAGGATTTTTGTTATGTGTTTGTTTTACTTGGTTTATACCCTGTCGTAAATTTCTATATTATAGCCGTTTGCTATCTCTTCTTTTGCAACAACTTTTACAGACGGCATCAATTGTGACAGCACGACACTTGTTACCTGTCTTATTTCCATAGGAACAATGACAACTATCTCATCAGCATTGATTTTTAGCTTGTCAATTGATTTGTAGATGTTGTTCACTATTGTTTTTATTTTTGTATTGTCTATTCTTATTATCTGGCTGTGTCCGGAGACTTTGCCTGACAGGTATTTTACAGATTCTTCTGAAAGTTCAAAAGCCTGTATTACATTATTTTCGTTTGCAATGCCTTTTGATATCTGGCGAGAGAGTGCATGTCTTACCCTGCTTAGCAAGTCTTCTTTTGTTTCTTCGTCTGCAAAGTCATTGATTTTTTCGAAAATGTAGACAATATCTTTTATAGAAACTCTTTCTTTTATAAGACTTGTCAGAATGTATTTTAGTTCTGCTATTGATACAAAATCAGGCACAATATTTTCTATGAGATACAAATTATCTTCGCTGACAATTTCAATGTAATTGTTAATATCGTTGTAGTCAAAAATTTCTTCTACATTTTTGATACAAACGTACTCCAGTATCCTTGCAATAACCTGTGATGGATCATATCCGTGCGCCCAGAAGTCTTTTGTCTTTTCTTCAGGTATCCAGTAAACAACTTTCCCCGTAATGGGGTCATTGTCTTTTATCATGTCTTTTGTCGGTTTATCAAGGTTCAAATCGTCTTTGAAAAACATAAAGTAACCGCAATAAACTACGCCTTTTGCAGCACAAACGCCTCTGACATCTATTTCAAATTCATTGGCCTGCAGGGTTTCGTCGTTTTCAAATTTTATTTTCGGAATAATGTAGCCGAGTTCTTCTGTAAGGTTTTGTCTTATTTTTACAGTTTCTGCGACAAGTTTTGCATCCAAATCCGGATTAACAAGCTCTATGTTTTCTTCACTGAGTTTGATTTTTATTTTGTCTTCACCGATTTTGTCCAGCATAATGTCAGGTGAAATTGTTTTTTGAAGCTGTTTTTTCAGTTCTTTTAACTCTTCAATGTTTTTGAACATTTCGTTGTTGAGTTCTTGTCTTTGTTTTTCATTGGTTTCGTCAATGAGAGATTTTATACTGTTTATGCGTTTTCTTTTTTCTTTAATTTTGTTTTGGATTTCCACACATTGTTCGTATGGTTCATTTTGTGAGGAAATCATTTTTTGCATGTGTGATTGATAACCAAAAATACTTTCGTCATCATCATCTTCTGTTGTTTGGATTTCACATTCTTTTACAAAAATGCAGTTGTAGTTAAAGCCTTCATCTGCTTCTACCTCGTGCATGGAGTATAGTTCCCAGCCCAGAGAGGACATCTCGTTTAAGAGGGATTCCATCTGGAAAGTATCATCACTCGGTACGGCTTTAATACAGTATTGCATTCTGGTTGATTTCATATATTTAATTCCTGTTTGTCTGATTGCTAAACATTTCCTGTTGAGCTGTTTCTGTCGTCTTCCAGCTGTTTTATGTCAACATTGTAATCTGATTGTTCCTGATAGAGATTTGTATCTTGTATATCAATATCGATGTTTACATCTCCATCAACCATTTCTATCTCATCTTTTTTGTAATTTTTAATTTTTCCGTCTTCTGTTTTAACAGCTATTTCGTTGCTCAAAAAATGAAGAGAACAAACTCTGCCGAGTCCATCCGGCGTCATTACACCGGAGCCGATAGGCGGCATATCTTTTGCTGCATCAATGTAGTTTTTGTATTCATAATTCAAACAGCACAGCAGTCTGCCGCAGGTGCCTGAGATTTTCCCCGGAGTGATTGGCATACCCTGATCTTTTGCCAGTTTTATGTTTATAGAATCAAATTTTCTTAAAAAAGTGCAGCAGCAAAACGGACGGCCGCACAGCCCGTTTCCGCATAAGAGAGAGGTTTCGTCCCTTACGCCTATGTGTCTTAAATCAATTCTTACACGTTTGAAAACCTGAGTAAGGTCTTTTAATAATGCTCTAAAGTCGACTCTTTCCGGTGCCGTGTAATAAAAAGTAATCTTTCTTCTGTCAAAAGTGTATTTTGTCTGAACAAGATTCATGCACAATTTGTGTTGTGCAACCAGCTCTTTGCACTTTTTAAATGCATCTTCTTCTGCCGCTTTAATTTCTTCAAGAGTTTCCATATCCTTTTGCGACATTGGTCTTATTAATGGGACAGGCTCGGGCATTTTTTCTTCCCATGCTTTTGCAATGAGAGGATTTACAATAAAAACTTTTGCTACTTCTTCCCCTTTTTCAGTCCTTACGAGAACCAGCTGTCCGTGTTCAACATGCGCCGACTCCGGAACTTCAAGAGGGTGAAAAGTGTTCTTTATTAAGTTTACGGCATATTTTATCATTTTGTATCCTATATTAGATTCTACTGGTATTTTAGCATAAAAATTGATTATCAGCTTTGTTTGTTATAGATTTGTATTACGAAACATTCAAGAATAGGGAATATTGAAATGAAAACATTTTCACACATGAAGACGCATTATAACGAAGATTTGACACTAAAAGATATCGATTCAACAGTTACACTGGCAGGCTGGGTTTCTGCAGTTAGAGATTTGGGCGGTATTATTTTTATAGAATTGAGAGATAAAACAGGATTCTTTCAGGTAGTTGCTGACCCTCAGATTAACCCTGATGTGCATGCCGTTTTTTCAAAATTGAAAGACGAATACGTTATTCAGGTTACAGGTAAAGTTTCTAAAAGACCGCCTGAAACTTACAATCCAGAGCTTGCTACAGGCGAAATAGAAATGTACCCGAGCGAAGTTAAGATTTTTTCAGAAGCTAAATTGCTTCCGTTTGAACTTTCTTCTGACGATACGAAAGAAGATATCCGCTTAAAATACAGATATCTCGACATTCGTCGTCCGCAAATGGCAAATAATTTGAAATTACGTCATAAAATTGTTACTGCAATCAGAAATTACCTCAATAATGCAGAATTTATGGAAGTTGAAACACCTATTCTTATCAATACTACACCGGAAGGTGCAAGAGATTACCTCGTTCCCAGCCGTGTACAGGAAGGCAAGTTTTATGCACTGCCTCAGTCACCGCAAATCTTTAAACAGCTGCTTATGGTAGGCGGTATTGAAAAGTATTATCAAATAGCAAAATGTTTCCGTGATGAAGACCTCAGAGCAGACAGACAGCCGGAGTTCACTCAGGTGGATATGGAAATGTCTTTTGCTACTCAGGACGATGTAATTGAATTGACAGAAGGCGTTATTGTAGAAGCATTTAAGGCTGCAGGCGTTGATGTAAAACCGCCGTTTACAAGAATTACATGGCAGGAAGCTATGGATAGATTCGGTTCTGACAAACCGGATACACGTTTCGGGCTGGAATTGTTTGATATATCAGACATTATGATGGAATCAACTTTTGAACCCGTAAAAGAAACCTTGAAAAAAGGCGGCATCGCAAAAGCTATTAAAATTCCCGGTATTGCCGGATATTCCAGAAAAGAAATGGATGATGTCCGCTCTACAGCAATTTCTTTTGGTGCAAAAGGTATTGCATGGATTACTTATATGGAAGACGGAACAATAAAATCTCCGATTCTTAAATTCTTAACAGAAGAGCAAATTGAAGCTCTGAAACAAAGAGCAGAGGCAAAAGCCGGTGATGTTGTATTCTTTGTTGCTGATGACAAGAAAACAACCTATGATGTTATGGGCAGATTCAGACTCTTCTTTGGCGAAAAATTGAATTTGATAGACGAAAACAAACATTCTCTGTTGTGGATTGTTGACTTCCCGATGTTTGAATACAGTCAGGAGTTTGACAGAGTAATGGCTATGCACCATCCGTTTACTTCTCCTAACCTTGAAGACGTAGACAAGATGAAAACAGAGCCTTTAAAAGTTCGCTCTATTGCTTATGATATTGTTTACAACGGAACAGAACTCGGCGGCGGTTCTGTAAGAATCCACTCAACAGATGTTCAGAGAAAAGTGTTCGATGCATTAGGTTTGAGCGAAGAAGAAGTTCAGCAAAAATTCGGATTTATGCTGCAGGCGTTCCAGTATGGTACTCCGCCGCATGCCGGACTCGCTATTGGATTGGACAGACTTGTTGCTTTGTTGACTCACAATACTTCTATCAGAGAAGTTATTGCATTCCCGAAAAACTCTGCTGCAAAATGTCTTATGACCAATGCGCCGACTTATGCATCAGAAGAGCAGTTGATGGAACTTCACCTGAGATCTACTGTAAAGCATGAGCATAAGGTGTAGCGATAATAATATTATTAAAAAGACCGGTATACGCCGGTCTTTTTGTTTCAAACTTGAACAACACAAAATCTTGCGATAAGCTTTTTATATGGATAAATTTGAAGAAAAAACATTGTCGTCAAAGACGGTTTATAGAGGCAAAATTTTTGAGATTACGGATGATGAAATTACGCTCTCGGACGGACTGGTCAGGCATAGAGAAATTATCCACCATCCGGGCGGCGTTGTAATATTTGCTTTAAAAGATAACGGAAATCTCTTGCTCGTAAAGCAAAACAGATATGCAGTAAAATCAGTCCAGACAGAACTCCCTGCAGGTAGACTGGAAAAAGGCGAGGACCCATTGTACGCCGCACAAAGAGAATTGAGAGAAGAAACGGGATATGTTGCAAAAAACTGGGAGTCTTTGGGGTATATTTTTACAACTTTCGGAATTTGTGACGAAAAATTGTATCTCTTTAAAGCAACTGATTTGACTTTTGACAAACCACAGCCCGATGAAGGCGAAATTTTGGATTATTTTGAACTTCCGTTAAGCGATGTGTACAATCTCGTAAAAAATGGTACAATTAATGATGCAAAGACTATTTGCGCTATTGCAAGATATAACTTAGAGAGTTTACAGACTGAATGAACAAAGTAAAAATGCTCGTCCTTGATATAGACGGAACTATTTTCAGAAAAGATTATACGGCGACACAGAGGGTTCAAAATACTCTGAAAAGCCTTTCTGAAGATGGAGTGAAGGTCGTACTTTGCACAGGCAGAATGTATGCGGCAACAAAGTTCATTGCTGCTGAGCTGGGGCTGAAAACACCTGTTATTTGCTATCAGGGCGGTCTTGTAAAAAACTTTTATGAAAATCAGGATACTCTCTGGTCACGTCCGATGGATTGCTCTCTTGCTCGTGAGGTAATTAAAGATTTGAAATCACGCAATGTGTTTTTTAACCTTTATGTTAATGATGAGCTTATGGTTGAGCATGACAGCCCGTTGATACGTCAGTATGTTGATGCAAGAAACATTTCTTATAAAGTGATAGGTGACAGCGAGAATGTTGATTTAAACGGGTTAAATAAAATTCTTGCAATTGATGATGATACCGGATTAATAGAAAATCTGCAAAAAGAAATGGCAGAAAAATATAAGGGCAAACTATATGTGGTTCGCTCTACTCCGAGATTTTGCGAGTTTTCTGACCCTGAGGCAACAAAAGGGAATGCGGTAAGGTTTCTTGCAGAAAAATGGGGTATCAAAAAAGAAGAAATTATGGCCTGCGGTGATCAGGATAATGATATAGAAATGCTCCTCGCTGCGGGAATAAAGGTTGCTATGGGTAATGCAACCGAAGATTTGAAGAAAATAGCGGATTATGTTACGGAAACCGTGGACAATGACGGCGTTGTCAAAGCGGTAGCTAAATTTATAGGGGATAAATATGAAATATAGAATTGGACAGGGCTTTGATTTACATCAGTTTGTACCTGATAGAGATTTGATTCTAGGTGGTATAAAAATAGACCACAACAAAGGGCTTTTGGGCCATTCGGATGCTGATGCTCTTTGTCATGCAATAATAGATGCTTTGCTCGGAGCGCTTGCTCTGGGCGATATAGGACAGCATTTTCCTGATAATGACCCTCAGTATTATGGCTGTGACAGCACTGAGCTTTTGGCACAGACACTTTATCTTGTTGTAAAAGAGGGATATAAAATTAATAATATCGATGCAACAATAAAAACGCAGCAGCCAAGATTGGGGCCGTTTATAAAGGATATTCAACGCAATCTTGCAAACGTCTTGAGCCTTGAGATAAATCAAGTTTCTATCAAAGCAAAATCCATGGAATGGATGGGGCCAATTGGCGAGGGCAAGTGCCTTGCTGTTGATGCGGTAGTCCTTCTTGAAGAAATTGCTATCTAACAAAATATACTTTTAATATTTTAAGCATTTATATTCACCATTCTGTCAATGGTGGATATTGCTTTTTTAGCAATCTGCGGGTTTACATTTATTTCGTACGTGTCATTTTGGAGTGAGTTGAGAATATCTTCCAGCGTATTCCATTTCATATTCGGACAAATTGCTTTCTGGCTGACGAGAATAAATTCTTTGTCCGGACAATCTCTTTTTAGCCTGTCGACAACGCCTTTTTCTGTAACAATAATGAATTCTTTTTTATCGGATTCTTTTGCTTTTTTGATAATTGCCGTAGTAGAACCGACAAAATCTGCCAGTTTTGTTACTTCTTTGTGGCATTCAGGATGTGCAAGCACCATTGCATCAGGGTAGACCTGCTTTTTCTGTATTATATCTTCGGGTTTTATTCTCAGGTGTGTGGGGCAGTATCCTGGATATGTAATTACTTTTACATCGGGAAGCTGTGTTCCTACATAAGTGCCAAGATAAGTATCCGGAACAAAAAGCACCTCTTTTGCACCGAGTGAACGTACCACATTTACTGCGTTTGCGCTTGTACAACAAATATCGCATTCCGATTTTACTTCTGCTGTAGAGTTTACATAACATACTACAGGTATATTCGGATTTTTTGCCTTAAATTCTCTAAGCTGCTGCAGGTTAATCATATCTGCCATCAAACATCCTGATTCCAGTCGTGGAAGGAGAACTTTTTTATCCGGAGAGAGAATTTTTGCGGTTTCTGCCATAAAATATACTCCGGCAAAAACTATAATGTCAGCATCTGTTTTTGCTGCCTGCTGGCTAAGGTACAGAGAGTCACCGGAAAAATCAGCTACTTCATCAATTTCTACATTTTGATAAGTATGTGCAAGAATTATTGCGTTGCGTTCTTTTTTTAGTTTCTTTATTTCTTCAATTATTTGTGTTTTTTCCATATTAATTACCTTAGTTTTGTTATTTATCTTGCACTTTTAATGATATCAATAAGTCCTGTCATAAGAAATTCGCATGACATTGCAGCAAGAAGTATTCCGACTATTCTGTTGATTACGCTCACACCTGTTTTCCCCAGCAGTTTGCTTACTTTTGATGAAAATTTTAATATCAGCCAGCAGACAACGAGGTTGAAAAACAGTGCAGCAATGATTAATGACCTGTCAATGACATTGCCCTGTGCGTTTTTCATACAAATCGTAAGCATTGTTATTGTTGCAGGGCCTGAAAGCAGCGGTATAGCCAGAGGAAAAACGGAAATATCCGTTCTTTTCATAGATTCTTTACGTTCTTCTTTGTTTTCGTTGTTCATAGCAGGTTCGGGGTTACCCAGAACAAGGTCTACAGCCATAATCAAGAGCAGTATGCCGCCTGCGATTTTTAGTGCTGTTAAACTAATGCCAAGCAAATCCAGAACAATAGAGCCTGTGTATGCAAAGAAAAGAAGAATGAAAAAGGCTATAACAATAGCTTTGTTCATCATGATATTGCGCCATTTTTCTTTTGAGTTTGCTGTTAAAGCTATAAATACAGGCGCAAGCCCTATGCCGTCCAGTGTAACGAACAGCTTGGAAAAATATCCTAAAAAAGCATGTATATGTTCTAACATTCAAAACCTTTCGCAATTATTCAGTGTTTCTATTATACAAGAAACAAATGCGAAAGGTTATTAAGATGTTATAAATTTTACCAGCAAGAGCCTACAGAACCGGCTCCGCAGGTTTTTCCGTTTGTCCAGATAGCGTATTCTAGCTCTGTGTTCTTGAAATTTGTGCCTGTTATATTTGCATTTAAAAGAGATGTTTCTTCCAAATCTGCATTTTCAAAATTGGCACCGGTAAGGTTTGCACCTTCAAACGTTGCATTTTCTATATCCGCACCTTTAAAGTTTGCGTTTTTTAAATTTGCGTTTTTAAAGTTTGTTCTGTCGAGTTTTGCTTTTTCAAAGTTAAAACCTTCTAAATTCAGCCCCTCAAAGCTCTGTTTTTCGAGATAGGCTTCTTGATAATCTTTTTTCAGCATATTAAACACAAAAGTTTTTTCATGATCGTCGTCATCAGCAAAAGCGCAGTAACAGCTCATAGAAACACAAATCAGACCGAGTAAAAATCTTTTTTTCATAAATTTTCCTTTTCTTCTTTTTCTTTGCGTGCAGGTTCAGGTATCACTTTGCCTATGTATTTGGAAATAGATAGTGAAAATGCGAGCCTGTCTTTTTGGTTGTTAGGAATAATGACCGCCGTTGTAATAGAGGTGGTCGGCTCGGGTCTTATCTTCAAACCTGCTGCAAATACACCCCAGGATTCATCTCTTGATACCCAGTCAGCAACAACACGCAGTTTGTTCGGTATAATGGTCTGGTCAATACCAATCATCACACCTGTCAAAGAAGGCATCTGCCTTCTTCCTCCGACAAATCCGCCGGCTGTTAAGGTTGTCCTTGTCTTTTTACACAAATAAGACCCGTGTGCATATATCATGCTATCGGGATTTTGACCTTCTGTCAATGATGGAGAAAGAGTCCCTCCAACTGTGAAACGTGCGGAACGTTTAATTTTAAAAACTTTTTTTGCTGTTAAATTGAGTTTTACAGATGTTCTGTCATCAATAGTCGTACCTGCACCGACTGATATTTCCGTGTCTTTGCCCGTACCTATGATTACCTGCGGTGTCAGAGATGCATAAGCATCACCAAACGGGCTGTATCTGTTGGATTGTTTTAGTATAACTTCGCCGCCCGGCAGTACATCAGATGATGGCATGGTGACAATTGTCTGCTGTGCAATAGCTGCAGAAGGGAAAATAAAAAAGCTAAATGTTAATATGTATTCGACTAATCTTTTCATCAATTTTAGAGTTAAAAAAAGTACCTCTTGTAATCATTAAAGTCAAAAGAGATACTTAAATTAATAACCTTTCATTTTTATTATAAAAATTTTTTACATGATTATCAATATAATAAATAGAATTGTAAAGATTTTAAACCTGTTCTATCTCTCAACAATCAAAATAAGCATAAAAAAAACGAGGGGTTTTGTAATCTCTCTGCCGCAAATGCGATTCGATTTTACATCCCAACCCTCGTAAGGTTTTTACACTAGCCGAAACATTAATAACATTATTATTATAACACTTATTTTAGCATTTTGCAAACATGTGCTTTTATATGTTAAATAATATTACGAATTTAGTAATAAATTATATATATTTATGCTGTCTAAAAATAAATCTATTGAAAATAATCATTGTATTAAATATGATAATGGCATGCAGATTTTTGAAAAGCTAAATTCTAATCCTGATTTATCAATATGCCTCGGGTTTTTTGACGGAGTGCATCAGGGACACAAAGTTGTATTAAAAAATACCGTAAATCTTGCAAAGCAAAACGGTCTAAAGTCTGCTGTTATTACTTTTAAAGAACATCCTCTCTGCTATTTGCAAAACAGAACCCCTCAATATATTGTTTCGCTCAAGGACAGATTAAATCTTATTGAAGAGCAGGGTATTGATTTTGCTTATGTTCTTGATTTTGATGAGGATATAGCAGATGCTCTTGCTCTGGATTATTTAAAGGATTTTCTTGTTAAAAATTTGCATCCAAAATTTATTACCACAGGTTTCAATCACTATTTTGGTGCAAACAAACAGGGTGATGCCGTTTTTCTCGGGGCTTATCAATCAGAATTCGGCTACAAATTTTTTGAAATACCGCCTATTACATTTAATAATACACTTATCAGCAGTTCCAAAATCAGACAGATGATTACTGACGGAAATGTGGAGAGTGTACCTGAACTATTGGGCCAAAGTTTTTATATAAAAGGAAGAGTCGTTACAGGTAACAGAATCGGCAGGACTCTGTCTTTTCCGACTGCTAATGTAAAATATCCATCTGATATAATAAAGGCTGCCAGAGGCGTTTATGCCGGGATTGTGGAATTTGACGGAGGTAAGTATAATGCTATGCTCAATCTTGGAAGGCGTCCGACGATTAATACCGAGCATTCTCTTTTGTTAGAGGCTCATATTTTTGATTTTAATCAGAATATTTATGATAAAGATATAAAAGTCAGTTTTGTTAAAAAGATAAGAAATGAGGTCAAATTCGACTCTCTGCCGGAGTTGAAATCTCAGCTGGTTAATGATGAACAAACTGTTAGAAAATACTTTGAAACAAGATAATGGAAAATAAAAAGCGATAACTACAAAGTTATCGCTTTTAGTTATAAATTAAATAGTTTTTTATTGTTTCTTATTGTTTTCTTCAATTTTTTTCTGAGCAGCCGGCATGTAGTGTTCTTTCATATTTTTAACAAATTGTTCCAGTGTAGTTTTGCCTTTGCTGCCTTTGTTTTCTGCTTCTATGTTTTTAGCAAATTGCATCAGTCTTACTTCAGCTTCTTCTTTTGGCATTTGTACGTACATTGTAGGCAATCCGAGTCTTTGGTGATCTCCGATTCTTTCTGCAATATAGTCGAACATGTTTTTGCCGCCTTTAAGATCAGCTGTTTTGTAAGCTTCTACGTAGGCTGTTTCTATCCAGGATGCTGCCTGATGGAATCTATCTGCTCCGAGGGTAAGATCTGCAGATTTTCTGCCTGCAGCTTCATCCAGTGCTTCGAGGTCAATCATTGTACCTTTTCTGTTTTCATTAACAACTCTGTCTGCATCACTTTTGAATTTTGCTTTCAGGTTTGCAATTTTCTTTTCAATGCTGGATGCTACAGGAGTATTGTTTTTTCCTTTAGGTTGAACAGCCCCGCCGGCTTTGCCGCCATCAGAAATTATATTTTCTGCTTGTTTTGCTGCTTTCTTAAACCAGCCTTGTTTGTGACCGTAAATACCTACACCAGCAATTGCTGCTAATGCTATTGCTCCTGCTACATAAGGAGTCTTACTTTTTTTGTTAGCTTCAGGTTTTGCTGCTGGAGCTGTATTTACTGGAGTTTGGGGAGCAGCAGCTTTACTGTACTTTGGCTGTGCTGTAGCTAATTTTGAAAAATTGTTTGCACCGACACTTTCAACTGGCATTTTTACCTCTTTTCTCTAAACAATTACGACCATTAATATCTGTTTATATTAAATTCAAAAAAGCTTTTTTTTGCTAGCCGGATTTTTAAAACGTGTTCAAATTCAATAATATTAACAAAATATTCGTTTTAATTTTTCTTAACATTCGTGTTTATTGATGTTCTTTTAAAATTAGGGCATGCCATTTGTTTTTACAGGATTTCGGATATACATATTATTAAAAAGCTGTAAATTAAAAAAATATAAAAAATACTAACAAGCAGCCGTGTATTTTTTTTCAAATATGACATAAAAACTCTCCATCTCAAGTATTAGCTTTACAAAAAGATTTTTGCCCATAATTTGGGATTTTTATATTACCCGACAGGAATTTTTAACGGTTAATTTGTAAAAAAAGAGATAATAATACTTTTAAAGAGTTTTTTTGTAGTGTAAGATTTATTTAAGAATATTAACAGGAGAAAAACAATGGCTAACGTAATACAGGGAAATTTAACAACAAACAATGAAAAATTTTGTATAATCATCTCCAGATTTAATGAATTTATAGGTTCAAAACTCTTGTCAGGTGCAATAGATGAACTTGTCAGACACGGAATAAAAGAAGACACTATTGATGTTATCTGGACTCCCGGTGCGTTTGAAATCCCTGTTATTGCTAAAAAGGCTGCTCAATCAGGAAAATACAACGCTGTAATAACCCTCGGTGCTGTTATTAGAGGTGCTACAGGACATTATGATTTTGTTGCTGCAGAGGTGTCTAAAGGAGTTGCACATGTTTCTCTAGAAACCGGCGTGCCTGTGATTTTTGGAGTTCTTACTACAGACAATCTTGAACAGGCTATAGAAAGAGCCGGTACAAAAGCAGGAAATAAAGGCTCAGAAGCAGCAAAAGCTGCTATAGAAATGGCAAACTTGACAAAACTCATATAAAACTATAAGATAAACCCTGTTCTGTAATTATTTATAGTAATAGGAGTTTATTTTTATGAGTATGGATTTTTCAAAATCTTTGAAGGCAGCTTTTTGTGGAGAAGGCTGGATTTTAAAACTTATTATCGGAGGCATTTTGCTTTGTATTCCGATAGTTAACTTTATCGTGTTTGGTTATTTCGTAAAGTATTTAAAAAATGTCGTTAACGGCAATGATGCTCTTCCTGATTTTTCTGATATCGGAAAATTGTTTGTATCAGGTTTAAAATTGGTTGTTGGCGGGATTCTTCTGTTTATTCCTCTTTTTGTTCTGGTATTTATATTGACTATGATATTTTCTAAAAATACGGCCTTGTCAATGCTTGTTACAGGTATATTAGAGTTGGTTTATACTTTTCTTTCTCTTTTAATGATGGCAAATTTCTCTATAGACGAAAAGATTCTGTCTATGGTTGATTTTAAAAGAGCATTTTTATTGTTAAAAGAAAATCAAAATATTGGCAGCTTTATACTATATTTGGTTGCTGTATATGTTATTTGTATAGTAGTTACTGTTATTTGTGCAGTTACACTGGTAGGATTGGTATTGCTTCCGTTTGTTTCTTATATATTTATGCTAATGATTGATAATCTGCTCGGTCAATTTACAAAAGAAGCACCAAAATTAGCAGAAGTAAAATCTGCCGCAAGTGTATAAAATACGCTTAAAAACAGGCAAAAAATTTTTTAAACACACTATCATTTCTTTTAAAAAAGTGTTATAATGATAGTGTGTTTATTATTTATATGGAGCGTGCTAATGGGTATTAGTCTAAAGCAGGCATTTTCTTTTGTGCCGCAGGATAAAAAATGGATAAACAAAATTTTTATCGGCGGTTTATTAATGTTTTTTCCAACCTTTGCTTATATTTTTCCAGGAATAAAAAGACTGCTTTTTGACCCGATAAACTACTATATGGTTAGTTTGGCCGCAATTCTTGTAGGTGTTACATCTTTGGCCGTATGCGGATACTTCTTCAAAACCGTACACAACAGAATAGTTCACTTCCACGGAAAGCTCCCTTCCTGGAAATACTTTAGTTATTATATTTATATTGGTTTAAAAGCTTATATAGGTGCATTTGTTTTAGCAATCCCGTTCTTTTTAGTAAGCGGATTGCTGTTATTGTTTGCTCCGTTTTCACTGTCGATTGAGTCTATTCCTTTTATATTGACAGGCTGTATATTGCATATTATTTATGCTGTATTCTACATTATGCTTGCATTGAATTTTGCAATGGATTTCAGGCTCAAATCCTTCTTTGATTTTAAAAAGGCTTATGAGTTAATAAAACATAATTTAAACGGTTATGTTTTGCTGGTATTTGACTGTTTGCTTGTTGCTGTGTGCAACTTTATCCTTTCCCTAATCTTAATTAACGGTCAGATTTTTGCGTTGCTGCTTCCGTTTGTTACTTTTTATATATATATTGTGTATTCCGATTTATTTGCACAGTTTGCGTTAAGTGTAGGTGAGGATAAGTTCGATGAAGGCAAATGTTTTATCTAGGGTAAAAAATTTCAAAAAAAGTTTAATCAGAGATTTTAAAAGGCTCTTTAGGCCGTCTAAAAAGAATTACCATCTTCCGTTTTCTGATGACCATATGATGGGATACTGGGCAATGTTTATGATTTTTAGCTAGTTTGTTTAAAATCTGACGGTAAATATTTTTGAGTTTTCAATAAATTTTATATTGAAGGCACTTGTCTTTGGAATAAGTACCATATCACCGGCTTTCATTGCAAAAATTTTGTCATCAGTCAAAATTTCAATGGAGCCTTCCAGAACATAAAAACAAACATCCTGCGGCGATATTTGAGGCTGTATCGCTGTACCTGCTATTGCAGCAAATAGTCCCAGCGCCCTGTTTCCTTCATTTATCAGATATTTATTGTCTATGCTTCCGAGTTTGTATTGCAGTTCTTCGAGCGGGACAATTATTTTTTTGAACATATATTTCTCCTGTGTTGTTTTAAAATTATTTTTTATTGTCGCAGCGGCTTTTACAATACCCTTTTGTGCAATATTAAAAAATTAAATTAAATTAATTTAATTTATCTTAATTTTTGCTGAATAAAAATTTTTATTAACATATAATATTACCCAAGGAAGGATGGGTAACTTACTTTGCCAAACAGCTTGATGAAAACACAGGATGGTAAAATACAGCGTATTCCGCCTCAAAATATTGATGCAGAAGAAGCTATTCTCGGAGCTATTTTAACAAATCCGATATGTTTTACCAAAATAGCGGATATGATTAAGCCTCAGAGTTTTTATAAACCGGCTAATAAGTATATTTTTGAAGCTATTGTAGAGCTGTTTACAAAAAACCATGCAATAGATATCGTTACTGTTTCCGAAAAGCTCAATGAGTCTGACAAACTGGAAATGATAGGCGGGCGTGCATATATCAATGACCTTGCGCTCAATGCAATTACTACTGCAAATATTGAATATTATGCCAGAATTGTGCAGGAAAAGGCCATAAAACGTGAGCTTATCAATGCTGGTTCTGAGATTGTTGAAATGGCCTATGACAATACAACAACTGAAGAAACCCTTGATAATGCGGAAAAATTGATATTTAACATAGCACAGCAAAAAACTTCTTCTGACCTTGTTTCTGTCAAAGATCTTGTTTTGACCAGTTATGAACAAATTTCTTACAGATACGAACACAGAGGCGAGCTTACAGGCGTGCCTACAGGGTTTTATGATTTTGATAATATGACATCAGGCCTGCAAAAATCAGATTTGATTATCCTTGCAGCAAGACCGTCCATGGGAAAAACAGCACTGGCTCTGAATATTGCGCAAAACGTAGCATTGAAAGCAAAAAAGACTGTTGCAATATTTTCTCTCGAAATGTCAAAGGAGCAGCTTGTACAGCGTATGTTGTGTTCTGAGGCTGAGGTGGATACCCAAAAGCTAAAAACAGGAAATATGCAGTCAACAGACTGGGAAAAACTTACAACGGCAATGAATCATTTTGCTGATGCGCCTTTGTATATAGATGACAGACCGGGTGCAACTGTAATGGATGTAAGAGCAAAGTGCAGACGTCTTGCTATGGAGAAAAAGGAGATTGGGCTTATTGTCATAGACTATCTTCAGTTGATGGAGGCATCCGGAAAAGAGGACAGAACCCAGCAGATTTCAGGTATTTCTAGAGGTTTGAAGGGGCTGGCCAGAGAACTGAATGTTCCTGTTATCGCACTTTCACAGCTTTCACGTGCTGTTGAATCCAGACCGGACAAACGTCCTATGATGTCTGACTTGAGAGAGTCAGGAGCAATCGAACAGGATGCTGATATCATTATGTTTATTTACCGTGACGAATATTACAATAAAGAAGATACCGAAAATCGCGGCAAAGCGGAAGTTATTGTAGCAAAACACAGAAACGGTGCTGTCGGCTCTATTGATTTGCTGTTTCAGGGTGCTATTACAAAGTTTAAAAATATTGCAAAAACAAACGTATTTTAGCGCAGCTTAGCTAGCGTCAGGCCGATTATATGAAATTATGTAAATATTATTTTCCCTTTAATTTTTTTAGGGCAATTTAGACTTGCCTTTTGTTTTATTAGACTTGTTATGTTTGATTATAAAGACATTACATATAAATTGTCTTCTGTAAAAACAGGGGTTTCCTTGCGCAAACCTTATGTCAGTCTGCACGTTCCCTTGAACAAAGATACCTTTTCTTCTGTAAAAAAAGATATTTTGTTAAAAGGGAAAGAACGGATTTTTGCGTGTATAGAAGAGTCAATAAAAAACAAACAGAACAGACTGGGTGCAGGAGATGATGCTGTTGTTTATAAACTGGAAAAGCAACCCTATTGCGTTAGATTGCTGCGCCATGGCAGCGATGATTCCTGCTTTAGAAATTATAAAAAGAGTATCTCTTTTGATTTGACAGAAGCTGACAGAATAAACCATATAGTAGCAAATCTGGGCGAAGGGTGTTCTATTATGCGCAATATTGAGGGCTATCCTCTTATTATCCCGCCTTTGTCAAACTGCAAAATTCCGCAAAAAGAAATAACCGATATGGTGTACAAACTTCCGGTTTCTGCATACAACAAGCTCTTTAAACAAATTTGTCATGCAAAAAAACACAAAATGGTTTTTGATTGTTCAGGCACAAATATTATAGTTAACCCGAAGGATAAAACGCTGACCGCTATTGATTTTTACAGAATGGATCCAAATTCTCCAAAAACAGTAAAACCGCTGACATTTCTATTCGATGCAATTCCGTATAATACCCCGCAGCAGCAGAGAAAATCGGCAGGCATGCTTATCCTCGGCGCATTGGAAGAGCTAAAACCCGGGATTGTACCGTCAACTGAGCTTTCCGAATTTAAGTTTAATGACTTTTTTGACAGAGTAGAACGCTCAATGCCGAGAAACTTACCCTCAGAATGGCCAAAAATCAAGGATACAGTGACAGAGATAGTTTGTTTGAAATTAAAAGAATCCATAGGTATGAATGTAAAGTCAATGCAGGCATACAAATTTGAAGAGGCAGAAAAAATTATAAAAAACAGCCTTATTGAAAAATTATAATTATTGTTGAAATTTAATATAAAGTTCTTGCTAAAACCATAATTTATAGTACAATTGGGGTATGTGTAGAAAATGGTCCTTTTGATGGAAGAGGACAAGGGAGAAAAAAGATGGCTAACTTAGAGAAATGGTCTGGTTTGCTAAAAGGGGGTATTTTATCTGCTTTTGCAATACTTATGACCGCTAGCTCTGCTTTTGCAGGGGAAGCCGATTTGGTAGTACCAAATCTTTCTGCTGATGCCCACAGCTTTAACCTGCTGTTGCTTGGTATCGGAATTTCCGTTCTGGGCCTTGTTTTTGGCTTGATAGAATTTATCAAAGTCAAAAATTATAAGGTTCATTCAGCAATGGCTGAAATCGGAAACACTATTTTTGAAACTTGTAAGACTTACCTTATCCAACAGGGTAAATTCTTGCTCGCTTTGGAAATTTTGATTGGATGCTGTATTGCATTCTACTTTGGCGGATTGCAGCACATGGGTCTTAAGGGTGTATTGATTATCCTTGCATGGTCTGTAATCGGTATCTTGGGTTCTTACGGTGTAGCCTGGTTCGGCATCAGAATGAACACTCTGGCTAACGCAAGAACTGCATTTGCTTCTTTGGAAGCTAAACCTTTAAAAGTATTAAACATTCCTTTAAAAGCCGGTATGAGTATCGGTGTATTGCTCGTAAGCGTTGAGTTAATCATGATGCTCATTATCCTGTTGTTTGTCCCGGGACATCTTGCAGGTGCTTGCTTTATAGGTTTTGCAATCGGTGAATCACTCGGTGCTTCTGCTCTTCGTGTAGCAGGCGGTATCTTTACAAAAATCGCTGATATCGGTTCTGACCTGATGAAAATTCAGTTCAAAATTAAAGAAGATGATCCGAGAAACCCCGGTGTTATCGCTGACTGTACAGGTGACAACGCAGGCGACTCTATCGGACCTACAGCTGATGGCTTTGAAACTTACGGTGTAACAGGTGTTGCTCTTGTTTCATTCATCTTGCTGGGCGTGTTCCCTGAATTTCAAATTCAATTATTAACTTGGATCTTTACAATGAGATTCTTGATGATTGTTACTTCAGTAGTTGCATACTGGGTAAACACTGGTTTGACACAGCTTCTTTTCGGCAATGCTGAAAAAGTTGACTTTGAAAAACCTTTAACAAACCTTGTTTGGATTACATCTATCTTGTCAATCATTATGACATTCGGTGTATCTAAATGGTTGCTCTCATCAATGGGTGAAAACCTCTGGTGGGTACTTGCAGGTATCATTTCTTGCGGTACATTGGGTGCTGCTTTGATTCCTGAATTTACAAAAATCTTCACAAGCCCGAATGCATTGCATACAAAAGAAGTTGTTACTGCTTCACGTGAAGGCGGTTCTTCTTTGACAATTCTTTCAGGTATTGTTTCAGGTAACTTCTCAGGTTTCTGGATTGGTATGGTAATCGTATTCTTGATGGGATTGTCATACTATTTCAGCACAATGATTCCTGAAACAGTTATGATTTATGCATCAGTATTTGCATTTGGCCTTGTAGCATTCGGCTTCCTCGGTATGGGCCCTGTTACAATTGCTGTTGACAGCTATGGTCCTGTTACTGATAACGCCCAATCTGTATACGAATTGTCTTTGATTGAACAAAGAGAAGGCGTATCTGAAGAAATCGAAAGAGATTTCGGCTTCAAACCTAACTTTGATGTTGCTAAAGCACAACTCGAAGAAAACGACGGTGCCGGCAATACATTCAAAGCTACTTCAAAACCGGTACTTATCGGTACAGCTGTAGTTGGTGCCACAACAATGATTTTCTCATTGATTCTGGTTATCAAAAACACTCTCGGTATCGAACCGGAAGCTGTATTGAACGTACTCAACCCTTACACATTGCTCGGTTTCTTGGCCGGCGGTGCTGTAATTTACTGGTTCTCAGGTGCTTCTATGCAGGCTGTTACAACAGGTGCATACAGAGCAGTTGAATACATTAAACGTCACATCACAATCGATGATGAAAGCGTAAAAACAGCTAACGTTGCAAACTCTAAAGAAGTTGTTAAAATCTGTACTCAATACGCACAAAAAGGTATGGTCAACATCTTTATCGCATTGTTTGCATTTGCTTTGGCATTTGCTTGTCTTTCAGCTCCGGCTTGCAAGACAGTAGCTCCGGTAGCATTCTTTGTAAGCTACCTGATTGCAATTGCAGTATTTGGCTTGTTCCAGGCTGTATTTATGGCTAATGCCGGCGGTTGCTGGGATAACGCTAAGAAAATCGTTGAATGTGACTTGTGCGAAAAAGGTACACCTTTGCATGACGCTACAGTAGTAGGCGATACAGTAGGTGATCCGTTCAAAGATACTTCATCAGTAGCTATGAACCCGATTATCAAGTTCACAACTTTGTTCGGATTGTTGGCTATGGAAATCTCTATCAATGAATCTTTCAGACATATCGCACCTATCGCAGGCTGGATATTCCTGATTATTGCATTGGTATTTGTATGGAGATCCTTCTATGCAATGAGAATCCCTGAAAAATCAGCTGATGAATACGCAAACGATTAGCAATTTAGCTTATTAATAGGGTAAAGCTCCGTAATATTTTACGGAGCTTTTTTATATGACATTATGCGATTATTATTTGTGTTGCTTTTTTAATTCATTTACTCTGTTCTGAGCTTCTTTTACTTTTAGTATGTTGTATATCCCTAATAGTCTTTGAATAGAAAACAATTTTTCATTGTCGACTTGTGTTTCGTATTCGGCTGTTTTTTTATCGTTTGTATAAAGTTCAAACTTGTCCTGTTCCAAATAATCACTTCTTTTTACAAAAAGAACAGTGTGTTTTTTATCATTTTGAGTTTTTATTTCAAATACTACGTTTAAAATTTCCGGTGTGTCCATTCCTTTAAATTTTGCGCCAAATGAAACATTGTTCATATATATTGCTCCTTTTTTAGATGTTTATTCAAATGATGTGAATTATATTTTTTGTTATTTTTATTCTTTTTGTAAAGAAATATTAAATTTTTCTAAAAAAGTGTTATTAATTTTTAACAATGGGGAATATATAAAGTAGAAGGAATAAAAAAAGATTTAAAATTTCTCTCTCTCTAATTCCTCTCTCTAATATGTGGTAAAGTTTAACCGGCGTCAGTCGGTTTTTTTTTTGCGTGTATTTTGCTAAACCCCAGTATTTAATCGTTGTTAATAATTTTAATATAAACTTTTGTAAATTTAGTTGTGAAAAACCTAAAGATAAATAAGACCATATCCGATTAAGAAAATATTAGTATTAAAAAATAGAGGATATGTGTATGGAA
>ERZ1643251.1599-NODE-1599-length-25411-cov-11.814363_pt1 | contig 25411 bp, 20 predicted proteins | sample MGYA00579261_ERZ1643251 | MGnify/ENA primary metagenome ERZ1643251 (study PRJEB29033, sample SAMEA4952267) | chicken gut metagenome | biome: Broiler Chicken; feature: Gastrointestinal Tract; material: Caecum | place: Ireland | collected 2018 | study: Broiler... | reverse complement strand
GAGCTGACTAGTACTAATAGTTCGAGGATTTAACTTAATATTTTAATTGTGAGTAGTACATTATCTTGTTTTTAAAGGACAAAATCCTTTCAGGTGACGATAGCCTAGTGGATACACCTCTTCCCATCCCGAACAGAGAAGTTAAGCACTAGAACGCCGACGATAGTATAAGCGAAAATAGGAAGTTGCCTGTTTTTTTTTGTTTAAAAATCAATTTAAAGGATTTAGGTGACATAATGAACAAAATATCTGAACTTATTATGTTAAAGATTGCATTAAAAGCTTCATTAGAAAGGATTTCAATAATTGATCCACTAAATGCAAATAAAAGCTTTCTATTGGAATATGAGTTTGATAAAACATATATTACACAAAATTACTACTCTTTTCTAAACTTAAAAATGGCTTTAGAAAATGACAATAGATTAGAAGTTTTTTTGATTCAAGCTGTAAATTTTTTCTCAGCTTTACCCAATTGCGAAATCTATACATGTTTTAGCCATGCTTTGACAATTAAGTTGTTAAAAATGCTAGAAAAAGATCATTGTATTACTCAACTAACTTATCAAAAAGCTTTCAATAGTATTTTAGAAGCAGAGTATAGAAATTTTGGCGCGAAAGAAACAAGTAAAAATATACAATTGTATAAGATAACATTTAGAAAAATATGGTCACCAATACCAGAAGAAATTATCGATATTTTTAAAAGTTTAGATTTGAATTCAGAATCATTAGCTTTTTATTATAATGAATATGGCGATTTACAAATTATGATTCCTGAAAAAAGAACAGAATTAAAAGTATATTTAGAATATATAAAACTTATTTTAATCAATATCAAAATGAATGCTGAAGATATTCATACGTCGACAAAGCATTATTATAGATTACTAAAAAAATGTCAAATATTGACGAAATAGAAAGTATTTATTGCATTATAAAATCTACTATATTAAAATTACTTTAGGTGATAAAAATGGATTTTAAAATAACATCAAAAGAAGAAATGGATACGCTTGAATTAGCGCAAAACATTGAAAGTGAAAAATTTCCAAATATGGTGCTATGTTTGATTGGTGAATTAGGAACGGGCAAAACAGTTTTTGTAAAGGGATTTGCTCAAGCCCTAGGAATTAATGAAACAATAACCTCACCAACATTTAATATTGTCAAAGAATATGACGGAGGAGAGCTTCCTTTATATCATATGGACGTATATCGTTTAGAAGACGAAAAAAAGGATAGTATTGGCTTAACTGATTATTTTACAAAAGGAGGAATAACGATAATCGAATGGTCTGATTTAATTACAGATGAATTACCAGAAGAAAGATTGGAAATTTATTTTCGCTTTATCGATGAAAATACAAGATCAATTGTCTTAAAACCATATGGAAAAATGTATGAAGACATTTGTGATGCGGTCCTTTAAAAGGGCCTTTTTAATTGACTTTTAATAAAAATCAATCTATACTAACAGAAAAGGAGTACTAATATGAATACACTTTTTATTGATACACATGGAGATAAAATTGTTTTAGCTATATATGAGCAAGACAGATTACAAAAAAAAATAGAAAAAAAAGACATTGAACATAGCCGTATCTGTATACCAAGTTTAAATGAGTTACTAGAGCAGTGTAAAAAAAGGTTGGAAGATATTAATGAGATTGTTGTCATTATTGGTCCTGGGTCTTTTACCGGTGTTAGAATAGGAGTTACCATTGCCAAAACAATCGCGTTTTGTAAAAAAATTTCAATTAAAACAATTACAAGTTTAGAACAATACTTACCAGTACAAGAAAATTATCTTGCTATAGAAGAAAAAAACGGATACTACGTTGGAAAGCAAAAAGATAATCAAATCACGGAATATATTTACTTGAAAAAATCCGAATTTGCAGACTTTATAAAAAAAGAGAAAGTATATATAGGAAATACCGTAGATTATGAGCGATTACCAAAGCTCTTTAAAGAAAAAAAGAGCGTAAATCCTCATCAAGTCAATCCTTTATATGTCAAAAAGATTGAGGTTGAAAATGATAAGAAAAATTGAACAAAAAGACTATAAAAAGATTTATGAACTAGGTAGTATGTTGCACGAAAACTTTGAAGACACATATAATTTTGACGAATTATTAACAAAATCATACTTTCATGGTCTAGTTTACGAAGAACAAGGTGTTGTTTTAGGATTTATTCTTTATAGTGTTTTAGAACATATGATAGATATATTAGATATTGTTGTAGATCCTCAAAAAAGACATCAAAAAATTGGCAGTTTATTACTAGATGAAGTAATTACAAATGCTCATAAAGAAGATAAATTTTATCTAGAAGTAAACGTCAATAATCAGATTGCCATTGATATGTATGAAAAATTTGGCTTTAAAAAAATTCATACACGAAAAAAATATTATGGCGAAGACGATGCATACGTTATGGAAAGAGTGAATGAAGATGAATGATACCTATATTTTAGCAATTGAAACATCTTGTGATGAAACATCTATGGCTATCGTAAAAAATGGTAAGGATATTGTAGGTTTAACAATCTTAACGCAAATGGATACCCATGCAAACTATGGGGGAGTAGTTCCTGAAATAGCTTCAAGAATGCACACTGAAAATATTACTATAGTTTTAGAAGAAACCTTAAAAAAGGCCAAAATGACTATAGAAGATATTGATGCTATAGCCGTGACTTATGCCCCAGGTCTTTTAGGAAGCTTATTAGTTGGCGTTGAATGTGCCAAAACCTTAGCCTTCATTTATAACAAACCTTTAATTGCCGTGAATCATACTATGGGACATATTTTTGCTAATAATATTGAATATGATATTGTTTACCCAACCTTGGCTCTAATAGTTAGTGGTGGCCATACAGATTTATTAGTATTAGAAAATGAAACAACTATAAAGCGATTAGGAAGTACTATTGATGATTCAGTAGGAGAAGTTTTCGATAAAGTAGCTCGAGTTTTAGGTATGCCATACCCAGGAGGTCCAAACATCGAAAAAAGTGCTGCCAAAGGACAGAACACATATGATTTACCACATCCAATGCAAGAAGAAGGATATAACTTTAGTTACAGTGGTTTAAAAAGCTATATCATTAATCTAGTTCACAACGAAAAACAAAGAAATAGAGAAATACGTACAAATGATTTAGCATGTTCCTTTCAAACTGTAGCTGTAGATGAATTAACTAGAAAAGTAAAATATGCTTTAGAGCAAACAGGAATCAAAAATATGATTTTAGCTGGTGGCGTATCGGCCAATAAATATCTAAGAAAAGAAATGGAAAAAGTATGCAATGATTTAAATGTGACTTTCCATGTTCCTAACATTCTTTATTGTACAGATAATGCCGCGATGATTGGCTGTGCAGCTTATCCAATGTATAAAAATAAACAATTTGCCGACTTTACATTAAATGCCAAAAGTAATGAAAACATCGAAAATTCTATTTCATAAATAAAAAGATCTACCCTTAAAAAGTAGATCTTTTCCTATTCAGCTTTCATTTCAAAAATAATATCACGTAATTCCATAGCGCGTTCAAAATCAAGATTTTTAGCAGCTCTCTTCATTTCCTCTTCCAAAGACTCAATCATTCTATCTTTCTCTTTCTTAGTAATTTTTTTCTTCTTTGCCGTTTCCTTAACTTCATTGGTAATAACATCTTTAATATCTTTTTGGATCGTCTTAGGAACAATATGATGCTCTTCATTATATTGCTCTTGAATTTTTCTTCTACGTTCCGTTTCTTTTATAGCATAATCCATTGCTTCAGAAATCGTGTCTGCATACATGATAACATGACCATTTGCATTTCTAGCTGCTCGTCCAATCGTCTGAATAAGACTTCGACTACTTCTTAAAAATCCTTGTTTATCCGCATCTAAAATACAAATCAAACTGACTTCTGGAATATCAATACCCTCACGTAGCAAATTAATTCCCACAACAACATCATAAATACCAGCCCGTAAATCATGAATAATCTTAAGTCGTTCAAGTGTTTTAATTTCATTATGTAAATAAGCTACCTTAATATTCATCTCTTTTAGATAATTCGTAAGTTCCTCACTCATTCGAATCGTAAGCGTCGTGATCAAAACTCTCTCATTTTTAGCCATCCGTTGTCGTATTTCACCAATCAAATCATCAATTTGTCCTTCTGTAGGCTTAACCTCAATAAGAGGATCTAAAAGACCAGTCGGGCGTATAATTTGTTCGACATACACACCATTTGTTTTCGAAAGTTCATAATCTCCTGGCGTAGCAGAAACATAAATAGCTTGATTAATTTTACTTTCAAATTCATCAAAAGTTAAAGGCCTATTATCAAGCGCACTAGGTAAACGAAATCCATAGTCTACAAGCGTTTGCTTGCGCATCCTATCCCCATTATACATTCCTCTAACTTGAGGTAGAGTAACATGAGACTCATCTACAATTAAAAGAAAATCCTTTGGAAAAAAGTCAATTAAACATGCCGGAGTTTCCCCAGGACCTCTTAAAGCAAGATGCCTTGAATAGTTCTCAACTCCACTACAAAAACCAGTCTCTTTAAGCATTTCAATATCATATTTCGTTCTTTCACGTAACCGTTGCTCCTCAATAAGCTTCCCTTGACTCTTTAACTCCTCTAAACGCACTTCTAATTCTTCTTCAATTCTTTTGATTGCCTCAGTCATCTTTTCATCGCTCGTCACAAAGTGACTGGCAGGAGAAATCGTAATACTACGAATATTTTTTTCTATTGCACCCGTAACTGGATCAAAACGTCGTATAGCTTCAACCTCATCTCCAAAAAGCTCAATGCGAATACCACTCGCATGCTCATTGACAGGAATAACATCAATAATATCGCCACGAACTCGAAAAGTGCCCCGATGAAAATCAATGTCGTTGCGTTCATACTGCATGTCGACAAGTTTATTAACAATATCATTACGACGTATTGTATCTCCAAGGCTTAAAATAAGCATCTTTTGTTGATATTCCTCTTTCTCACCAATACCATAAATACAAGATACACTAGCTACGACAATCGTGTCCGTATAATTAATAAGCGCACTTGTTGCCGCATGTCTAAGCTCATCTATCTCATCATTAATCGAAGAATCTTTTTCAATATACGTATCACTAGAAGGAACATAAGCTTCTGGCTGATAATAATCATAGTAAGAAACAAAATATTCTACATGATTATTAGGAAACAATTCTTTAAACTCACTGTAAAGCTGTCCAGCCAAAGTCTTATTATGAGCCAAAATCAAAGTAGGCTTATTAACACTCGCAATAACATTAGCCATCGTAAAAGTCTTACCAGTCCCCGTAGCCCCAAGTAAAACTTGTTCTTTTTTTCCTTCTTTAATTCCTTTAACTAATTCATCAATAGCCTTAGGCTGATCTCCACTAGGTTTATATTTCGAAATCAATTCAAACATAACAAAACTCCTTTCTAAAAAGTAATCACTGTTTTAACAAACATATTTTATCATTATTATAACCAAAAGCAAAATAAAATAATAGTCAAAAATCTTCTTTGCTATTTAGAAGAATTGTGGTATAGTAAAAAAGCAAAGAAAGTGAGGTTTTTTAAATGAATACAACTTATATTTTCGGCCATCGTAATCCTGATACCGACAGCGTATGCTCAGCCATAAGTTTTGCTTATTTAAAAAATAAAAGAGGTGGCAATGCCTATCCAAGAGTTCTAGGTCATATCAATAAAGAAAGTGCTTTCGTTTTAAAACACTTTGGCGTTAAAGAACCAGAATATTTAAACAACGTTAAAGTTCAACTAAGAAACGTTCATTACAATAAAGGCGTAATGTTAGAAAACACAGCTTCTCTAAAAGAAGTTATCGACTATATGCATGAAAAAAATTGTACAGCCGTGCCTATTGTTGATGACCAAAAGAAATTAGAAAGCATTATTACTTTAAAAGAAATAGCTATGCTCTTTATTGAAAATTCTAAAGAACACCTTTATACCAGTTTTAATCATATTATAGATGCTGTAAAAGGAAAAGAAATATTAAGATTTCAAGAAGAATTCAACGGTACTTTACTAGCGGGAAGTTATCAAAGTCAAACATTTATGGATAAAACTGACTTAAAACCAACCGATGTTTTAATTGTCGGTGATCGTTACAAAGTGATCAAACACGCCATAAACGCTGGAATAGCATTGATTATTTTAACCGGTGATTTAGAGCTAGATGAAGAACTATATAACCTTGCTAAAGAAAAAAAGGTAAGTGTCATCACCAGTATCTATGATACTTATAATACATGTAATCAAATTGCTTTAAGTAACTATGTAAAAAGTTTGTCTTTAAATAAGACACCAACCACAGTTTACGATCAAGACTATTTGACCGACTTCGTCGCAATGGCTAATAAAATTGGCCATACCAATTACCCTTTATTAAATAAAAAAGAAGAATGCTTAGGTTTAATTCGGATTACAGATGTTGGAAACTATGATAAGAAAGATGTTATCTTAGTCGATCACAACAATCTAGAACAAAGTGTCTCTGGAATTGATGAGGCAAATATTGTGGAAATCATTGATCATCATAACCTAGGTGCTATTGGTACAAGCATTCCAATAAATGTACGCTGTATGCCTGTAGGTTGTACCTGTACTATTCTTTGGTCTTTATATCAAGAATATAATATCAATATCCCTAAAGATATTGCTGGCTTAATGCTTTCAGCGATCTTATCTGATACTCTGATTTTAAAAAGCCCTACTACAACAGAGATGGATAAAAAAGCTGTCGAAGAATTAGCTAAAATTTGTGGGGAAAACTATGAAGAATATGGCTATCAAATGTTAAAAGCTGGTTCATCCGTAGAAGGCATGGAAGTAGAGGATGTCATTTATCAAGATTTCAAATCATATAAAGTTGGTACAGATAATTTAGGTATTAGCCAAGTGATCACAATGGATTTTGATAATATTAAAGAACATCTTGATGAATACATTGCCAAATTAAATGAAATCGCCAAAGGAGATTATAAAGTCGTAACTGTATTTATTACAGACATCATTAAAAATGGTTCATATGTTTTATATAATGAAAGTGCTAAAGATGTAGTCTTAGATAGCTTTGGCCTAAAAGAAGTCGAAGAAGGTTACTTCATTAAAGACTTAGTATCACGCAAAAAACAAATGCTTCCTAAAATTATGGAAGGTATGGAAAGAAACAATTAAGAGGTGTAAAAAGCCTCTTTTTCTGTTATACTAAAATGAGAAAGGTGATAATATGTTAGCATTAATTACAGGAGCTTCCTCAGGCATTGGCAGAGATATGGCTAGATACTTAGCTACGAAAAAAATAGATCTGATTTTAGTCGCTCGCAGTAAAGAAGAACTACAAAAACTCCAAAAAGAATTGCCTGTCAAAGTAGAAATTTACACGTATGATTTAACCCAAAAAGAAAACGTCTATAAACTCTTTGAAGAAGTCAAAGACAAACCCATTGATATCTTAATCAATAATGCTGGATTTGGTTTATTCGGAGAATTTATTGAAACGGACTTAGAAAGAGAACTAGAAATGATCGACTTAAATATTGTAGCCTATCACATCTTAACAAAACTTTTCCTCCAAAAATTCTCGCAAAAAGACTCCGGTTATATCCTAAATGTCTGTTCCAGTGCTGGCTTTCTTCCTGGCCCAAGATTATCAACTTACTATGCAACCAAAAACTATGTTTTAAAACTAACGATGGCCATATATGAAGAACTAAAACATCGTCACAGTAATATAACCATATGTGCGTTGTGCCCAGGTCCTGTAAATACAAACTTTAATAAAGTAGCCCACGGAACTTTCTCCATCAAAGGAGCAAGTAGTCCATATGTAGCCAAATATGCTATTGAAAAAATGTTTAAGAAAAAACTAATTATTGTCCCAACAATATCTATGATACTAGGCTTGTTTTTCTCTCGTTTTATCCCTTATAAATTACTCTTAAAAATAGTTTATCAAATCCAATTTCGAAAAACCAAGAGAACAAAAAAACATTAAATTGGTTACTAACAAATAATAGATTCACATCACTTCAGATGTGGATTTTAAATTTTAAACTTTTTAGATTGAAAAACGAACAATCATATGGTATAGTATTTCTGCATAGATTTCTTATTTTAAGGCAAAATAAGAAATGTTTTAAAGAGGTGTAGAAAATGGACAAAATAATCGTTAAAGGAGCTCGTGAAAACAATTTAAAAAATATTGATATCGAACTACCAAAAAATAAGTTGATTGTCATGACTGGTGTATCCGGATCAGGAAAAAGTAGTCTAGCTTTTGATACAATTTTTGCCGAAGGACAACGAAGATATGTAGAAAGTTTGTCTGCTTATGCTAGACAATTTATTGGCGGTGTTGAAAAACCAGATGTCGATTCCATAGAAGGATTATCTCCAAGTATTTCTATCGATCAAAAAACAACGAATAAAAACCCACGAAGTACAGTTGGGACAATTACCGAAATCTATGATTTCTTGCGTTTGTTATTTGCCCGTATCGGTACTCCTTATTGCCCAAATCATCATATTCCTATTCAAAGTCAAAGTATTGACGAAATGACGGATAAAATTATGGCCATGGAAGAAGGAACGAAACTAGAAATCCTCGCGCCTATTATTCATGGTGAAAAAGGAACCCATAAAGATCTCTTAGAAGAACTACGTAAAGAAGGATACTCGAGAGTAAAAGTAGATGATGAGACAAAATACTTAGAAGAAGAAATTATTCTAGAAAAAAATAAGAAACATAACATTGAAGTTGTTGTAGATCGTGTTGTAGTGAAACCAAGTGAACGTTCTAGAATCTTTGAATCTATCGAAACAAGTACAAAACTAGCAAATAGCAAAGTTGTTATTCATGTTATTGGTGGCGAAGATATATTGATGAGTGAATCATTTGCTTGTCCTCATTGTAACTATTCCATTCCAGAACTAGAACCTCGTTTATTTTCTTTTAATAGCCCTTATGGAGCTTGTCCAGAATGTAAAGGATTGGGAACTAAATTAAAAATTAGTGAAGACCTAATCATTCCAGATCGTGATAAAAGTTTACGTTCTGGAGCAATCGTTGCTTATAACATAGACAATAATGTTCACAATACAACAATTGAGGCGATCTGTGCTAAATACGGTATCGATATGGAGGAACCAGTCAAAAATATCCCTCGTGAAAAATTAGATATTATCCTACACGGTACACCTGAACCAATCGAAATTAAATATGTAGCCAAAAATGGTAATGTTCGTTATAGCAATGATTACTATGAAGGCGTTATTCCCAACCTAGAACGTCGTTATATAGAAACAACCAGTGCTTGGGTTAGAGAATGGTTAGAAGGATTCATGGTAGAAACAGACTGTCCGGTTTGCCATGGCACAAGACTTCAAGACAGTGTACTTTCTATCTATATCAATAAGAAAAACATCTATGATATGACCATTATGAGTATTAAAGAACTAAGAGACTTTTTAAGAAGTTTAAAATTAACCAAAGAACAAGAAAATATTAGTAGATTATTGTTAACTGAAATTGACAATCGCTTAACTTTCTTAGTCAACGTTGGGTTAGAATATTTAAGTCTTCATCGTACTGCCGCCACTTTATCTGGCGGTGAAAGTCAACGAATTCGCTTAGCCACTCAAATTGGTAGTAAATTATCAGGAGTTTTATATGTCTTAGATGAACCATCTATTGGTCTTCATCAAAAAGATAATGAAAAGCTAATTCGTTCTTTGCAAGAAATGCGTGATTTAGGTAACACCCTAATTGTCGTAGAACATGATACAGATACCATGCTTGCTGCCGATTACCTAGTAGATATTGGTCCTGGTGCCGGCGAAAATGGTGGAACCGTTGTTGCCGCTGGAACGCCAGAAGAAGTTATGAAAAACAAAAACAGTCTAACTGGTCGTTACTTAACAGGAGCTGAAAAAATTGAAGTACCTAAAAAACGTCGTAAAGGAAACGGTAAATATTTAGAAGTAAAAAAAGCTGAGGAAAATAACTTAAAGAAAATTAATGTCAAATTTCCTTTAGGAAAATTCATCTGTGTCACAGGTGTATCTGGATCAGGAAAAAGTACTTTAGTAAACGAAATACTTTGCAAAACAATAGCCAATAAACTATATCGTTCCAAAGAAATTCCTGGCAAATGTAAAGAAGTTAAAGGGATCGAAAATATTGATAAACTTGTTTTAATTACTCAAGATGCGATTGGTAGAACACCTCGCAGTAATCCTGCAACATATGTTGGCGTTTTCGATGATATCCGTGATTTATTTGCTAATACCAAAGAAAGTAAAATGCGAGGATACGACAAAGGAAGATTTTCATTCAATGTCAAGGGTGGTCGTTGCGAAGCCTGTTGGGGTGATGGCGTTAAAAAAATCGAAATGCACTTTTTACCAGATGTGTATGTACCATGTGATGTTTGCCACGGTAAACGTTATAACAAAGAAACCTTGGATATCAAATTTAAAGGCAAAAACATTAGTGATGTTTTAAATATGTGTGTAAGTGAAGCTGTGGAATTTTTTGAAAATGTTCCTAAAATCAAACGTAAATTAGATGTCTTAATGGATGTTGGGTTGTCTTATATTACTTTAGGTCAAAGTGCTCCAACCCTTTCCGGAGGTGAAGCTGGCCGTGTTAAACTCGCCAAAGAACTCCAGAAAAAAGCTACAGGCAAAAGTCTTTTTGTCTTAGATGAACCTACAACTGGACTTCATTCAGATGACATCAAAAAACTCTTAGTCATCTTAAATCGTATTGTCGATAACGGTGACACGGTCTTAGTTATAGAACATAACTTAGACGTAATTAAAGTGGCAGATCATATCATTGACCTAGGTCCGGATGGTGGTGTCAATGGCGGAACCGTCATCGCTGAAGGTACACCAGAAGAAGTAGCCAAAAATAAAGACTCATATACAGGTGAGTGGTTAAAGAAATACTTATAAAGATAGTTTTTTGCTATCTTTTTTCTCTTGCATCTTTTATACTAGAAGTAGGTGAGAATCTATGAATGTCAAAGAGCTTATTCAAAAATATCGCGAAAATGATCAAGAATTTTTAAGAACACTTTCCTTTGAAGAGCGGTTCTTTCCTATTTTAGAATTATATGAAATGGAATTAAAAAATTTTGATCCTTCAAAATCTTATGAATATTTGATTGAAATCTACCCATTTTTAATTATTGCCAAGTATAAAGCTTTTAAACATAAAAAAGAAGCTTATCAGAGATTTCAATTACTTCGTTTAATGATTCGTAAGCTATTATTAAAGTATAAGAATCATGCCTTCTTAAAAAAAATTATGGGAAAATTAGATTTACTTTCAATTGAACTTGCGAACGCTCTTGATTATAAATATGATGAAACCAAATTAGATTTATTAAAACATTTAATTTTTCATATTCGAAATCTAGAAGTTTTAGAGAATATTCTTATTGAAAAACCTCATCAAATAAATTTTTTGGATGAAAAAGCCTTTTCTTTGTTATCGGATGTAATTTATCAATATTTGCGTGTTTTAGAAAAACATATTTTAAAAAATTATGATTATTTAGATGAATTAATCTATTATGATCGAGTTTTACAAACATTATTTAATCATGGAAAAGAAAGATTATTTTTAAACGAAATTCAAAAACTAGAAAATATTTTTCAAGAGTTTTTAAAAAACAAAAATTTTTTTGGAGAAAAAGAAGAACGATATCACTATTTCATTAATAAATGGTTAGTATTTTTAGCCGAAGAAAAACAGCTCTGGCTTATGGATAAACCACATAATAAGAAAATTGAAACTTCATTAAAAGAATTAAAGTATCAGTATAATTTACGTAAAAAATTTTCAGTTTCGATTAAGCAAGAAAGTAAATTATGTGTCCTTAAACATCCAGAAATTGGATATAGAGATGGCATGCCGATTTTATATACTGTGGATGGTAATGATGCAGTGGAATTAGATGATGGATTTAGTTGTCAAAAAATAGATGATTTTTACCGTGTAGGTATTCATATTGCACATCCCTTAGCTTATCTTTCAATGGATAGCTTACTTTTTAAAGAAGCAACTAAAAGATGTGTTACTGTTTATACAGAACCACCCATTTTAATGTTTCCAAATTGTTTGTCTAAAAATCTTTTTAATCTATGCGAAAACCATGTTCGCAAAGTTTTTAGTATCTATGTTGATATTTCTTCAAAGTCTTATGAAGTGATTCGATATGAAATTAAAGCTGAAAATGCTTTTATAGGAAAAAATGATACATATGAACATTGTAGTGAAGTAATAGAAACTGAAAAAGATGATCCAGCCTATATTACTACTTTAAACAACTTAAGTGACTTAAAACCCTTTTTTGAAAAATATCTACATATAGATAAAATTTACGCTTTATTAAATCGAACAAGTTCCAATGTTTCAAATACGAATATTGTTGGAATATCAACTGCCGAGAAAATTGTCGAATCCTTAATGGTCTTTGCTAACTATCTACTCGCTAAAATTGCTTATGAACAGTCGTTTCCTTTTTTGTATCGAAACCATGAAGTGACATCGACAGAAATTTCGGATATCCGTAGACTAAGAGAATTACTTAGAAGTGAAAGAAAAAGTGATATTTATTTAAGTGAAACGAAAGTGTTGGAAAAAAAATTTCCCAAAGCATATTACTCAACTGATTGCAAAGGGCATTTTGGCCTTGGCTTAGAATATTATTCTCATAATACCAGCCCTTTAAGACGCGCTATTGACAATTATAATATGTATATGTTTCAAGAATGTTTTTTCAAAAAAGCTAATGACACAGACTTATATCGTTATGAATTACAGTTAAAAGAAGTAGCTAGTTTTTTAAATCACCAGAATGAAGTTTTAAATATGTTTTTTGAAGAGCAAAATTTGTTGCTAAAAAAATAAAAAAAGTTTTTTAGTTTGTGTTATAATCATTTATAGGATGGAGGTCAGATAATGAATCCAGTAGCTTTTCAAATTGGAAATTTTGAAATTAAATGGTATTCTATTATGTTATTAATAGCCGTAATCGTTGGAGTAGGGTTACTTTTAAAAGAAGGAAAGAAATTCAACTATCCTAAAGACTTTTTGTTTAATATGTGTTTTTGGGCATTAATTTTCGGTTTTATTGGCGCGCGTATCTACTATGTTTTATTTAACTGGGGAACCTATGCAAGTGATCCAGTCAGTATCTTTAAAATATGGGAAGGTGGATTAGCAATCCATGGCGGATTAATTGCTGGTTTTATTACTATTTTAGTATATTGTCGCAAATATAATGTGAGATTAGCCAAAATAACCGACATAGCTGTTCCAGGAATTATTCTTGCCCAAGCAATTGGAAGATGGGGTAATTTCTTTAATGGTGAAGCCCATGGTTCTGTAGTTTTAAAAAGCACTTTAGAAAATCTTCATATTCCCGAATTTATTATTGAAGGAATGAATATCAATGGAGTTTACTATCACCCAACATTCCTATATGAATCTTTGTGGTGTCTTCTTGGTTTTATCGTTTTAATCTGTATTAGACACTATAAATATTTAAAAGTAGGAGGCTTAACCTGCTTTTACCTTGTGTGGTATAGTGTAGGGCGTTTCTTCATTGAATCAATGCGCACCGACTCATTAATGCTTGGTGGGTTTAAAGTTGCCCAAATTATCTCTGTAATCCTCTTTATTATAGGTATATTAGGTCTAATGATTCAATCACGTAAAGGCAAATTCGAAGACCTTTATCACGAAGCAAATCAAACCGAGATTCGTTACTAGAACCTTGACAAAAAAACATATTTCCTAGATAATAAATATATAGAATAGGTGAGAATATGAAAAAAACTTATATTGTGGTGGCATCATCTATCATGCTTCTGTTTTGTTTAGCATATCAAGGAGCATATGCATACTTTACAACAAACTCTCAAATGAGGGGAGATTTTAATACAGATATATCTTCTGGTACCATTAGCGACTTAATTATTTCTGATGGCAATCATGTAACAAGTAATAATATTATACCAGGAGAATCGGTTACAAATACCTTTACTGTTCAAAACCCTAACAATTTAAAAGTATGTTTTAACTTACTTTGGAGTGATGTTGTCAATGAATTTATCAATAAAGCAGATTTAGTTATTACTTTAACCGATCAATCTGGCAAAGTTTTAGTAAGCGAGAAAGCTTTTCCATCAGCAAACGATGAGATATTAGCCGAGAATTTATCCATAAATGGAAATACCACCAACACTTATACCTTGACAATCACCTATAAAAACAGTGATCAAAATCAAATAGCCGACATGGGTAAAACATTTAGTGGTACGATTACAGGCATGCCTGTAACTTGTCAACCATCGGTAGTTGATCAAATCATCGAACAATTAGACACCACTGGAGCTTGTCCAACTGTAAATGAAGATGGAACAGTTCGGGTGACTGATGGTGAAAGCGAGAATGGTTACTTATGCAGTGCCCCAGATGACTATGGAACAAGTTATTACTACCGAGGTAATGTTACAAATAACTATGTAAAATTTGGAACAAATGAATCGGGTCAAGATATGTATTGGCGCATCATTCGTATCAATGGAGACGGTTCTATAAGAATTATCTATGATGGGACAAGTGCACATGCTAATGGAGAAGCAAGTGCTGATCGACAAATTGGCACTAGTGCTTTTAATTCTTCCAACAGTGACCCAGCCTATGTGGGATACATGTATGGTAGTACTTTAGGTAGTTCGTATGCAGAGACTGTTGCCAATGATAATGATTCAACGATTAAAGCTTACTTAGATAATTGGTACAAAAACAATATCGTCGATCAAGGCTATACGGATTATATAGCGGATCCAGGTTTTTGTAATGATCGGAGTTTATCAACCCAAAGTAATAATGGCGATGGTTTCAGTACAAGTGGCAATAATACTTATTATGGAGCATATCAAAGATATAATGATTTAAAGTCACCAAAATTAAGTTGTCCAAATGAGACAAATGATTTATTTACTACAGCAACTGGAACTAAAGGCAATAAGGCTTTAACTTATCCTATTAGTCTCATTACTATTGATGAAATTCACTTAGCTGGAGGATATTATGGCAATATTGTTGATAATCAAGGTTATTATTTATATACAGGAAATTATTATTGGACAATGTCTCCAGGCTATTTCTACGGCAGTCGTACGTCGTCGCGTGAGTTTGTTCTCACCTCGATTGGCTCGGTGCATGAGGGTGGTTCTGTGACGAGCAACTATGGCGTGCGTCCAACCATTAATTTGTTGCCTGATAGCCTGAAACTAGGTTCAGGAACGATGGATGATCCATGGAGAATCGCCGACTAGGCATTCTTAGAAAAAACTGGGTTTGAAAATGCAATTTTTCAAAATGACTCATCATTTTGAAAAGGTTGAGCAAAAAGGAACTATAATAAGTTCTTTTTTCTTGTTTTTTTGAGGGTTTAAGCCTATAATAAAACTTACTTTTAGTTAGGGGAGTAGTCATGAATAAGTTAAGTCAATTATTGGAAATAGAGACGCAAAAAAGTAAAATAGAGGCTTTAAGAAAAAAGAACGATTTAGATATTTATAAAGATCTTTTAGAAGACCTAGAAGAAAAAGAAAAGAACATTTTAGAAGGCTATGGTCAAAAACATTATCATGAACTTTTAGATTTAATAGAGTTTATGAAATCAGAATTGAATTTTGATTTAGAATCTTTTTATATATTAAATGTGCTTAAAAATCCTTATATGAATGTTGCGACATTAAAGTGTTTTTATCGTTTACAATACTTATGGGAATTTATGTATTATCAATCTTTCAGCGCACTGACGCTGGAAGAAACCAAAAGACTTCCCAATAATCCTTATTTCAAAATATATCAGGAAGCCTTTTTAGAATATCAAGATTGGATGAGTTTAGTCTATCACGACTTTAATCACCAAAGTGAAGCAAAATACCAAGACTATGAAAATCATGAAGTAATGTCCATACCATTAAATGATACAGCCTATGAAGAAGCGATCAAAATCATTGCCAAAAAAATGAGAATTTTATTTATAGACTTGATTAATGGCAAAGATAAAGAAGAGTTACAGGAAGAAAAACTAAAGTTATTCCAATACGGCTTAAGACGAGTTAAAGAATCTTATCGTGCAGATATCTGGGAATTGCTTATGCTAACTTTGCTTAAAGAGAATATAGATGTTGACCAAGAAACATTATCAAAAGTCAATGCAATCTTGAGTAGTGAAAACTGTGAGCCTTTATCTTTTGATTATCAAATAGATGAAGAAGAACTAAAGGCAAGAGAGCTACTGGAGTATCCAACAAATCGAAGTTTTTCTTTTAAAGAAATGAAACAATACGATGAATTATATGAAAAATTCAAATCTATTGATGCTGCATTATTTAAGGTATATCAAGCTATGATGATAAGTAAGTTAAAAGGAGAACCAAGTAGTAGCCGTATAGATTTAAAAAAACAGTTTGCCAAATTGAATGGACAAGAAGACATCCTTTGTGCCTCAGATAACTATTTTGATTTTTGCCTATATTTACGAAAAGCTTATTTTACTTCTGAAGACTGTCTTCCATTTGAATTTTTAAAAATGATTCCAGAAAATGATCAAGACAAGCAAAGATTAGAAACACTTGTTCTTCATCGCATCGTCAATCGAACACCAATAAATAAGGATGATCCACTAAACTATAGTAATAAAAGTAGTACCCAGACTATTGAAGAAGAAATTAATGCAATGGATGTCGAAAAAAACAAACAACTACTATATATTTTGATGCGTTATGTTTTAGGCCAAATAAGTGAAGAGACATTTTATAGTGAATTAGAAAATTTAGATTTTGATATTGCAACTGAAACGTCATATCAATATGAAAATGCTTTAGCCAAAATGCAAGAAGCTATAAACAATAATTTCTATAATATACTACTAGAAAGCAACGAACAAACCCTTGCTTGGTATGCAATGTTTTTAGATGAAAGTCATTCTTACATGCTTGTTCAAACAGATTTTGATTATCGACCTGACGTCCTAAATATTAATGGAGAGTTTTATGAGGATTTAAAAGAAATCGTTATAGAAGATGCTCAGTATGTGATAGGAATGGCTGATGAAGAAAACTTAAGTCAAAAAGAGATTCTGCTACAGTGTTATTTAAAAGCTTGTAAACGTCTTTTAAAGAAAACAGATCAAGCACTTATCACAAAAATGTGTGAAACAGAAGACAAATGTTCAAGAAAAAGAACCAAATAAGTGCAAATGCGTGTTATAATGAATGGGCAAAAGGAGTAAAGAATATGAATAATATAGATGTATTAGCAAAAAATATGGGAATTAAAACAAGTCAAATAGAAGCAGTTTTAAAATTATTAGAAGAAGGCGCTACCATTCCTTTTATTGCTCGTTATAGAAAAGAAGCAACTGGTTCTTTAGACGAAGAGCAAATCAGGACGATCGAAAAAGAATATACTTACTTAGAAAATCTATTGAAAAGAAAAGAGGATGTCATTCGCTTAATTGAAGAAAAGGATTTAATGACCGATGAATTAAAAGCTCAAATTCTAGCTTGTGAAAAATTAAGTGAAGTAGAAGACTTATATAGACCATTTAAAGAAAAGAAAAAGACAAAGGCATCTGAAGCCATTAAAATGGGGTTAGAGCCATTAGCTAAAAAAATTATGAGTTTTCCAACAAAAGGCGATTTAGAAAATTTAAGTACAGGATATAACTGTGAACCAACAAAAGCTATTGAAGGTGCAAAATACATTATTGCAGAGTGGATCAGTGACAACGCTTACTACCGTAAAATAATTAAACAAGAAATCTTTAAAAATGGTCACTTTCACAGTAAATTAAAAAAGAATGCAACTGATGAAAAGAAAGTATATCAAATTTATTACGATTTTGATGAACCAATCAAATATGCGCGTCACTATCGTATCCTGGCTATGAATCGTGGGGAAAAAGAAGGTGTTTTATCCGTCTCTTTAGAATTTGATAAAGAATATATTTTAGAAATGCTAAAAAATAAGATCATTAAAAACAAAGATTCTTTTGTTGTTCCTACAGTTGTTGAAGCAATAGAAGATTCTCTAAAACGGCTAATTTATCCAAGCGTGGAAAGGGAAATAAGAGCAGAAAAAACTGAAGATGCTGAACAGAAAGCTATCGTGACTTTTCAAGAAAACTTAGAACACCTTTTGATGACCAAACCAATTAAAGATAAAGTTGTTTTAGGATTTGACCCCGCTTTTCGAACCGGTTGTAAACTAGCCGTCTTAAATCCATATGGAAATGTTTTAGAAATTGCGACAATTTATCCTCACGAGCCTAAAAAAGAAGTAGAGAAGAGTGCCGAAACATTAAAAAAATTGATTGATAAATACAAAGTTCAAATCATTGCTATTGGTAATGGTACAGCATCAAGAGAAAGCGAAGCCTTTGTAGCAAGTACAATTAAAGGCTCAGGAGTTTTATATAACTTAGTCAGTGAAGCTGGTGCTAGTGTTTATTCAGCAAGTCCTCTGGCAATTGCCGAATTTCCAGATCTAACCGTTGAAAAAAGAAGCGCTATTTCCATTGGTAGACGCGTTCAAGACCCTCTTTCAGAACTAGTTAAAATCGATCCAAAAAGTATTGGAGTAGGTGAGTACCAACATGATGTTAATCAAAAGGAACTTGGCGAAGCCCTAGATTTCACCGTATCTAAAATTGTAAATGAAATCGGTGTGAATATTAATACAGCTAGTAGTAGTATCTTAAAACATATTTCAGGTCTAACCAAAAAAACAATAGATAGCATTTTAAAATTCAGAGAAAAGAAGCCTTTTACTTCTAGAGAAGAAGTAAAAGAATTGTCTGGCTTCAGTGATAAAGTTTATGAACAATCAATCGGTTTCCTAAGAATTGTCGATGGCTCAAATGTTCTAGATAAAACGAGAATACATCCCGAAAGTTATCCGCTAGTTTACAAACTTTTAAAAGAATTAAATCTAGATTTGAAAGACTTTGGAACCTCATCATTTAACGAAGCATTGTCAACATGCAGTGTCAATGAGTTAAGTAGGAATTTGTCAACAGATACATACACTTTACAGGACATTGTCGATGAGCTTCAAAACCCAGGTATGGACTACCGAGATAAATTAGATGACGTTGTCTTAAAAAGTGATGTCTTAACCATAAATGATTTAAAATTAGGTATGGAACTAACCGGAACCGTTCGGAATGTGACAAGCTTTGGAGCTTTTGTAGATATTGGTTTACATGATGATGGTTTAGTACACATTTCTAAAATGAGCAAATCCTTCGTCAAAAACCCAAGTGATATCGTCAGTGTAGGTGACATAGTCAAAGTTTATGTATGTGGCATAGACTTAGAAAAAGAAAAAGTTCAATTATCCATGTTAAAAGAAAAATGCACAGAATTTTAAAAAAACTGTGCATTTTTGCTGTCAGAAAACGTGTTTTTGTCAAAAAATGTGCATTTTGAGATAAAAATAATTAAATTTGCGCAGTTTTTTTAAAATTCTGTGCAAATTTAATTAGAGTTTAATATAGTATAAATTTTTTTGTATTTATAAGCCCATTTTGTATATGTAACATCATGCTCAATAATATCTAACTGGACTAGTTGTTCAATAATATTTGATACAGAATTACGCGATAATCCGGTCTCATTCTCAATGTCCTTCTTAGTGAAAATAACGGTCTTCAAAATAGCTGGCATAACTAGATAAACAGACTTTCCTTTAATACATTTAACTGCTTCTAAATCGGCTTTATATTGGTCTTTAATTTTATATATTTTATAGATATAGTTGTTACATTGTTCAATAATACATTGTAGAAAAAATTTTATAAAACCAGTCATATTGCCACTGCGACTTTCATTTAAAAACTTATAATAACTTGGTTTATAAAGTTCAATAATTTCTGATAAAAATAGAATGGGCATATCTCCGCTTAGTTTAGATAATTGAATGGGAATTAAAGCTCTACCCAGTCTTCCATTGCCGTCACGATAAGCATGAATGGTTTCAAAATGGGAATGAGAAATAGCCAAATTAATAAAAAGAGGATCAGTATAAGGATCATTCATATATTGATATAAATTATCTAGTAGTAAAGGTACTTCGCTTGGCTCTGGAGGAATATAAGTGGCATCTTCTATTGCACATCCTCTAGGACCAATCCAATTTTGAATCGTTCGTATTTGTCCAGGAGTTTTTTCTTTTCCACGCACACTGTCTAATAATATTTCGTGAAGTCTATTTACAAAAGACATAGATATTTTTTCCTCTTTAACCGTTTCAGCATATTCAATGACTTTTTTTAAATTATAGATTTCTTTATTTTCATCATTTTGAGGCATAAATTTTAAATAGTATAATTCATCCTGCGATATTTGAGTGCCTTCAATTTGGGTTGATTTCAAACTTTCATTTAACAATAATGAATCTAATAAAAGCTTGGGATCAAACTCAAGGTTATTCAAAGCAGTTTTATATTCACCATATTTTTCATTTGCCATGGCTAACAATTTTAATAAATCTTTATCTATTGAATAAGATATTGGTAGTTTTTGACCTTGAAAAGGTTGCATTTCAATCATCTCCTTTAATAAGTATATTTTAACATAAGAAAAATTAAAAATGCACAGAATTTTGAAAAAACTGTGCATTTTTGCTGTCAGAAAACGTGTTTTTGTCAAAAAATGTGCATTTTGAGATAAAAATAATTAAATTTGCACAGAATTTTAAAAAAACTGCGCATTTTTCTTTTTTCTTTTAATCTGAAGAAAAAAAGGATATAATAATAAACAAGAGAGATTGGTGATAACTATGTGTGGAATTGCCGGATTCATAGGTAAAGAAAAAAATATGAAAAAGACATTAAAAAAAATGACGGATCGCATTAAACATCGTGGGCCAGATGCAGAAGGCTTTTTTGTAAGAGGAAATGTCGCTTTAGGACAAAGACGATTGTCTATCATAGACATTGAAGGCGGACTCCAGCCAATGTTTTCAAAAGACGGAAATTATGTTGTTGTTTTTAATGGTGAGATCTATAACTATCAGGAAATAAAAAAAGAATTAAAAGACTATCCATGGCAAACCAACAGCGATACCGAAGTCCTTTTATATGGTTATCAAGAATGGGGAAGTGACTTGCCAAAACACTTAAGGGGAATGTTTGCCTTTGCTCTATACGATATAAAAGAAAAAACACTTTTCTGTGCTAGAGATCACTTTGGAATCAAACCATTTTATTATTATCAAAACAAGGGTTCATTCTTATTTGTCTCTGAAATCAAAGCTTTTTTAGATCACCCTAAATTTGAAAAAAAATTTAACGAATCCATTTTATCTGCATATCTATCATTTAGTTTTACGCCAACCACAGAAACGTTTTTTGAAGGTGTAAAAAGATTAGACGCAGGTCACAGTTTAACTTATAAAGATGGTGAAATAAAAATAGAAAGATACTTTAACTTAACTTTTCCAATTGAACATAAAGATTATGATGAAGTAGTAAAAGAAATTGATAAAGTGATGAAAGATAGTACAGATCATCATATGATAAGCGATGTTGAAGTAGGCTCATTCTTGTCTAGTGGTATTGATTCATCGTATTTAGTTTCTCTTGCTAAACCAGCAAAAACTTATACCGTTGGTTATGATATTCCCCGTTATAATGAAATAGATTATGCTAAAGATTTAACAGACAAATTACATATAACAAATATAAGCAAAAAAATAACCAAAGAAGAATATATGCAAATTTTAGATAAAATTATGTATCATATGGATGAACCAGCTAGTGATCCAGCTATCGTCGCCCTTTACTTTGTTGCCAACCTTGCTAGTCAAGATGTTAAAGTCGTTTTATCTGGTGAAGGTGCAGATGAATTCTTCGGTGGATACAATTACTATCGTGAAGAAGTAGACTATAGTTTTTATAATAAAATTCCTTTCTTTATTCGTCACGGTATATCGAAATTTTGCTCTTTATTTCCTCCCGTTCGTGGAATCAATTTTTTAGTTCGTCGTGGTCAAAAACTAGAAGATAGCTATATAGGAGTCAATAAAGTGTGGACAGAAAAAGAAGTGAAAAAACTCCTAAAAATTCCTGTGACAATAGACAATAAAGAAATCACTAAACCGGTGTACGATGAATTTAAGGGTGAAAGTAACATTGTCAAAATGCAAGCTGTCGATATTAACTTCTGGCTTATGAAAGATATTTTACAAAAAGCTGATCGTATGACCATGGCAAATTCTTTAGAAGGAAGAGTACCTTTTGTTGACAAAGAAGTGTTTAAAGTTGCAAGCACTTTGCCATTGGATTATAAAGTGACAAAAGAAAATACCAAAGTAGCTTTAAGAGCGTCAGCGAAAAAAGTTATTCCAAATGAATCTTATAAAAAGAAAAAATTGGGCTTTCCTGTTCCAATTCGTGATTGGATGAAAGAAAGTGATGTTTACAATGAGCTAAAAGAAACCTTTCAAAGTAAAACAGCGCAGAAATACTTTCAGACTTCAAAACTTTTAAAAATGCTTGACGATCATCAAAAAGGTAAAAAAGATAATTATCGAAAACTATGGAATGTATTTTGTTTCTTAAAATGGTATCATGTCTTTTTTGAGGAGTAAAAATTTACTCTTTTCTTTTTTTAATTATTTAAAATTGGTGATGAATTCCGTTTTTTCTGATATACTTTATAATAGAAAGCAGGCCTATATGAAAACAATTACATACTTATATATTTCCCTTCTTGCCTTTATATTATTTTTCTTTATTACTATTTTTATCGTTAATGGTAATCCCATTTTTTTTGATGAACCCATAAGAAATATTGTATCTTCTTGGCATGCAGATAATTTTTTTAAAGGAATAACTAACTTAGGAAACGTATACTATATTCTCATTCTTATTTTTATAGGTTTTTTATTCTTTCATAAAAAAAGCAATTTTAAATTTTTAATTAGCATGATGCTTATTAATACAGCAGCCAATGTTATTCTAAAACTTTTTTTTGCCAGACCACGCCCAAACTATCCTCGTTTAATTGAAGAAACTGGGTACTCTTTTCCAAGCGGTCACGCCATGGGTAGTCTAATGTTTTATGGACTACTAATCTACTTTCTATGGCAATCTAAATTTTCGATGCCAATCAAAGTAATGGGGACCATTATTTTAAGCATACTAATTCTTTTGATTGGTATAAGTCGCATATACCTCGGTGTACATTATTCAAGCGATATTCTTGGAGGCTTTTTAGCCAGTACCTTTTTGTTATGTTTTGGCATTTTTTTCTATCAAAGTATGCAAAAAAAAGAAAGATAATCTACTACTTCTTTCTCCTTTTAACTTTTTCACGTAAGACTTGTAAATGTGGAAACGCATGTATAAGTCTTTTTTCAAATATCTTCATTGATTTTTCAACCTGTTTTCGAACAAGCTTTGTAATTCTTTCCGTATCATCTTTACGAATAATCTGTTTTTGTTGTACTTTGCGACTAATTTCTTGAACGTTTTTAATGATTTTAAAGGAAATGACATTGTCAACAATGTAAATAATCAGCAGAAAAATTCCCAAAACATAAACAAGAAAATGTGGAAGATGTCCTAAAAGAGTTAGGAAAAACGGATTAACCTTATACATAATAAGTAGCCCAAATAATCCAAAAGGAATCATTGTCTCTAAGCAAATTCTTCCGTTAATATTAAATCGATATTTTGTATAATCCCACCATCTCGTATGGAAAATCTTCTCTAAGAAAAAACTGGTAAAATACTCCAAAAGAGAACAAACTAGAACAATCATAATAAATAAAGTAAACGGATCATCTAAATATCTTTGAAGTAAAACGCTCATAAGTATGGCCCCATAACCGTAAATAGGGCAGTAAGGACCAATCAAAAACCCTCGGTTAACAAACTTTTTTTCGGAAACAAGCTTGCATAAAACCTCCAAACACCATCCTACAAAAGAATAGAGAAAAAAAACTAAAATATAAAGAAATATAGTATACATAATGCCACCTTTCGCTACTATTATAACGAAAATGAAAAAGAAATGCGAACTATTTCGTAAAACGGCTTAAACATCGTTTTAATTCTTGATTAACTTCTTTTGATATTAAATCCGTTGCATCAATCTTTTGAGAAAAATCCTTTTTTACCTTTTTTAAAATAGAAAAAGAAATCAGACAATCAAGAACAAAAAGACAGAGCAATGAAAATTGAATGGTATTTAAAACAGGCAAAGGAATACTCTGCAAAAAAGTATTTAAAAAAGGTTGAATAAAATGCGCAATAAGTACAGATGATACTCCAAATAAAGTAAGAGCTTCCAAACAAATTCTTCCATTAAGATTAAAATAAAAGTTAGAGTAATCCCACCATCTCACACGAAAAACTTTTTCTAAGAAAAAACTTGTTGAATACTCTAAAATAGCACAACAAACAGCTGTCGCGAAAAACAAAGAAATAGGATGTGAAAATCTTGGCGCTAAAACACCTAATACGAATAAAATAGCAAAACCGTAAATAGGACAATAAGGTCCTAACAAAAATCCCCGATTTACAAATCGTCTATTTAGAGCAAATTCTAAGGCCACTTCACCAATCCAACCAATAAAAGAATAAATAAAAAAAAGTAAAATAATATTAGTACTACTCATAAAAAACAACCTCGTAGTATTATTATAACTTTTTTGTCAAAAACTAGTCAATCCTTAGAAGAAAAAGTATTAAAAAGTCCCAAAATCTTGTATAATAAAAATATATGGAAAGGATGATGGAAAGATGAAAAAGAAAACCGCAGCAGCATTGCTTGGTGGAGCAGCCATTGGCGCAGGGCTTGGCATTTTATTTGCACCAAAAAAAGGTAGTGAAACCAGAGCAGATTTAAAAGCTAAACTAGATGACTTAGTAAAAAAAGCTAAAGAAATTGATATGGATGATGTAAAGGAATACGTTGTTCAAAAATCAGAAGAAATTGAAGCTGCCCTAAAAGATTTAGATAAAGAAAAGGTTCTAGAAATCGCTAAGAAAAAAGCTAAAGCAATCCAACAAAGCGCTAAAGACTTAGTTGAATATGTAAAAGATAAAGGAGAACCGATGCTTACGGACGCTGCTAATGCTGTTCGTGAAAAGGCAATTGATGCAACCAAAGCAGTACTTGCCAAATTAGAAAAAAATTAATTTTTATTAAATTTATGATAAAACTCTCTAGCTTTTTAGAGAGTTTTTTTGTGTTACGAAAACCCCCTGTTGTACAGGGGGTTCTAAAGAGCTTTAGCGT
>ERZ1643251.1598-NODE-1598-length-25442-cov-5.875960_pt1 | contig 25442 bp, 22 predicted proteins | sample MGYA00579261_ERZ1643251 | MGnify/ENA primary metagenome ERZ1643251 (study PRJEB29033, sample SAMEA4952267) | chicken gut metagenome | biome: Broiler Chicken; feature: Gastrointestinal Tract; material: Caecum | place: Ireland | collected 2018 | study: Broiler... | reverse complement strand
CTCAGGTCTCATCCTTTTTTTCTTCACTGTCCAATATGTATTGTAGCGCTACAGGAGTTTTGTTCGTAAATTAGCATGTCCGCTTGTTTGCCTGCTCATGCCATGATATAATTTTTCGTTGATATGCTACGAATGGAGGAATGAGGTGTGGCCAACACCTTTTTGGCGACGGCGGCCTTCGGGCTGGAGGGTGTGGTGGCAGGCGAATTGAAGCGCATGGGCCTTCCCGCCAAGGCGGAAAACGGCGGTGCGCGCTTTGAGGGGACCTTTCTGGACGCCTTCCGCGCCAATCTGCACCTGCGCACCGCCGACCGCGTGCTGCTGGTGCTGGCCGAGCGCGAGGCCGTCACCTTCGAGGACCTGTTCCAGCTCGTGGGGAGCGTCGCATGGGAGCGTCTCCTTACGCGGGACGCGGCCATTCATGTCAGCGGCAAGTGCGTGCGCAGCCGCCTGATGAGCGTGCGCGACTGTCAGGCGGTGAGCAAGAAGGCCATCGTGCGGCGGATGATGGAGCGGCTGGGCGTATCACGCCTGCCGGAGACGGGCGCGCGCTTTCCCATCGGCGTGTCGGTGGTCAACGACCGCGCGCGCGTCACGCTGGACATGAGCGGCGAGGCGCTCAACCGGCGCGGCTACCGCACCTGGAACGGCGAGGCTCCCCTGCGGGAAACGCTGGCCGCCGCCCTGGTGGACCTCAGCCCCTGGCGGCCCGGCATGCCTCTCTACGACCCTTGCTGCGGCACGGGCACGCTGCTCATTGAGGCGGCCTTCAAGGCCACGTCCCGCGCGCCGGGCCTCACGCGCTCCTTTGCCTGCGAAAGCTATCCCTTTATGGACCGGGCAGGGATGGAGGCACTGAGGCGCGAGGCGCGGGAGGCCTTCCGTCCGGACGCGCCGCTTTCCATCGCCGGCAGCGACATTGACCCCGAAGCGCTTACGCTGTGCGGGCGGCATATCCGCCAGGCAGGGCTGGAGGGACGCGTCCGCGTACACCGCCAGGACCTCAAGACGCTCACGCTGGAAGGCCCCGCCGGGGTGTTCCTGCTCAACCCGCCCTATGGCGAACGCCTGAGCGATCGCGAGGGCGCGCGCGCCCTGTACCGCGAGCTGGGCTTGCTTATCAGGCGCCACCCCGGCTGGAGGCTGTGCGCCCTCTCCGCCGATCCCGGATTTGAGCGCGCCTTTGGCCGCCGCGCGGATAAAAAACGCAGGCTGTACAACGGCCGGCTGGAATGCGATTTCTTCCTGTACCTCTCCGGTGGCCAAGATTGACTTTCCGGCGGCCGTGCGGTATCATAAACCATGGATCATGCCGCCTTTCGGGCGATTTCATACGCAAGTAAGGAGAATGAAAGCATGTCGGTTTTGAAGCAAAAGATACTCGACCGTACCGTCACCCTGGGCGTGGTTGGACTGGGCTATGTCGGGCTTCCGCTCGCGGTGGAAAAGGCCAAGGCCGGTTTCCATGTGATCGGCTTTGACGTGCAGCCCCAGAAGGTGGATATGGTCAATCAGGGACACAACTACATCGGCGACGTGGTAGACAGCGACCTGAAAAAGATCGTGGAGGAAGGCATGCTGCGCGCCACCACGGACTTTGCCTCCGTGGCCTCGTGCGACTGCGTGTGCATTGCCGTGCCCACCCCGTTGGACGCGCACCAGCAGCCCGATATCAGCTATGTGCGCTCCTCGGCGGAGAGCATCATGCCCCATATGCACCGCGATATGCTCGTCGTTCTGGAGTCCACCACCTATCCCGGCACCACCGAGGAAATGCTCCGTCCCATTCTGGAAAAAAGCGGCCTCAAGTGCGGCGTGGACTTTTTCCTGGCTTTCTCGCCCGAACGCGTGGACCCCGGCAACGCCATTTACAAAACCAAGAACACCCCCAAGGTGGTGGGCGGCGTCACCCCCGAATGCACCGACATCGCCGCCACGCTCTACGAGGCTGTTCTGGAAGCGCCGGTGCACCGCGTGAGCAGCCCCGCCGTGGCCGAGATGGAAAAGATCCTTGAAAACACTTATCGCAACGTCAACATCGGCCTGATCAACGAGCTGGCCATCCTGTGCAACCGCATGGGCATCAACATCTGGGAGGTTGTCGAGGCAGCCAAATCCAAGCCCTACGGCTTTCAGGCCTTCTACCCCGGCCCCGGCCTGGGCGGGCACTGCATCCCGCTGGACCCGTACTATCTGAGCTGGAAGGCCCGCGAGTTCGGCTTCCACACCTCCATGATCGAAAGCAGCATGATCATCAACGACCGCATGCCCGAATACTGCGCGCAGCGTGCCATGGGCGCGCTCAACGAGCGCAGGAAGGCCATGAACGGAGCGAAGGTGCTGGTGCTGGGCGTGGCCTACAAGCAGGATATCGACGATTACCGCGAGAGCCCCGCCCTGCGCGTGATCGAGAGCCTGCGCAAGCTAGGCGCGCAGGTCAGCTACTATGACCCCTATGTGGAATCCTACCGCTATCAGGGTCAGGAGGAGCACCGCATCCCGGCCCTTGACAAGGCCGCATTGGAAAGCGCGGACCTGGTGATGGTGACCACCGCGCATACCTGCGTGGATTATGACTTTGTGGCCGAGCACGCCAGCCTGATCTTTGATACCAAAAACGCCATGAAGAACGTGAAAAAGCGCGAGAACATCCGCGTTCTGTGAGCCGCGAAAGGAGAGGCCGCTTCATCATGAGGGAAAAACTGCGCTATGCGCTCATCGGGTGCGGGCGAATCGCGCCCAACCACATCGCGGCATACCTGAACAACGCGGAGGATCTGGAGCTGTGCGCCGTATGTGACCCCGTTTCCGAACGCATGGAAGCCGTGCTTCGGCCCCTGCCGGAGCAGGACCGCGCCCGTGTGCGCCGCTATACGGACCATCGCGAGCTGCTTGCCAAAGAGGCTCCGCAGCTGTGCGCCGTGGCCACCGAAAGCGGCCTGCACGCGCAGGTGGGGCTGGATGTACTGCGCGCGGGCTCCAACGTGATTATCGAAAAGCCGCTGGCCCTGTCGCTGGCGGATGCGCGCGCGCTGATTGCCGAAGCGGATGCGCGGGGGCTGAAGCTCTGCGCGTGCCATCAGAACCGCTTCAACAAATCCATTCAGAAGATCCGCTCCGCCGTGGAGGAAAAGCGCTTCGGGCGCATGCTGCACGGCACGGTGCATGTGCGCTGGAACCGGGGCGAGGAATACTACCGGCAGGCCCCCTGGCGCGGCACCTGGGCCATGGACGGCGGGGCGCTGATGAACCAGTGCATCCACAGCATCGACCTGCTGCGCTGGATGCTGGGCGACGGCGTGACCGAGGTCATGGCCTATACCGACAACCTCAACCATCCCTATATTCAGGCCGAGGACCTGGGGCTCGCGCTGGTGCGCTTTGAAAGCGGGGCCTATGGCGTCGTGGAGGGCACCACCAACGTCTATCCCCACAACCTGGAGGAAACCCTTTACCTCTTTGGTGAAGACGGCACCGTCAAGGCCGGCGGCAAGAGCGTCAACATCATTGAGGAGTGGGATTTCCGCGACGGCCGCGGCGACCCTGCCACCATCAAGATGCAGTTTGGCGAGAACCCGCCCAACGTGTACGGTTACGGCCATACGCCCCTGTACGCCGATGTGATCGCCGCCATTCGTGAGGACCGCGCCCCCTATGTAGACGGCCGGGCCGGTATGCGCGCGCTGGAACTGGTGCTGGCCATCTATCTGTCGGCGGCGGCGCACCGGCCGGTGCGCCTGCCCCTTGCGGACTGCGCCACGACGGATTTTGAGGGGAGATTCGGCCGATGAGCGCATACATCCACCCCACCGCTGTGGTGGATGAGGGAGCGGAGATTGGCGAAGGCACGAAGGTATGGCACTTCTGCCACATCGAAGGCACCGCCAAAGTGGGCGCTGGCTGCTCCATCGGCCAGAACGGCTATGTGGGCCAGCACGTGACCATCGGTGACGGCTGCAAGCTGCAAAACAACGTGAGCGTCTATCAGGGCGTCACGCTGGGCCGCGGGGTATTCTGCGGCCCCAGCTGCGTATTTACCAACGATCTGACCCCCCGCGCCCTCTTCCCCAAGGGCTCCGCGCGCTTCGTGCCCACCGTGGTGGAGGACGGCGCCAGCATCGGGGCCAACGCCACCGTGGTCTGCGGCCACCGAATCGGGCGCTGCGCCATGATCGGTGCGGGCGCGGTGGTCGCCTGCGACGTGCCGCCTCATGTCCTCATGCTGGGCGTGCCCGCCCGGCCGCACGGCTTTGTGTGTACCTGTGGGGCGCTTCTGCGCGGCGCGCTGGTGTGCCCGGAATGCGGACGGCGCTTTCTTCCCGACGGGGAAGGGCTGAGGGAGGTCGAATAGATGCAGTTTCATGATCTGGGCGCGCAGTACCGCGCGCTGAAAGCCGAGATCGACGCCGGCATCGCCGCGGTGCTGGAAAAGGGACATTTTATCCTGGGTGAGCAGGTGAGCGAGCTGGAGGACGCACTGGCCCGCGACGTGGGACGGCGCCATTGCGTGACCTGCGGAAACGGGACCGATGCGCTGGTGCTCGCGCTCATGCTGTGGGGCGTGGGACCGGGCGACGCGGTGTTCGTGCCGGACTTCACCTACTTCGCCTCCGCCGGTTGCGCCACCACCGTGGGCGCGGAGATGATTCCGGTGGACATTCGCCTGGACACCTTCAACCTCGACCCCGACGCGCTGGAAGCCGCCGTTTGCCGGGTTAAGGCCGAGGGACGGCTGAGGCCCGCGGTGGTGATCCCGGTGGACCTGTTCGGCCTGCCGGCGGATTATCCGCGCATCCTGGAGATCGCCGCACGTCATGGCCTGCGCGTTCTGGAGGACGCGGCCCAGGGATATGGCGGGCGCATCGGCGACACGAACGCCTGCGCCTTCGGGCAGGCGGCCGCCACCTCCTTTTTCCCCGCCAAGCCGCTGGGCTGCTACGGGGACGGCGGCGCGGTCTTTGTAGACGGCGCGGAGGAGGACGCGCTGCTGCGCTCCTTGCGGGCCAACGGCAGGGGCGTTTCCGACAAGTACGACAACCAGCGCATCGGCATGAACAGCCGGCTGGATACCCTTCAGGCGGCAGTGCTTCTGCCCAAGCTGCGCGCGCTGCGCACCTATGAGCTGGACGCGCTGAACGCCGCGGCAGCCGCCTATGCGCAGGCGCTGGATGGGTGCGTGGAAACACCCCGTGTACCCGATGGGTATCAGAGCAGCTGGGCGCAGTACACCGTGCTGCTGGAAAACCGCGCCCGGCGCGACGGAGCGCAACGCTTCCTCAGGGAACGCGGCATTCCCAGCATGATCTACTATCCCCGGTGCATTCATCAGCAGACCGCCTACGCGGACCGGCAGTTTGACGATGCGCTGTATCCGGGCGCCCTGGCTGCATGCGACAGAGTGCTCTCTCTGCCCATGCACCCCTACCTGACCGGTGAGGACATCGGCCGGGTGGCAGAGGCCCTGCGGCAGTACTGCCTCGCGGGCCGGGACTGACGCGGGATAAGCGTTGAAGCGCCTTCATTCGGGAGGCGCTTTTTTCTATCCTGCTGGTCATCCGGGCGGGCGGGTGGTATAATGGTTGCAGCTTTGATTTTGACGGGAAAGGAGGCGGCAAAAATGGCCGTGATCAGGCCGCTTTGCGCGCAGGATGACTTTAACGAAGTGGGAGACGTGTATGTCCAGAGCTGGAAAGCGTGCTATCAGGGCCTTTTGCCGCAGGCATTTCTGGACAAACTGACCCACGACCGCTGGAGCGGCATGCTTCGAGCCGATCCCTCCGCCTCGCTGGGCGTGTTCGAGGATGGACGGATTGTGGGAACCGCCATGGTCAGCTATGCGCGTGAACCGGGGCGTGAGGGCTTCGGTGAGCTGGTCAGCCTGTACCTTCTGCCGGAGGCCATGGGACGCGGATATGGCCGCAGCCTGATGGAAGCGGTTTTGCAGAGGCTCCGGGAGGATGGGTGCGACGGCGTGTGCCTGTGGGTGCTGGACGGAAACCGGCAGGCACAGGATTTTTACCGGCATATGGGTTTTTACGCTTCGGGACGGTCTCAAAAGGAGCTGTTCGGCGGTGAGGAAACCGAGCTGGTGGAAATGGTCCTGCTTTGGGAGCATTGAAATTTTCATAAAAACGGTTTTCAAAAACTTGGCTATCAGGTATAATAAAAGTACGGGATGTGTTCTTCCCACGCAAATGCACATTCGGAGGACTATGTACATGCTACGACGCGCTTTGTGCTGCATAATCTGCCTGTTGCTGGCCGCTGCTCCCGCCGCTATGGCGGAAAACACCTTTACCATGGCCGGCTACGACGGAGAAAACAGCACCCACGACTGGAACACCAACGGTTTTTTCCTTCGCATGCAGGAAAGAACGGGCCTCACCTTTACCTTCGATCAGTATACCAGCCTGGAAAAGTGGCAGGCCGCCAAGGATGCGATGTTCGCGCCCGGCGGCAATCTGCCCGATGTGCTCTTCAAGGCGGCGCTCACCTCGGAGGAGATGATCCGCTATTCCGACAGCGGACAGCTCATCGACCTTGGGCCGCTGCTGGAGGAGAACGCCCCCAACCTTTGGGCGTTGCTGGAGGCCAATCCCGACTGGCGGGAGGCCATCACGCTTCCCAACGGAAAGATCGCGGCGCTGCCCGCCATCCAGCAACCGGCCCCGCAGAACGCCATGTGGATCAATCAGGCATGGCTGGACCGGCTGGGTCTGGAGGCCCCCACGGACTGGGACAGCCTGCGTCAGGTGCTGACAGCGTTCCGCGACCGTGATCCCAATGGCAACGGCAGGCAGGACGAAGTTCCCTTTGCCTTCCTGGGGCCGTGGGAGCTGAAGTTCTTCTCCCATGCCTGGGGCGTGGCAGCCAACGACTATAACATCTATCTCGACGATGCGGGACAGGTGCACTACTGGCCCGCGGAGGACGGCTTCTGGGATATGGCCCTGGCCCTGCGCGAGCTGTATCAGGAGGGTCTGCTTGACCCGGATGGCTTCGTCACGGCCGACGCGCTGCGCCGCATCACCGATGAGGATGCCGAGGCGGTCTATGGCGTGTTTTTTGCGCCGACGCCGGTGAATCTGGTTCCCTATGACATGTCCAGTGACTATGTGCTGCTGGAACCGCTCATCTTCGACGGAAAACAGATCTACCGCGACCTTTATGGCGAGGTGACGCGAGGCACCTTCGCCATCACCTCCGCCTGCGAAGACCCCGCGGCTCTGTTGGCCTGGGTGGATGTGCTCTACAGCGAGGAAGGCGCCATTGAAGCACTCGCGGGAACCGAGGGTGTGGATTATGTCATCGACGAGGACGGCAACTGGGACTGGAAGGGCGGCATGGAGGCCATGACCGCCTCCACGCTCAGCGAGCTGAGCGTCTATGATACGGGCGATATGCCCTGGCTCTTCCCCGACGCGTTCTATGAACGCTATCATGAAGAAAACGTGCAGCACGTCAATCGCGAGCTGCGCAAGCTGGATACCTATGTGGTAAGCCCTTTCCCCGTCTATACGCTTACGGAGGAGGAAAGCGCCCGCGCACTTGCGCTGCAATCCCGGCTGGGACCCTATGTGGACGAGACGCTTGCGCGCGTGGTGCTGGGAGAGATGGATGCCGACGAGGCCCAGACGTTCCTGGATGGGCTGTACGATCGCGGTATGCAGGAGATGATCGATTTGTGGCAGAGCGTCGCCGTCCGGCTGGGCGTGTGACGCAGCGTCCCGATACAGGCACGCGCCTTTACATCACCAAAGAAGGATGGATGGCTTATGAACAGGTACGCGCAAATGATCAGTGAACTCAAAACACCCGAGGTCATGAAACGTTTGACCTACCTTTACGGCCAGCGAGGCGGGATGCTGGTGGCCCAGAGCGCGCGGTATTCGCGCCTGCTCAAGCGGCATGAAGAGCTTGTCGGCTATGAAGGCCCCATCGCCATGGTCAGCGCGCCGGGACGCACCGAAATCGGCGGCAATCACACCGACCATAACCGGGGCAAGGTACTGGCCGCTGCCGTCAACCTGGACACGCTGGCCGCCGTCAGCCCGCGTGCCGACGGCGTCGTGAACATCCACAGCGAGGGATACGCCCCCCTGACGCTTTCGCTGGATGATTTGAGCGTGCACGAAGCGGAAAAGGGCACCACGGCGGCGCTGGTGCGTGGCGTGGCCGACGGCCTGCAGAAAGCGGGCCTGCGCGTGGGCGGCTTCGACGCGGTGATCACCTCCACCGTGCGCAGCGGCAGCGGTCTGAGCAGCTCGGCGGCAGTGGAGGTGCTCCTGTGCGCCATCTTTGACGAGATCTACAACGAGGGAAAGCTGGACTTCAAGCGCCGCGCGCAGATCTCCCAGTATGCTGAAAACGTGTATTTCGGAAAGCCCAGCGGTCTGATGGACCAGATGGCCTCCAGTGCGGGCGGACTGGTCTACATTGATTTCCAGAATGATGATCCCGAGGTGCGTGAAATCAGCTACGATTTTGCCGCCAAGGGCTATGCGCTGGTGGTGGTCAACTCCGGCGGCAGCCACGACAATCTGACGGATTTCTACGCTGCCATTCCCCAGGAGATGCGCGCCGTGGCCGCCTGCTTCGGCGAAACCTACCTGCGCCGCGTGCAGCCGGAGCAGTTCATGCAGATGGTGCCCCAGTTGCGCGAGCGCCTCAAGAATGTAAACGCTGACCGGGCGATTCTGCGCGCCGCCCATTACTTTGCCGAAAACCGCCGCGTGGCGGATGAGGTATCGGCCCTGCAGGCCGACGACCTGAACGCCTTCTTGCGGCTGGTCATTGAAAGTGGGCGCAGCAGTTTCTGCTACCTGCAGAACATCTTCGCGACCCCCGACCGGCAGGAGCTGTCTTTGGCGCTGATGCTGGCCGAAAGCAAGCTTCACAAGGACGGTGCGTGGCGCGTGCATGGCGGCGGATTTGCCGGCACCACGCTCAACTTCGTTCCCAAGCGCAGCCTGGACAGCTTTGTCAAGGAGATGGAAGCGGTGTTCGGCGCGCACAGCTGCAACGTGCTGGACATCCGCCCGGTGGGCCCCGCCTGCATCCGACTGGGGCTGTAAGGAGGACATATGAAGCGCATTTTTCTGATCGTGCTGGACAGCGTGGGCGCCGGTGCGCTCCCGGACGCCGCCGCCTACGGCGACGCGGGCGCGAACACGCTCGGACATATCATCGAGAAGGCGCATCCGCACCTTCCCAACATGGAGGCCATGGGCCTGGGCCTGATCCCGGGCGTTGGCGGCCCCAAGCCTGTGAGCGGCGCGGGCGTGTACGGCCGTGCCGCGGAGGTTTCCGCGGGCAAGGACACCACCACCGGCCATTGGGAAATCGCGGGCCTCAGGCTGGATACGCCCTTCCCCACCTATCCAAACGGCTTTCCGCCCGAAGTGATGAATGCCTTTGAGGCCGCAATCGGCACCAAGACCCTGGGCAACTATCCGGCCAGCGGCACCGCCATTCTGGATGAGCTGGGCGAGGAGCACATGCGCACGGGGTATCCCATCGTCTATACCTCCGCCGACAGTGTGTTTCAGATCGCCTGTCACGAGGACGTCGTTCCCCCGGAGCGGCTGTACGAGATGTGCCGCATCGCCCGTGGCATTCTCACCGGTCCCAACGCGCTGGGCCGCGTGATCGCGCGCCCCTTCGTGGGCACGGGCAGAGGCCACTTTGTCCGCACGGGCCGCCGGCGCGACTTCTCTCTGGAGCCCATTGGCCCCACGGTGCTCAATGCCCTCAAGGATCACGGCAGATTCACCATGGGCATCGGCAAGATCGAGGATATCTTCTGCATGAGCGGCCTGTGCGAAAGCGACCACGCCGCCGGCAACCCCGCCTGCGTGGATTCGCTCATGAAGGCCATGGCGCGGGATTTTACGGGCCTGGTATTTGTCAACCTCGTGGACTTCGACTCCGTCTACGGTCACCGGCGCGACGTGGCCGGCTACGCGCAGGCGCTGGAGTACTTTGACGGCCGCCTGAACGAAATCAAAGCCGCCGCCCGCGAGGGAGATCTGATTCTGCTCACGGCGGATCACGGGTGCGACCCCGCGTACACCGGCACCGACCACACGCGCGAATACGTGCCGATTCTGGCCTGGTCCCCGGAGATGACCGGCCTTTGCGACATTGGAACCCGCCGCACCTATGCCGATATCGCGGCCACGGTGGCCGATCTGATGGGCGTTCCGGAGCGCTTCGGGGCCGAGTCGTTTGCGGACCAGCTGTGAAACAATCGTTAAGGAGGAGCGTTTATGGGCGAGCAGAACGCGGCATATCTGGAAAAAATCAACCGTGCGGCGGCAGCCATTGAGGCGGCATGCGGCGGCGCGGAAATCGCGGTCATTCTGGGCAGCGGCCTGGGCGGCTATGCCGAGGCGCTGGAAAATCCCACATTTCTGCCCTATCAGGACATCCCCGGCTTTCCCGTATCGACCGCGCCGGGCCATGCGGGCCGCTGGTGCGCGGGCACGCTGCATGGCAAGCGCGTGTGCATGATGCAGGGCCGCTTCCATGCCTACGAGGGCTATGATCTGCGCGAGGTGACGTTGCCCGTGCGCGTGATGAAGCGCCTGGGCGTAAAAACGCTGATCGTGACCAACGCCTCCGGCGGGGTGAACACGTCTTTTACGCCGGGCGATCTGATGCTGATGACGGATTTCATCAATCTGTCGGGCAAGAATCCGCTGACCGGGCCCAACCTGGACGAATTCGGCCCGCGGTTCCCGGATATGTCGCATGCCTATGACGTGAGGCTGCAAAAGCTGACGCGCGATGTGGCCGCAAAGCTGGGGATCGCGCTGCGCGAGGGCGTGTACTGCTGGATGAACGGCCCCACCTATGAATCGCCCGCGGAAATCCGCATGGCGCGCATTCTGGGCGGCGACGCGGTGGGCATGTCCACGGTGCCCGAGACCATCGTGGCGCGTCACAGCGGCATGGACGTGCTGGGCCTGAGCTGTATCACCAACATGGCTGCGGGTATTCTGGATCAGCCCCTGTCCCATCAGGAAGTCATGGAGACCGGCGAGCGGGTAAAGGACACCTTCCGCGCGCTGGTGGACGGCGTGATCGCCGCACTGTGATTTTTTGCTGACAGGCGCTGTTTCGACGGCTATTTTCCTCCTTTCACGCGTATGGTATCACAGACCCTATGCGTGGAAGGAGTTTTTTGTATGAGAAGGGAGATCGTGCGGCTGTGCGCGCTGCTGCTTGCGCTGTGCTGGCTCGTCGGGCCGGCCCTGGCCGCGCCGCTGGAGGCAGAGCCGCCGGTCGCGCTGACATCGCCCAGTGCGATGCTGGTGGAGGCCGGTACAGGAACCGTCATCTTTGAAAAAAACGCCGATGAGCGCCGCCAGGCCGCCAGTGTGACCAAGCTGATGACGCTGCTCATCTGCTTTGAGGAGCTGGAGGCGGGCAACCTCCACCTGGACGACTCTGTAACCGTGAGTCAGGAGGCCGCCGCACAGATCGGGAGTCAGGCGCTTCTGGACGCGGGCGCGGTGTATTCGCTGGAGGATTTGCTGCATGCCACCATCGTGGCCAGCGCCAACGACGCGGCCTGCGCCCTGGCCGAGCATATTGCGGGCACGGAGGCAGCCTTTGCCGAGCTCATGAACGCCCGCGCGGCGGAGCTGGGCATGAACAACACCTACTACACCAACGCCACCGGCCTGCCGGATGACGCGCAGTACACCACCGCACGCGACGTGGCCACCCTCTCGGTGGAGATGTGCCGCCATCCGGACTATTTTAAGCACGCTTCGGTGTGGATGGACACGCTCACCCATCCCAGCGGACGCGTGACCGATCTGACCAACACCAACCGCCTGGTACGGTTTTACGAGGGCTGCGACGGGCTGAAAACCGGCAGCGCGGACGCCTCGCGCTACTGCCTGAGCGCCACGGCACAAAAGGACGGCCTTCGCTTTATCGCCATCGTGCTGGGGGCGGAAACAAGCCAGAAACGCTTTGACGAGGCGCGCGCCATGCTGGATTACGGCTTTGCCAACTACAAGCGCGTGACGGTGCTCACCAAGGGCGACCGGCTGGGCCAGCGCGTGCCGGTGCGCCTGGGCATGGCCAATGAGGTGGAAGCTGCCGTGGGCACGGGCATGAGCATGCTTCTCAAGCCGGGACAGGAGAAGCAGCTCTCGCTCGAGGTGGAATTGCCGGCGGAAGTGCCCGCGCCCGTGCATGCAGGCGACACACTGGGCATGATTCGCATTAAGCTGGACGGCAGCGTCATCGCGCGCCTGCCCGCCGTGGCCGCGGAGGACGTGGGCATGCCTGGATTGCTGGAAGGCTTTTTCCGGGTGCTGAACAATTGGAGATAAGCCCGATTCGGGCGCAGCCAAGGGCTCCGGTCACCGGATGGCTTCGGTCAGCAGGGCCCGGACCGTGGACGGCCGATGGAAAAGGGAGCTGTTTCCCGATGGAAGCAGCCCCCTCTCCCGGTGGTCCAAGGCGCGGCTTATGCGGTTCGCGTCCGCGCCATTCTTTACTGTTTTACACAAACGGATTATAAAACCGGTTTCCGTCCCAGAAGGTTACGATGAGGCTCATGGCCAGCAGCGCCGCGCCCAGCCCCAGGGCGATCCAGTCGCCCTTTTGGAAGGGACGCTCCACATACCAGGTGCGCTTTTTGTGCTTGCCGAACCCGCGCAGCTCCATGGCGTTGGAAATCACATCCACCCTGGCCAGGCTGGACATAATCAGCGGCAGAAGGATGCTTACGCTGTTTTTCAGTCGTTTGATCAGCTTTTCCTTCTTGCCCAGTTCCACGCCGCGGGCCTGTTGGGCCTGACTGATGTTGTGATAGTCGCGCTGGATGTCGGGGATGTAGCGCAGCGCGATGCTCACCGCATAGCCGATGCGGTAGGGCACGCCGATCTTGTTCAGGCTGGCGGCAAACTCGCTGGGATTGGTGGCGGAGATGAAGAGAATCGCCACCGGCAGCGCCACGAAGTATTTCAGGGAAATGTTGAGCATGTAAAACAGCTGCTCGCTGGTCACGTCATAGCGGCCCGCGATGTGCAGGAGCACATGCCGCGTCCCATAGATCTTGCTGCCCTGGTCGGGATCGAAAAGGTAGATGAAAAAGTTGTTAAGCAGCAGAAACACCAGCATGAACACCAGCATGAACCGCACCTCACGGATGCGGATGCGGCTTAAGCGGAAGGCTGCAAAGCTGAACACCATCAGCACCACCAGCACGCGCGTGTCATAGGTGACCATGCTGGCGAAGGTGAACAGCAGGAAGAACGCCAGCTTCGTCGCGCCCGTGAGGGCGTGCACCGGGCTTTTGCGGGGCAGGTAATTAAGCACCGTCGTGGCTGCCATGGCTGCGCACCTCCCTGTCATAAGCGATGAACCGTTCCACAAGGGCTTCCGGCGGCGCGATGCCCGCACGGCCTGCCAACGTGAACAGGCTGGTTTCCTTCAGCGCCGCCCGCTCTACCAGCTCCGGGTCGCACAGCACGGCGGCGGCAGACCGATCGGCAATGAGCCGCCCCTCGCTGAATACCAGCGCGCGCGGCGTGTATTCCAGCATCAGATGCATGTCGTGGGTAATCATCACCACGGTCACGCCCTGCGCGTTCAGCCCGCGCAAAAACTCCATGATCTCCGTGTAATGCTTGAAATCCTGCCCGGCGGTGGGCTCGTCCAGGATGATCAGCTCCGGCCCCATCGCCAGCACGCTGGCAATGGTCACGCGCTTTTTCTGCCCAAAGGACAGCGCCGAAATGGGCCAGTTGCGGAACGGATACAGCCCGCATACCCGCAGCGTGTCCTCCACTCGCGCGCGCGTTTCCGCCTCGCTCAGGCCAAGCGCCGCCAGACCCAGCGCCACCTCGTCGAAGATCATGGTCTTGGAAATCATCTGGTTGGGGTTTTGTATCACGTAGCCGATATGCGCCGCGCGTTCGCGGATGCTGTCGCCTCCGATGTCGCGCCCCTCAAACAGCAGCGTGCCCTCGTCCGGGGTTTCAAACCCGCAAACCAGCTTGGACAGGGTGGACTTGCCCGCACCGTTGCGCCCTACGATGGCCAGCATCTCCCCCCGCCGGATGGTGAAGCTCACATCCGTGAGCACGCGCCGCTCTCTGGTATACCCAAAGCCCAGGCCCCGCGCCTCCAGCAGCACGGGCTTCTCCGGTGGCGGCGGTTCCGGCAGCCGTGCCTCAAACCATGCACGGAGCCGCGCCGTATCCGCCTCATCCAGACTGAGGCTGTCCACATGAGCGGGCTTTTTCTCCGGCGTGATCGCCACGCCCGCATAGCGAAGCGCCGTGAGATAGAGCGGCTCGCGGATCCCGTTATCGGCCAGCAGGCTCGTGGAAAGCAGCTCGTCCGGCCGCATGTCGGCAAGAACCTCCCCCTCGTTCATCAGCACGATGCGGTCCACGCTGCGACACAGCACATCCTCCAGGCGGTGCTCGATGATGACTACCGCGGCTCCGGTCCTGTGCTGGATGTCGTCGATCAGCTCAATGGCCTGCTTGCCGGTGGCGGGGTCCAGGTTGGCCAGCGGCTCGTCAAAGAGCAGCACCTTCACCTCATCCACCATCACGCCCGCCAGGCTTACGCGCTGCTTCTGCCCGCCGCTGAGCTCATGCGGCGCATGGCCCAGGTGATGCTCCACGCCCACCAGCGTGGCCACGCGGTCCACCGCCTCGCGCATGGGGGGCTGCGGCATGCAGTCGTTTTCCAGCGCAAAGGCGATATCCTCGCCCACAGTCAGGCCGATGAACTGGCCGTCCGGGTCCTGAAGCACCGTACCCACGTGGCGTGACAGCGCAAACACGCCCGCCTTGGGCGCATCCACCCCGTCCACGGTGAGGCTGCCGGTGACCGTGCCGGGATAGCTGGACGGAATCAGGCCGTTCAGGCAGCTGCCCAGCGTGCTCTTGCCGCTGCCCGACGGCCCGGCGATAAGCACCCGCTCGCCTGGATAGATGTCCAGGTTGATGTGGCGCAGGGTGGGCTTCTTCTGCGCCCGGTATTGGAAGGAAAAGTCCTTGAAGGAGATGATGGGGGCCTGCAACGTCGTCACCTCGAATGCGCAAAATGGACCGCGCTAAGGGCGCGGTCCATCGGGGTTAGGGGGGTTACTCCTTGTCCAGAGAGCCCTTCTTGGCAATGGTCTTGGCATAGGCCGCCGCCAGCAGCGCGCCCACGATCACCGCGGTGAGGGAGTTGGCTACAGCAGCCACGGCGCCCTGCGCGAACACCTTGTTGACTGGCTCGGCGTAGATCAGGATATCCAGCACGGGCGCGATGCCCAGCCAGGCCACCACGTTGGCCACCACGTTGGCGATGGCGAAGGTGATGACTTCCTTCTTGCCGAAGGCGCCTTCCTCAATGGCGATCTTCTTGGAGAACAGGCCGACCACCACGCCCACGAAGGCGCTGGCGATGATCCAGCTCCACCAGGGGCTGCCGCCCCAGCTCAGGTCGATCAGCGTATGGCCGATGAAGCCGATCAGGCCGCCGGCCAAGGGGCCGTACATGGCGGCGAGCAGGCCCAGCACGGCGTATTGCAGGCTGATGTTGGTATTGGACACGCCGCTGGGTATTACCACAAAGCGGCCCAGCACGAAGAACAGCGCGGCGCCGATGCCGATGGCGACCACGGTCTTGATGGAGGTGTTTTTCATGATGATTCCTCTCCTCTTCCTCTTTGGTTTATGGCAAGCGGGGACCTCCCCGCGGGGGACGCTCATTCATAGATGATGCGCGGAGCCTTGCGCAGCGTAATGCGCCAGGTGATGCCGGTGCCGATGTTGTATGCCTTGGAAAAGCTGCCCTGGTTGATGGCCACGGCCACGCAGTCGAGGCTGTTGACGTAGAGGAGCGGCTCGCCCACGTTCACGTCGGCGAAGGAACGGGCGTACACCATGATGTTTTTGTACAGCGTGCGCGTATCGTTGGTAATGGTCACCTCCGCGCGGCTGCCATGCGTAAGGCCCAGCTTCAAAAACAGCTCACGCGGGATGTTGGTCCACAGCGATCCGAAGCGCACGTCCAGCACGTCGATGGTGCCGCTGACGCAGTCGCCCTCCATGGCGGCCTCCACCACAGGCAGCTCGATCACGCTGTCCGGCGGAACCTCAGGCCCCACCTGCTCAAAGGTGATGGCCCCGCTGGCCAGACGCGCGCCGGTGTAGGCGTAGATGTCGCGCCCATGGAAGGTATAGCTCTCACCGGAATTGGGCAGGCGATTGACCGATTCATCAATCACGCGGGCTTCGGCGATGCCGCAGATGCGCTTGACGTGCGTAAGGGTGCCGTTGTCGGGGGTGATCACATACTGTCCGGTCAGGGTGCGCACCGCGATGGAGCGCCTGGTAGAGCCCACGCCGGGGTCCACTACGCTGACAAACACGCTGCCCTCCGGCCAGTAGCTCACCGTCTGAATCAGCCGGTAGCTGGCCTCCCAGATGTCATACTGGGGGATGTCATGCGTAAGATCGAACACGCGCAGCTCCGGGCACACGTTCTCCGCCACGCCGTACATGGCGCATACCGCCCCGTCGGCGTATCCAAAGTCAGATTGCAGGATCATCGGCTGCATAAAAAGCCCTCCCGTTCCAGATGATGCTCACGCGACAGGCCAAGTATACCCGTGGCACATGGGCTTGTCAACTGCTATTTTGCGCTATCTTTTGATATCGTAGTTCATATTCATCAGGTTGCGGATGCCGCCGGCGTCGTCGATGAGGTTGGCGTCGCCGTGGATGGTGTGCTTGAGCACGCTGCTGGCCACCGCAAAGTTGAGCATGTCCAGCGGACGGTCCCCGTGCAGCATCGCGTAAATGAGCCCGCTGGCAAAGGCGTCGCCCCCGCCCACGCGGTCCAGAATGGTGAAGGTGAAGAGGCGGCTTTCAAACGTGTGACCCTCGTACCACATGAATGCCTTCAGGCTGTTCTCGCTGCCGCTGTGGACATAGCGCACATGACGCGCGATCACGCGCAGGTTGGGATAGCGCGCCACAAACGCCTGAAAGATTCGGTCCTGCTGCTCATAGGTGGGCTGCAGGGATACGCCGTCCTTCACATCGCCTTTGCTATGATCGCTCTCGTCGCGCCACAGATGATAGGGTTCGATGCCCAGCAGCACATCAATATAGGGCAGGCACAGGGTGCAGAAGTCCCGCGCCTGCTCCCATGCCCACAGTGAGCTTCGGAAATTGCCGTCAAAGCTGATGGTCATTCCCTTGGCGCGGGCAGCTTTCAGGCTGCTGAGCACAAGCTGCCGGCAGTTGGGCGCCAGGGCGGGCGTGATGCCGCTTAAATGCAGCCAGTCAAAGCCATCCAGCAGCTCATCCAGGTCCAGGCCGGAGAAATCGTATTCCGTGATGGCGCTGTGCTTGCGGTCATAGATGACCTCGCTGGAACGTATGCCATAGCCCGTCTCCAGAAAGTAGGCGCCCAGCCGGTGGGTGGGCGTCTGCTCGGGAGTGGAGAGGATCATGGGCGTACAGTCCACGTCATTGCTGCGCAACCAGCGCACGGCACTCTTGCCCAGGCTGTTGTCGGGCACCACGCTGAAAAACGTGCTGTCCACTCCCAGGTTGGCCAGGGCCAGGGCGATATTCGCCTCACTTCCGCCATAGCTGGCCTCAAACATGGACGCTACGCGGATTTTGTCATAGTTGGGCGGAGACAGGCGCAGCATGATTTCCCCAATGGTGATAAACTTTTTGCCGCCGGCGGCGAGCAATGGGTTATGATGGGCCACCGTGTATGACCTCCTTTGCCTCTGCGGGCAGGGTATCTCATGGCCGCCGGAATCATTGTAGCCTGTTTCCTGCCATTTTTCAACGGCAATCGCGCTGCGGCATCGCTTTGCCGGCAGATTCTGCGGGCAGGGATTGCTTCCTTTTTTGTCTTGCCTGTGCTATAATAAACCAAAGGTGCAAAAAAACTGAACAGGAGGTCACCCGCCATGGCTGAAACCAAAACAACGACTCCCCAGACTCGAAACCAAACGCCTCTCTACATCGTGTGCATTGCGCTGCTTGTGGCCGTTGTGCTGGCCATCGTGGGATTCGTGGGCAAGAATACCGCCAACCAGCAAAACGCCGAACTGACCGCCCAGCTTGAGGAGCTCACCGCCACAAAGGCCGATTTGGAAGAGCAGGTCACCGCCATGACCGCCGGACTGGAAGGCAAGGATGAGGAAATTACCAAGCTCAACACCCTGCTGGAGAACTTGGAAGCCGTCCGCGCGGATCTGGAAAACCAGCTGTCCTCCGCCGTGACGCTGAGCACGGATACCCAGGCCCAGCTGACCGAGGAGCAGGACCGCGCCAACGCGCTGGATGCCTCGCTCACAAAGACGGAGGAGGTCCTTGCCGATACGCAGGCGCAGCTGACCGAGGAACAGGACCGCGCCAATGCGCTGGATGCCTCGCTCACGAAGGTGGAGGAGGTCCTTGCCGATACGCAGGCGCAGCTGACCGCTGCCCAGGCGCAGGCCAGCGATCTGGCCGACCAGCTCTCCACCCTTGAGACGCAATACGGCGCGCTGGAGGAGAGCAGTACGACACTGACGAAGAAAGTGGAAGGCCTCACTTCTGATAAGGCTGATTTGGAGAAGCAGGTGGAGGAACTGACCACTTCCAAGACTGATCTCGAGGCAAAAGTGGCGGAGCTTGGCGACGCACTGGAGGAGAGCGAGGCACAGGTGCTACGGCTCAACGAGCTGCTTCAGCCCACACCCACGCCTACGCCTACGATCACGCCTACTGTTACGCCCGCGGCCTCTCCGGCCGGCCGCTGATGCACAAAGCAACAGAAAAAGGGAGGCGCTCCGCCGCGGCGGCGCCTCCCTTTTCCGTATCTGGGATTACATCAGGTTTTCAATCAGCATAATCGGTCCGTCCTGATAGATCAACGGATACTCGCCCAAGATGTCCCAGTCCATACCGATTTCATGGCAAATCAGGTAGGCGCTCTCCTCCTCCTGGCAAAAGGCTTCGATGCCTCCATCCATGCATACCAGATCGCCCGCAAGCATGGCGGTCAGCTCGTCGTCCTGCACCCAGGAGCGATAATCCACCGCATAATAGTTATTCTCGGATTCATATTGCACATAGATGCGCGTACCGGCATCCATCTCGCGGTCGAACATCTCCCAGATCAGCCGCTGGTACCGATCCTCATTGCCGCAAGTACTTACGTTCTCCCAGTTCTTCAGGCCCAGGGAAACCATCATGACAACCGCCGCAGCCAGGCAGGCCAGGCGTGGCAAGGCTTTCCATCCGGAGCGCAGTCCGCCGCGCGCCAGCTTGCCTAAGGCCATGCCAAACCCGACGGCCAGGGGGGGCAGGCACACATAGATGTACCACTGCAGCTTGCTCACGCACAGGCTGTAGAGCACCAGCGGGACGGCGAACCACAGCAGAACACCCCATTGGTCCCGGGAAAGCCGCAAACGCCGCACAGCCTTCCAACAGAGGGCGATCAGCACGGCGGCCGCCGCCACAAGGACGGCCCTGTCGGAAAGCAGGTAGGAAACATAGTACCCCGTACCGCCCCAGTGCTCCTCATGCACAGAGGTTGCGCGCTTCACCACGTCGATGGAGAGCATCTTTTCAAAAAACACCATCCCGTCGCGCTGGTATCTCGCGATCGCCCAGGGCGCAATAGGGAGGAGCCCGAAGAAGAGCAGCCCCAGATAATGCCGCGGTTTGAGCCGGCGGATTTCGCCCGTCACCACCAGGTACATAAGGCATGTGACCGGGATGAGCGCCGCATGCCAGCTCTTGCTCATGAACGCCAGGCCGAAGCACAGGGCGGTGCCGTAGAGCAGGCGCGGTTTTCCGCGGCTTTCCAGCATGAAGATCATGGCCAGCACGTAAAACAGCAGCATCTGCGCATCCGCGTCACCGAAGCGTGCAAAATGCGGTCCGTAGATGAAGCCGCACCCCAGCAGCATCAGCTGCGTACACAGGCTGGCAATCCGTCCGTAGCGCCGCCGGGTCCACAGGGCCAGCACGATCATGGTCAGCATCATGCTCAGGGCGCTGTAAAACCTCAGCCCCAGCGCGTTATATCCGAAGAGCCGGTAGCCCAGCATGATGCAGTAATCCGTCAGCGGGGGCTTGAGGTTCCAATAGTCCGGCTCGCCCCGGTAGGTGGTCACCACGTAGTCCCCGCTCTGCATCATCTCATAGGCGTTGATGCCGTGCCGAGCCTCGTCACAATCGCTGATGCCCGTTTCGCCCAGATTGGTGAAGAGCAAAAAGCCCCCCGCTGTCAAAAGCGCGAGCAGCAGCACCCAATACAGCGCATCCTGCCAAAGGTTTTTCTTTTGCACTCGGACCGCTCCTTTCGAGATCATGAGTCCACCGACAGGGATGTGAGAAAGTGGATCTCCAGCTCATCATGCAGGGTCGTACCCGCAGGCAGGCTGCACAGGGCGCGTCCTTCTCGCTCCACACGCAGCAGCACAGGCCATGTATGCTCCCCATCGGAGCACAGCGCCCGGTAGTTTCCCCTGGGCACATCCTGCTTGCCGTTGGGCGTCATAAACAGCTCCCAGCGCCCGCCCCGGCGAGCGGCTACCGCCGCCTGGCGCAGATAGGGGCGCCCCAACAACGCCCGCGCGCGGGCCACGTCTCCCTGACGCAGCCAGCCGCGAATGGCGGTAGAGCTGACCTCCTGTCCCTTCAGCGTGATTTTGGACACCACTGCGGTTGAAAATCCCAGCGCATCGCCCAGCGCTGCCAGCAGGGTCGGTGTCCCTCCGCCCTTCTTGCCAAAGGTATGGTTATAACCGCATACCACATCCGTGGGATGGAACTGGCGAACCAGGTGACCGACGTAGTCCTCCGGCGGCATATCCATCACAGAACGGTCGAAGGGCATGGCGTAAAGCACATCCACGCCCAGGCTTTCCATCAGCCGGACTCGCTCGTCAAAAGTGGTCAGCATGGGCGGGCACTTGTCCGGCGCGATCAGCTGCAGGGGATGGTCCATAAAGGTGCACGTCACCAGCGGCACACCCTGCCGATCGGCCAGCGCGCGCCCTTTCTTAAGCAATACCTGATGGCCGATGTGCACGCCGTCAAACATGCCCAGCGCCACCACGCTGCGGTCGGCCGCATAGCGGCCGTCCAGAACGGTCTGCATCTGTTGTCCTCCTCATTTGCTCATTCCGCAAGCCAGGTTTTCACCTTGACCTCGCTGCCCTGCCGCTGCGCCACGGCCAGCAGCGCCTCCCCCAGCCGCAGTCCAAAAGGCTGCTCCGCACTTACGCCCTGTGCGGCAAAGCGATTCCATGGGATGTGGCCGCCGTTTCGCACGGCCTTTTCCAAATCCGGCGGCACCTGGGCCATGGCCATGGCCCCAAGGCCGGTTTCGGGCGGAAGCAGGCACCCGGCCAGCGTTCCCTGTGCGGCCTTTTCTGCGAGCGTCTCCAGCGTATAGGCCGTATCCAGCCCGAAAGGGCCGCTGCGTATGCGCAGCAGAAAGCGCATATGCGCGGGACAGCCCAGCGTCTCGCCCAAATCGTGGCACAGGGTACGCACATAGAATCCCCTGGAGCAGCGAACGCGCAAAAGCGCCCCATGTTCGGGTGTAAGCCCCGTAAGGTCCAGCGCATACACCGTGACTTCTCTGGCGGGGACGTTGGCCTCCCGGCCGCTTCGCGCCAGGTCGTACAGCCGCTGCCCATCCTGCTTCAGGGCGCTGTACATGGGCGGCGTCTGCAGGATTTTTCCTTTGAAACGCGGGAGAGCAGCGGCGATCGCGGCTTCATCCGGCCAGCGGTCTCCATGGACAATGGGTACGCCCTGCGCGTCCTGCGTATCGGTGGCCACCCCGAAGGCAACCTCGGCCACATATTCCTTTTCCTTGTCCTGCAAATAATCAAACAGGCGCGCAGCCTTTCCCACCATCACCGGCAGTACGCCCGCTGCCTCCGGGTCCAGCGTGCCGGCGTGGCCCGCCTTCACCCCGCCCAGCAGACGGCGCACACATCCTACCACCTGTGCGGAGGACATGCCCGGGGGCTTAAGCACGTTGAGAAAGCCGCACAGCGGTTTTGCCTGCGTCATGCATTCACGCTCCCAAGCGCCTCCGTCAGCGCGCCTTCCACGACCCGCACGACCTCAGCGAGAGGCATGTCCAGGGTCAGGCCGCTGGCCAACCGGTGCCCGCCGCCGCCAAAGCGCTCGGCCACCTGATCCACCCGCCAGGGCTCCAATGCCCGCAGGCTTACCTTCACGCGTCCATCCTCCGTCTCGCGGGCGAAGTATGCCATCGCTACCCCTTCCAGGTCGATGGCATAATCCACCAGACCATCGGTATGTCCCGCCTTTGCGCCCGCCTGACGCATCTGAGCGGCGGTCAGCGTGATTCCGGCCACCTTCCCCCCGCAGATCAGGTGCAGGGAGGGCAGCGTCTCCCCCAGCAGCCTTACGAAGGGCAGTTCCTTGACCCGGAACAGCCGCCTGGCATACTCCGCCAGAGGCAGCCCCGCATCCATGAGCGCAGCCATCATGCGAAAGCTCTCGGCGCTGGTGCTCTCGTAGATGAAATTGCCCGTATCTGTGGACAGGCCGGTATAGAGGCAGACTGCTTCCTCGCGGGAAAGGGCGCCATCCATGGCCTCCAGCAGCCGGTACACCAGCACGGCAGTCGCCGGAGCGTCGCCATCCACCCAGTTGATCTGGGCAAAACCGGGATTTGAGCTGTGATGGTCCACCACCGCGGTGCGCGCAGCAGCAAAAAAAGCCGGGGCACACGCGCCCAGCCGCTCCTTGCAGCTCACATCCACCGCAAGGGCCAGATCAGCCGCACCGGCCGCAGCCTCCGGGCCCTCCACCGCGCCCATGCGCGATAGAAAAGCAAGGTTGGACGGCACTTCTCCGTCCACGAGCAGCCGCACAGACTTTCCCATCGCCGTCAGACGCAATTTGAGCGCCAGCGCGCTGCCCAGCGTATCGCCATCAGGCGAGACATGGCAAAACAGCAAGACGCTGTCCGCCGCTTGAACGGCGGACAGCACCTGCTGCCGCGGATCGGGGTTATTCCTGACCGTCGCTTGATTCATCGTTCGTTTCTTCCTCCGAGCGCACCTGCTTGAGCACAGATGCGATATGGATGCCGTATTCGATGTTGTGATCCTCTTCAAAGAGGATTTCCGGCGCATAGCGGATAATCATGCTCTGCCCCAGCTCATGGCGCACGAAACCCGCCGCCTTTTTCAGCGCCGCCATCATGGGCGCGCGGTCGGCTTCCTCCAGAATGCTGACGTAGATCTTGGCGTAGCGCAGATCGCGCGTCACCTCAGCCCGCGTCACGCTGAAGGTGCCACGAATACGCGGATCGGACAGGCGATCGCGGATGATGCGGTCCACCTCGCGGCGAACCTGCTCTGAAATGCGGTCAATGCGTTGATAGCTCAATGGATCGCTTCCTTCAAAAACGTATGGTCACGCGGCGGGGAGGGAGCGCCCTCAGCGCTCGACCTCCTCCATGACGTAGCATTCGATCACGTCGCCTTCCTTGATGTCGTTGAAGCTGTCGAAGCTCACGCCGCACTCGTAGCCCTCGGCGACCTCCTTGGCGTCGTCCTTGAAGCGCTTGAGGCTGGAGAGCTTGCCCTCAAACACCACCACGTTGTCGCGGATGAGGCGCGCCTCGGCGTTGCGCTGAAGCTTGCCGTCCTTGACGTAGCAGCCTGCCACGGTACCCGCGCCGGTGATGCGGAAGGTGTTGCGCACCTCGGCATGGCCGAGGGTGACCTCCTTGTATTCGGGCTCCAGCAGGCCCTTCATGGCCTTCTGTACGTCCTCGATAGCCTGATAGATCACGCGGTAGAGGCGCACGTCCACACCCTCGCGTTCGGCAGCTTCGCGCGCGGAGGCGTCGGGGCGAATATTGAAGCCGATGATGATGGCGTCGAACGCGGAGGCGAGATTGACGTCATCCTTGGTAATGGCGCCCACGGCGCTGTGCAGCACGCGCACCTTGACCTCGTCATTGGACAGCTTTTCAAGCGCCTGCTTGACAGCCTCCACGCTGCCCTGCACGTCCGCCTTGATAATGATGTTGAGGTTGGTCAGCTTGCTCTGGTCGATGCGGCTGAACAGGTTATCCAGCGACACCTTGCTGGAGGCGGCCGCGCGTGCGGCCTTGAGCTTGTCGCGGCGCTCCTGCACCACCTGACGGCCCAGATGATCGTCGGCCACGGCCATCATGTCGTCGCCTGCGCTGGGCACATCGGTAAAGCCGGAAATCTCCACAGGCATGGAGGGTCCTGCCTCGGTCACGCGTTCGCCGCGGTCGTTGACCATGGCGCGCACACGGCCGCTGGCCATACCGGCCACGATGTTGTCGCCCACGTGGAGCGTGCCGTTTTGCAGAAGCACGGTGGCCACGGGGCCGCGCGCCTTATCCAGCTTGGCCTCGATGATCACGCCCTTGGCCATGCGGTTGGGGTTGGCGCGGAGCTGCAGCATGTCTGCCTCCAGCAGAATCATCTCCAGCAGCGTATCGACGCCCTCGCCGGTATGGGCGCTCACGGGCACCATGATGGTGTCGCCGCCCCATTCTTCGGGCACCAGCTCGTATGCGGTCAGATCCTGCTTGACGCGTTCGGGATTGGCGGCGGGCTTATCCATCTTGTTAATGGCAACGATGATGGGCACATTTGCCGCCTTGGCATGGTTGATGGCCTCCACGGTCTGAGGCATTACGCCGTCGTCGGCCGCCACCACGAGAATCGCGATGTCCGTGGCCTGTGCGCCGCGCGCGCGCATCGCGGTAAAAGCCTCATGGCCCGGCGTATCCAGGAAGGTGATGGTGCGGCCCTCCACCGTGACGGTGTAGGCGCCGATGTGCTGGGTGATGCCGCCCGCCTCGCCCGATGTGACGTGAGAGTGGCGAATATAGTCCAGAAGCGAGGTCTTGCCGTGATCGACATGGCCCATGATGGTGACCACAGGCGGACGGGGCTGGAGGTCCTCCTCCGCGTCCTCAAAATCGGTCTCGGCCAGGTCATCCTCAGCGGTCTTGGCCAGGTTCATCTCCAACGTCACGCCGAAATCGCTGCACACGAGGCTGGCGGTGTCAAAGTCCAGCTCGCTGTTGATGTTGGCCATCACGCCCAGGAGGAGCAGCTTCTTGAGGATCTCGCCCGCGGGCTTGCCGATGCGCTCGGTCAGGTCCTTGACGGTGATGGTTTCGGCGGTCATGTAGGCCTTTTCAATCTTGATGGGGGCCATGAGCTGCTGCGCGCTGGGCTTCTTCACGCGCGCACGGCGGCCGCCGCGCACCACATCATCATCCAGCCCGTTGAAATTCTCGCGCGCGAGCTGCTTGCGGTTACGGGCCACACGTTCAGGATCGTGCTGGCGCACGTAGTTTTTCTTGTTGGGATCGTAGTTGCTGACGCGTTCCTTCTCAACGGA
>ERZ1643251.1597-NODE-1597-length-25448-cov-38.430276_pt1 | contig 25448 bp, 31 predicted proteins | sample MGYA00579261_ERZ1643251 | MGnify/ENA primary metagenome ERZ1643251 (study PRJEB29033, sample SAMEA4952267) | chicken gut metagenome | biome: Broiler Chicken; feature: Gastrointestinal Tract; material: Caecum | place: Ireland | collected 2018 | study: Broiler... | reverse complement strand
ATACTTTGATTTTTATGAATAATTTGGTATAATTATGTAAGTGTTTTAAAAGGAGGGATTAATATATGGCTAAAAAAGGAGAAGCAAGAGAAAGAATTACTCTTCAATGTACAGAATGTAAAAGTGAAAATTATCGTACAGAAAAAAATAAACGTAATACAACAGATCGTTTAGAATTAAAAAAACATTGTCCTAAATGTAAAACTACAACAACTCACAAAGAAAAAAAATAAGAGGGGGTAAATTATGATAAATGTAAATGATATTAAAAATGGTATTACATTTGTATTAGATGGTGATATTTATCAAGTATTAGAATTTTCTCATGTTAAGCCAGGTAAAGGTGCAGCTTTTGTTAAAATGAAAATAAGAAATTTAAGAAGTGGTTCTACTACTGAAAAATCATTTAATAGTGGTACAAAATTAGAAAAAGCAATGATTGAAAAAAGACCTATGCAATTTTTATATGCATCAGGTGATTCTTATAACTTTATGAATATGGAATCATATGAACAAATTGAATTAACTAAAGATCAATTAGGTGATGATGTTAATTACTTAAAAGAAGGATTAAATGTTGATTTAAGTTTTTATGAAGGTGAATTATTAGGTGTTATGTTACCTGATAAAGTAGAGTTAGAAGTTACACATACTGAACCTGCTGTTAAAGGTAATACTACAAATAATGCTACTAAAGATGCTACATTAGAAACAGGCTTAGTAGTAAGAGTACCTTTATTTGTTGAACAAGGTGAAAAGATTATTGTATCAACTAGTACAGGTAAATACGATTCAAGAGCTTAAGATAGATTATTCTATCTTTTTTTTGCATATAAATAATAATTGTAAAATTCTTGACTTAAATAACTAAAAATTATATAATTTTGTAAGAATAGGAGATATGATTATGAATAGAAAGGCATTTACATTAATAGAATTATTAGCAGTAATTATAATATTAGCAATAGTAGCATTAATCGCAACACCAATCATATTAGATGTAGTAGAAGATGCAAGAAAATCAGCTGGATTATCAGAATCAAATATGATATATAGTAGTATAAATAATTATTGTGCATCAATAGAAATGAAAAAACAAATGGGAACATTAGGAGAAAATGATGTTGATTGTTCAAGTAAAACATCATTTACAACTGAAGAAATAAGTAAAATGGTTAATTTAGGAAGTGCAACAATAGAATCAAATAGTTATGCAAATGGTAAATTAACAAATTTAGTAGTTATAAGTAATAATAATAGATATGTATTATGCTCAAATGGAAGTATGGCATTAGAATCAGATGGATGCGAAGTAAATAAACCAGATTTAACATATAAAGATAATAGTGGAGCAAATAGTCCAGAATTATTAGATAATATGATACCAATAAAATATGATGGAAGTAATTGGATATACGCAGATATAAAAGAAGAATGGTATGATTATGATAAAAAAGAATGGGCTAATGCGGTAGTATTAAATGATGAAGTTACTAAAAATGTAGGAGATACAATAAGTGAAGATCAAATAGCATTATGGTATGTGTGGATCCCAAGATATACCTATACAATATTTAATGGAAATAATGAAAGTGTAGCGGAACAAGAAATACAAATTAAGTTTGAAAGTGGAACTTCTAGTAGTGGAACTGTAGAATGTGTTGATGCCGTAAGCGGAAGTGGAACAAGTAGTGAGACATGCACTGATTCAACAAATGGAAGTATAAAAAATGGAACAAGCACGTATACTCATCCAGCATTTACATTTGGAAATCAAGAACTAACAGGATTTTGGGTAGGAAAATTTGAAGTGAGTGGAAGTACAAGTCAAATAAAAATAAAACCAAATGTAAGCAGTTATAAAGGACAATCAATGGCATCATTTTTTACAGCAATTCAAAATATGAGTATAAGATATAGTTTAAATGGCGATAGTCATATGATAAAAAATATGGAATGGGGAGCTGTGTCATATTTATCACATAGTAAATATGGAACATGTACAGATGGAGAATGTGTAGAAGTAGGGATAAATAATAATAGTAGTTATATAACAGGATGTGGGGCGACAGCATGAAGTTCAGCTTCCAGTATGTGTAATGCATATAACACAACAACAGGAATGTTAGCAAGCACAACACAAAATATTTATGGAATATATGATATGCATGGAGGATCTTATGAATATGCTATGGGTAATATGGTAAATGGTAGTGGTAGTTTTTATTCAAGTGATTCAGGATTTAATACTATTTCGAGTTTAAAGTATTATGATAGTTATACTTATGGAAAATCTTATGCAGCACATAGTCGCGGTAAATTAGGAGATGCGACTAAAGAAATATTAAAAGCTTCTGGTAGTACATTTGGATGGTATAGTGGTTATATTGCATTCCCATACTCCACTTCTCCATGGTTTAATCGTGGTGGATACTATAGTAATGGTAATACTAATGGATTTTTCAGTTTTGATCTTAGCCATGGAAATGCAGTTTCTCATACTTCTACTCGAGCAGTATTAGTATCAAATGAATAATATATAAATAGATATAGAAATATATCTTTTTTTTGCAATCTCTTTCTTTTCATGATATAATTTTAAGTATGAAATATGTAATTGATGGTATAGAATATGATGTTGTTATAAATAAAAAAAACAACAAAAATACTTATATAAGAATAAAAGATAATAGTATATATATAACTACTAATTATTTTGTTAGTAAACATTATATTAAAGGTTTATTAGATAATAATTATGAAGTAATTAAAAAAATGTTACAAAAACAAAGTAAAAAGTTAGAAAGGAACGAAAATTTTTATTTTTTAAATAAAAAGTATGATGTTATTATTGTTAATACTTTAGATATTGAAATAACTGATGATAAAATATTTGTAAAAAGTATTGATTATTTAAATAAATGGTTAAAGAAAAAAACTAGTGAAATATTTAAAAGTAGATTAGATTATCTTTATAATAATTATAAAGAAAAAATACCTTATCCTACTTTAAGAATAAGAAGTATGAAAACTAGATGGGGTGTTTGTAATAGAAAAAATAATACTGTTACTTTAAATAGTGAATTAATTAAATATGGTTATGACCAAATTGATTATGTAATTATTCATGAATTAAGTCATTTTATTCATTTTGATCATTCTAAAAATTTTTGGTTGCAAGTTTCTAAATATTGTCCAAATTATAAGGAAATAAGAAAATCATTAAAAGAGGGTTAAATTTATGAAAAAATTATTAGTTTTGTTATGTTTTTTATTAGTAGGATGTAGTAATAGTGTTTATGATGATTATGTTAAAGAATTAAAAAATAGTGAAGCATCTAGTGAAATTCCTTTTGATATTGAATTTAATATTGATAATGTTAATGAAAATAGAATAATTTATCAAGTTATAATTGATAACCCTAAAGTAGATGCTAGTAATGTTAAAGCATTAGTTATTCATGATGCTAAAACAGAAGATATTTTTCCAAGTGTGGGAATAGTAGATGAAACAATTAATTTAAATGAACAAAAAGGAATTATTTTAATGGGATATATTAATAAAACAGAAGATATTAATTTTAAGGTTTTAATAGAGACTGATCAAAAATATATATATACTTACAATTATTGACATTATTAATAAATTGTTTATTATAAAATATAATTGGTGAATAATATGCAAGTAAAAATATTTGATGAAGGTCATGAAAAAGATTTAGAAGAAAGTGTTAATAATTTTATTAAAGATAAAGAAATATTAGATATTAAATATCAAGTGGCAATTAGTATAGTAGGGGAAGAACAATTATATTGTTTTTCAGCAATGATAGTTTATAGGAAGTGATTAGTTTGAAAAAAAATAGTTTTGTTGAAGGAGCGGTAATTTCAACAATAGGAATAGTTTTATGTAAAATTTTAGGAATAATTTATGTTATTCCTTTTAGGGCAATAATAGGAACACAAGGGGCTATATTGTATAGTTATGCTTATACAATATATGCAGTTTTTGCCTCATTATCATCAACGGGTATTCCTAGCGCAATGGCTAAAGCTGTAAGTGAATATAATACTTTAGGTTATTATAATGCGCAAGAACGGGCCTATAAAATTGGTAAATATATTATAGTTATTTTAGGAATAATTTGTTTTTTAGTTTTATTTATATTCGCACCCCAAATATCATATTTGATAATAGGTGATATTGAAGGTGGTAATAGCATAGAAGATATAACATTTGTTATTAGAGTTATATCAACTGCTTTATTATTTATTCCTATTTTAAGTGTTAGTAAGGGATATGTGCAAGGACATAGAATGATGGCTGTTCCTGCTATAGCCAATGTAATAGAACAATTAATAAGAGTTATTGTAATAGTAGGTGGAAGTTATTTAACTTTAAAAGTATTTAATCTATCAATAACAACAGCAGTAGGAGTAGCTACTTTTGGAGCAACTGCTGGAGCTTTAGTAGCATACTTATATATAATTAATAAAATAAATAAAAGTAGAGAAGAATTAAAAAGAGATGAAAAGCCTAAAAAAGAAGAAGCGAAATTAACTAACAAAGTTATTTTTAAAAGGATAGTTATTTATTCATTGCCATTTATTTTGATTGAATTTATTAGATCAATTTATAATACTGTTGATGTTTTTACCGTTGTTAAAGGATTAGTTAATTTAGGATATGATGTTAATACTGCTGAAAATGTTTTAAGTATTGTAACTACTTGGGGATCTAAATTAAATATGATTATTTTAGCGATAACATTTGGTCTTACTATGAGTATTATTCCAAATATCGTAAGAAGTGCTACTTTAAAAGATTATAAAGATGTATCAATCAAAATAAATCAGTCATTAAAAATAATATTATATACAGCTTTACCAATGACTTTAGGTATTTGGTTTTTATCTTGTAGTGTTTGGACAATATTTTATGGTTATGATAAGTTGAGTGTCGATGTATTTAGCTTTTATATATTACAGTCAGTTATTAATTCATTTTTCTATGTATTAGTTGATACTACTAATGCTTTGGATAAGCCTAAAATAGCTTTAGGTACATTATTAGGAAGTTTTATTTTAAAAGCAATATTAAATGTTCCAATGATGTATTTTGTAAAATTTATTGGATTTGATGCTTATTATGGAACAATCGTAACTACAATGTTAGTTCAATTTTTGGCAGTAATTTATTTGTTATATAAATTAAATAAAGTTTATAAAGTTAATTACAAAAGTAGTATTGTTCCAGCAATAAAAATAATTCTTATGAATGGAATAATGTTATTAAGCATAATGATTGTAAGATTATTTTTAGGTACTTTTGAACCAACTAGACTATGGGCTTTATTAGAAATAATAATATATTCATTAATCGGTGGAGTTATCTATTTAGTTTTATCAATTAAAAATAATATGTTAGAAGAAGTATTTGGTAAACAATTTATAAATAAAATTTTTAGGAGGTAAGAATGAAAATATTAGTAACTGGTGGATGTGGTTTTATTGGAAGTCACACATGTTGTGAATTATTAGATAATAATTATGAAGTAGTTGTTATTGATAATTTATCTAATTCCAAAGAAGACGTAATAGATAAAATAAAAGAAATAACAAATAAAAATTTAAAATTTTATAAAGGTGATTTATGCAATAAAGAATTAGTTGATAAGATATTTAAAAATGAAAATATTGATGCTGTAATTCATTTTGCAGGATTAAAAGCTGTAGGAGAAAGTGTTAAAAAACCTTTACTATATTATCGTAATAATATTGATTCAACTTTAACTTTATTAGAAGTCATGAGCAAATATAATTGTAAAAAATTAGTTTTTTCTTCAAGCGCTACTGTTTATGGTAATCCTAAAGCTTTACCAATAAAAGAAGATTTTCCATTACAAACAACTAATCCTTATGGTTCAACAAAATTATATATTGAAGGTATTTTAAAGGATTTATATAATTCAGATAACGAATGGAGTATTGCTGTATTAAGATATTTTAATCCAATCGGAGCTCATAAAAGTTATTTAATTGGAGAAAATCCTAATGATATACCAAATAATTTAATGCCTTATATTGTTAAAGTAGCAACTAAAAAATTAGAACAATTAAGTATATTTGGTAATGATTATAATACTGTTGATGGAACTGGCGTTAGAGATTATATTCATGTTGTCGATTTAGCTATTGGTCATATAAAAGCTATTGAATTAATCAATAAAGAAAAAGGAATTGATTTTTATAATTTAGGTACAGGTCATGGATATAGTGTTTTAGAAATAGTTAAAACATTTGAAAGAGTTAATAATATTAAAGTAAATTATAAAATTACTGATCGTAGGCCTGGTGATATAGATGCATGTTATGCTGATTGTTCATATGCATTAAAAAAGTTAAATTTTAAGGCAACTAAAACAATAGAAGAAATGGTGAAAGATTCATATGAATACGCTAAAAGAAATTCCTAAAGTAGAATTACACGTTCATTTAGATGGATCAGTTAGATATGAAACATTAAAAGAATTTAAAAATATAACAAAAGAAGATGTAATGTGTAACAATTGTAAAAATTTATCTGAATATTTAACTAAATTTAATTTACCAATAGAAATAATGCAAACAAAAGAAATGTTAACTAGAATTGCTAAAGAATTAGTAGAAGATTTAAAAAAAGATAATGTTATTTATGCTGAAGTTAGATTTGCCCCTATTTTACACACTAAATATTTATCTTTAGAAGAAGTGGTTGAAGCTGTATTATTAGGATTAAAAGATAAAGATTTAAAAGTTAATTTGATATTATGTATGATGAGAAATAGTAATTTTATAGAAAACAAAAAAATTATTGATTTAACATATAAATATTTAAATAAAGGTGTAGTAGGAATAGATTTAGCTGGTGATGAAAAAAATTATAAAACAAATAATTTTAAAGATTTATTTAAAATAATTAATGACTTAAAAATGCCATTTACTATTCACGCAGGAGAAGCTGATGGAATTGATAGTATATTAAGCGCTATTGATTTTAATGCTAAAAGAATAGGCCATGGCGTTAGATGTATAGAAGATGAGAAAGTTATAAATTTAATTAAAGAAAAAAATATAACTTTAGAAGTATGTCCTACTAGTAATGTTGATACTAATATGTTTGATTATATTAATCATCCAATAAAACAATTATATGATCAAGATGTTTTAGTAACTATTAATACAGATAATAGAACTGTGTCTAATATAACATTAACCGAAGAATATGAAAAATTAAATAAATATTTTAATTTTGGAATAGAAGATTTTAAAAAACTAAATATTAATGCTATTAATGCATCATTTTTAAGTGAAGAAGAAAAAAGTAAATATATAAATAAATTTTATAAAACTATGAATTAACATAGTTTTTTTACATATTAATTACATGATAAATCAAAAACAATAGATAAAATTTAAGACTTATGATATAATGTTGCTAGGGTGTAATTATGAATATATATGACTATACAATTAAACAATTAGAAGACTATTTCATAAGTAAAGGTGAAAAGAAATTTAAAGCTGTTCAAGTATTTGAATGGCTATATCAAAAAAGAGTAAAATCATTTGAGGAAATGACTAATATAAAAAAAGAAGTTATTAGTTATTTAAAAAAAGATTTTAAAATAAATAGTTTAGAAATATTAACAAAACAAGAAGATGTTGATGTAATTAAATATTTATTTAAATTAGAAGATAACAACAAAATTGAAGCAGTATTAATGAAACATGATTATGGTAATTCTTTATGTGTATCTAGTCAAGTTGGATGTAATATGGGCTGTAAATTTTGTGAAAGTGGTAGGCTTAAAAAGGTTAGAAATTTAAATACTAGTGAAATGGTTTTACAATTACTAAAAATAGAAGAAGATTTAAATATAAGAATATCACATTTGGTTTTAATGGGTATTGGTGAACCATTTGATAATTATGAAAATGTTATAAAATTTATAGATATAATTAATACACCTAAGGGAATTGCTTTAGGAAGTAGACATATAACAGTATCTACTTGTGGGATAATTCCTAAAATAAAAGAATTTATTAAAGATGGAAAACAAGTTAATTTGGCTATATCTTTACATGCATCTAATGATAAATTAAGAAATCAATTAATGCCAATAAGTAAAGTTTATAAATTAGAAGATTTAATGAAAACAATAAAAGAATATATTAAACAAACTAATAGAAGAGTAACATTTGAATATATTTTATTGAAAGGCGTTAATGACAAATATGAAAATGCAGTTGAACTTTCTAAATTATTAAAAGGTATGAACTGTTATGTTAATTTAATACCTTATAACGAAACAAGCCATATTGAATTTAAAAAAAGTGATCAAAATACTATTTTAAAATTTTATGATACTTTAAAAAAGAACAATATTGGTGTTACAATTAGGCGAGAGTTTGGTAAGAAAGTAAGCGCTGCGTGTGGACAATTAAGAGCCAATTACAAGGAGGAATAATATGGAATATGCTTATATAACCGATACAGGAAAAGTAAGAGACCATAATGAAGATAGTGTTATTATAAATGAAAATAAGATGGGTGAAGTATTATTAGCAGTTGCTGATGGCATGGGGGGTCACTGTGGTGGTGAGATTGCTTCTAGCATTGCTATATCTCATATTGGTGATAGATTTAGAAAAATAAGTTCAGTCGGAACAAAAGAAGATGCAATTAGTTTTATTAAAGAAATAGTAAGTGAAGCTAATGTGTTATTATATAAATATACAAGTGAACATAAAGAAAGTTCTGGTATGGGAACAACTATTGTTTTAGCTATCGTAACTAAAGATTTCTTATTATTTGGAAATATTGGAGATTCATCAGGTTACGTTTTAAAGAAAGGTAAATTACATAAAATAACAACTGATCATACTTTAGTTAATTTATTAGTTAAATCAGGTGAATTATCTTTAGAAAAGGCTAAAGAACATCCTAAAAAAAATGTTTTAATGCGTGCTTTAGGTGCTACTAGTACTGTTGAGATGGATATTTTTGATGTTGAAAGAGATGTAGATGGAATTATGCTATGTAGTGATGGCTTAACTAACATGTTAGATGAAGAACAAATTGCTAAAGTATTAACAGATAGTGATATATCAATTGATGATAGATTAAGAAAATTAGTTGTTAAATGCAATAATAGAGGGGGAACAGATAATATTTCAGTTGCATTTTTAAAGGATGGTGTAAATAAATGATTGTAAAAGGGGATAAAATAAACGATAGATATCAAATTATCAAAACTATTGGTGAAGGTGGCATGGCTAATGTTTATTTAGCTAAAGATACAATTTTAGATAGATATGTTGCTGTTAAAGTATTACGTGGCGATTTAGCAGATGACGAAAAATTTGTAAGAAGATTTCAAAGAGAAGCATTATCAGCTAGTAAATTAAATCATCCTAATATTGTTGAAATGTATGATGTTGGAGAAGACAATGGTAGATATTATATCGTAATGGAATATGTACAAGGTAAAACTTTAAAAAGTTTAGTTAAAAAAAGAGGAGCGTTAACATTACCTGAAGTGATCGATATAATGACTCAATTATCTAGTGCGATTATGTGTGCTCATGATAGTTATATAATTCATAGAGATATCAAACCACAAAATGTTATGATATTAGATGATGGTAGAGTAAAAATAATGGATTTTGGTATAGCTATGGCTTTAAATAGCAATGAATTAACGCAAACAAATTCTGTTATGGGTTCTGTTCATTATCTACCACCAGAACAAGCTAATGGTAGTGGTTCAACTATTAAATCTGATATTTATTCATTAGGAATTTTAATGTATGAATTATTAACTGGTAAAGTTCCTTTTAAAGGTGATAATGCAGTTGAAATTGCTATTAAACAAATGAAAGAACCGATACCTTCTATTTGTAAACAAAATCCTGATATACCACAATCAGTTGAAAATATAGTTTTAAGAGCATGTGCTAAAAATCCTAAAAATAGATACGATTCAGTAAGAGAAATGTATGATGATATTAAATCATGTTTAACTGAAGATAATTTAAATCAAAAAAGATTAGTATATAAATATCCAGAACATGAATTAGAGGAAACGAAAGAAATGCCTAATTTAAGTAGATTAGAAAAACATGAGGAGGTTAAAGAAGTGTCTAAACCAAAAAAGAAATCAAAGAAAGACATCGCATTATGGATAACTGGTGGAATATTTGCATTATTAGTAGCTTTGATATGTTTGTTTATAATTATTTATCCTAAATTAGTAAAAGTTCCAGATGTAACAATACCTGATGTTAGTAATTTAACTGTAGTTGAAGCTGAAAGTAAATTAAAAGAATTAGGATTATTGGTTGCTAGTGATGTTGAGGAAAAAGAAAGTGATGAAGTTGAGCCTGGTAAAGTAATTGGTACTAATCCACAAGTTGGAAGAACAGTTAAAGAAGGAACAGAAGTAACAATTATAGTAGCTAAAGAAAGTGGTAATATAACATTAGAAGATTATACTGGTCAAAATTATAAAACAGTTGAAGCAAATTTAAAAAATGCTGGATTAAATGTTATAACAGAACCAAGAAAAATTGAAAAAGAAGAACAAGGTAAATACAAAGAAGGAACTATCGTAGATCAAAGTGCTAAAGCAGGTGACAAATTAGAACCAGGTGATACAATAGTTATATATTATGCTGTATTTACTGTTGAATATCCAGATTTTGTTAATGAAAATTATACTGTTGATATGGTTCAAGAATTTTGTGATAAGAATAATGTTACATTAAATATAGAATATCAAACAGATGATACTTATCCAGAAGGAACAATTATTAAACAAAATAGAACAGGTGAAGTTATAAGTGGTTCAACACTTACTATAACAGTTACTCAAAAAACAGTTGTAGAAACACCAGAAATACCAGAAGGAACAGAATAATGGAAGGAAAAATAATCAAAATAATTAGTAATTCATTTACTGTTTTAAGTGATAAAGAATATGTTTGTAATGCTAGAGGAAAATTTAGAAATTTAAAAATTACTCCTTTAGTAGGAGACAATGTAGTTTTTGATAGTAATAAAAAAATTATTTTAAGTATCAAAGAAAGAAAAAACAGTTTAATAAGACCACCAATAGCTAATATCGATCAAGCTATTATAGTAGCAAGTGTAAAAGAACCTAATTTGGATTTGTATTTGTTAGATAAGTTATTATGTCTAATTGAATTTAATAATATAAAACCAATTATTTGTTTTACTAAATTAGATTTATTAGTTGATAGAACAAATATAGATGAGTTAAAAAAATATTATCAAAGTATTGGATATCAAGTTTATTATAATAAAGAAGAAAGCATTAAAAGTATATTTAAAGATAAAATAACAGTAATAGCTGGTCAATCTGGTGCTGGGAAATCTACTTTATTAAATATTTTAGATAGTAATTTGAATTTACAAACTAATAATATTTCTAAAGCTTTAGGTAGAGGAAAGCATACTACTCGTCATGTAAATTTAATTAATATACTTGATGGGTGGTGTGCTGATACACCAGGATTTTCTAGTTTAGACTTAAGAGAAATGAGTTTGTCTGATATAAGAGATAATTTTATAGAATTTAATTTATATCGTGATAAATGTGCTTATAAAGATTGTATGCATGATAAAGAAGATGATTGCGAAATAAAAAGAAGATTAAATAAAGATATATTAGAATCTAGATATAATAATTATATTAAATTAATAAGGAAGGAAAGAGTATGAAAATATCTGCCTCATTTTTAACAATAGATAATATAGATAATGTAAATAAATTGGTTGATTGTGATATTGATTATCTTCATTTAGATATAATGGATGGAATATTTGTTAACAATAAAAATGAAGTAATTAATATTACTAATAAAAAACCTTTAGATGTTCATTTAATGGTAAATGATGTTTATAAATATATTGATATATATAAAAATTTAAATCCATTATTTATAACATTTCATTATGAAGCTGTTACTGGTGTATTAGAAGTTATTAACTATATTAAAAAATTTAATATTAAAGTTGGATTATCAATAAAACCATCTACTAAAGTAGAAGAGATAATACCATACTTACCATATTTAGATTTAGTATTAGTTATGAGTGTTGAACCAGGTCAAGGTGGGCAATCATTTATTATGGATACAGTTGATAAAATAAGAAAATTAAAAGAATTAAAAGGAAATTATTTGATTGAAGTTGATGGCGGAATTAATGATAATACTATTAATTTAATTAATGATGCTGATATAATAGTGGTTGGTAGTTATATTACTAGTGGAGATTATGAAGAAAGAATTAGAAATTTGAAGGAGAAAATTTATGGATGATATTTTATTAGAAACAGAAACAAGAATGGAAAGTGCAATTGAATCTTTAGAAAAAAGATTAATTAATATTAGAGCAGGAAGAGCTAATCCTAGTATGTTGGATGGAGTGGTAGTTAATTATTATGGTGTAGAAACACCTTTAAAACAGCTAGCTAATATTTCAATTCCAGAAGCAAGACAATTATGTATTAAACCTTTTGATAGAGGTTGTTTAAATGCTATTGAAAAAGGAATATATGAAGCAAATATTGGATTAACTCCTAATAATAATGGTGAAATTATTATTTTAAATATTCCAGCTTTAACAGAAGAAACAAGAAGAGAATATGTAAAACAAGCTAAAAATGTTGCAGAAGAAGCTAAAATTGCTTTAAGAAATATAAGACAAGATGCTAATAATGAAACTAAAAAATTAGAAGTTCCAGAAGATGATATTAAATATTGTACAGAAGAAATTCAAGAATTAATTAATAAATATAATAAAATAGTTGATGAAAAATTAAGTATTAAAGAAAAAGAATTGTTAAGTGTATAGGGGGATTATATGAAAAAAGAAATTAATTATTCAAAATTAAATGATTTAATTTCATTATCTCATAATATATTAAAAATATTGTTTGTTTTATTAATTATAGTTGGATTATATGCAATTATTATGTTAATAAAAGAAGTACATATATTACCTTTTGTATTTTCTATTTTAAAGATAATAGCACCACTTTTTATTGGAATATTTATAGCATGGTTATTTGATCCAATTGTTACAAAATTAGATAAAAAGGGAATTAGAAGATTAATTGGTACAATTTTATGTTATGTTTTATTTTTAGGAATAATATTTTTAATTGTTTATGCAATAATTCCATTATTAGCAGAACAAATAAATGATTTTGTTACAACTACAATACCTTCTTTATATGATACTTCTAAACAATGGATAGATAATATATTTAATAATATTAATAGTATTGAAGGAATTGATGCTATTGCAATGCGTAATGAAATATTTAAAAAATTAGAATTAATGGCTACTAATTTAGCTAATTCTTTACCTGATATATTAGTGGTATCATTAAAAACAATATTTTCTTGGGTAGGTATATTTGGTATTGGATTAATTATTGGATTTTATCTATTATTAGATTTTGATAAAAATATTGATACTATTTATACTTTAATTCCAAAAAGATATCGTAAAGAGACTAAAAGATGTTTAACAGCTGTTAATAAACCATTAAAAAGATTTGTTAATGGAGCATTATTAGATTGTACAGTTGTATTTGTTATAACAGCTATAGGTTTTTCATTCATAGGGTTAAAATCACCTTTATTGTTTGCTTTATTTTGTGCATTAACAAATGTAATTCCTTATGCTGGGCCTTATATTGGTGGAGCTCCAGCTGTATTTGTAGGACTTACTCAATCAACGCCAATTGGAATAGCAATTTTAATATTTATTATTGCTGTTCAAGCAATTGAAGGTAATTTCTTCCAACCTTTAATTATGAGTAAAACTACTAAATTAAGCCCTGTAACTATTATTTTAGGGTTGTTAGTATTTGGTCATTTCTTTGGAATTTTAGGTATGATCATTTCAACACCTTTAATAGGAGCTATCAAAGAACTAGTTAATTTCTTTGATGAAAAATATGATTTTTTAAATTTTGATTAAAACCTAATTAATTATTAGGTTTTTTATGTTATACTATATATGGTGAACATTTATGGAATATATTAATAGAAATCCTAAAATATTTATTTTATCTGGTAAAGCTAAAAGTGGGAAAAATTATGTTGCTGATATTATAAGCGGTTATTATAAAAATAGTATTCAAATATCTTATGCTTATTATTTAAAACAATATGTAAAAAAAATAAGTAATTGGGATGGAAGAGAAGAAACTAAGCCACGTGACTTATTACAGTCATTAGGAATCGATTTGATAAAGAAAATAGATAAAGAATTATTAATTAGAAGAGTTATGGAAGATATAAAAGTATATAGTTATTTTTTTGATGTTATTATTGTAACAGATGCAAGACTAAAAGAAGAAATAGATATACCTAAAAAAATATTTAATTGTATTACTATTAGAATTAACGGTAGTGATAATAATTTAACGGACAAACAAAAGAATCATATTACAGAAATTGATTTAGATAATTACAATTTTGATTATGTTATAGATAATACAAATTTAAGTAAAACAAAAGAGGAAATATTAAAGATATTAGGAGGAATAAAATGATTGTAGCTATTGATGGACCTGCAGGAAGCGGGAAAGGTACAATTGCAAGTATCTTATCAAAAAAATTAAATTTAGTTAATATTGATACAGGAGCAACTTATCGTTGTGTTGCATTAAAAGCATTAAGAAATAATTTAAAAGTTGAAGATAAGGATGAAATAATTAAATTATCAAATAATATTGATATAAAATTTGATTTAAATAATAATGTTTATTTAGATGGTGAAAATGTTACTAAAGAAATTAGAAGTAAAGAGGTAACTAGTATTGTATCACCTATATCTAGTATTATTGAAGTAAGAAAAAACATGGTTGATTTACAAAGAAGATTAGGTAATTCTAATAATGTTGTAATGGAAGGTAGAGATATAACAACAGTAGTATTTCCTAATGCGGACTATAAATTTTATTTGGATGCAACTTTAGAAGAACGTGTTAATAGAAGATATAAAGAATATCAAGAAAAAAACATTGATATGAGTTATGATGAAATATATGAAAATATTAAAGCTAGAGATTATAATGATTCACATAAAGAGGTTGGTTCATTGACAAGAACTGATGATCAAGTTTACATTGATTCTACTAATTTAACTATTGATGAAGTAGTAGAAAAATTTATTGAAGTAATTAAATAGGCTATTTTAGAATAGTCTTTTTTTATTGTGCATATATTTTATAAAAAGGAGGATTTTATGGACAAGATAGATTCATTAAACAATTTAAATCATAATATAACTATTAATGAAAGAAAAAATATAATAATAAGTGGTGTGAAAAAAATAGAAAGTTTTGATAATGAAGAATTTTTATTAGAAACTACTATGGGAAATATTACAATAAAAGGTACTGAATTAGAAATAATCAAATTAGATACATATCAGGGTACAGTTTCAATTAAAGGAACAATAAATAGTTTAAGCTATGATAGTGTAAAAAAAGAAGAAGGAGTATTTAGTAAATTATTTAAATGATGACTTTAATTATTCAAATAAAAACTTTTTTAGTTTCTATATTATTTGGAATTTTATTTTCATTATTATTAGATATATTTTATAAACCAAAACTTTTTAATATAATTTTATCACTAATAATTGTCATAGTATTTACATTAGCTTATTTTTTAATTTTACTTAAATTAAACAATGCTATAATTCATCCTTATTATATTTTTTCATTTGTAATAGGTTTTTTGTTAGAATTTGGAATAAAAAAACTTCTAAAAAAAATTGTATTATTTAAAAAAAAATGATATAATTTTTTAGGAGGATAGGTATGAAGAAAAAAGTTTCAAAAGCGTCTAAAAGAAGATTAATGATATTTGGAATTCTTTCTATTATGGCAATAGTATATTTTTTTGTTACTTTATTCGGATATACTTATAGTTACATTTCTTTAAAAAAAGAAGAAAATAATTTAAAGAATCAATTAGTTTTTTTACAAGATAAAAAAGCTAATTTAAAAATAGAAATTCAAAAATTAAATGATCCAGAATATGTTGCTAGATATGCTAAAGAAAATTATTTGTATTCTGCTGATGGAGAATATGTTTTAAAAATAGATACTACAGAGGATACTGAAGATAATGTTGTTACCAATAATAATAATGTATATTATATTATTGGAATTATATTGTTTTTAATTTGTTTATTGATATTTAGAAGAAAGAAAAAAGAGTAAAATTCTCTTTTTATAGTTTAAAATCATTTGTAATATCGTCATTCATATTTTTGCCATCATAATAAGTTTTTTCTTTATTTTTTGATAAAATAGCTACAATATTACTTGGAAATTTTCTAACTAATTTGTTATAATCAGTAATTATGTCGTTATAATATTTTCTTAATGCTGTTATTTCATGTTCGCTTTCATTTAAGGAAATATCTATTTTTAATAAGGCATCACTTTCATTTAATTCTGGATAATTTTCTTTATAATAATTAAATTCATTAATTGCTTCATATAGTTGTCGATCTAAATCAAAATTAGATAATTTTCTACTTCTTAATTTTACTATTAATCCTAAAACATCTTCTTCTGTATTTATGTTACCTTTAATTATGTTTATTGATTTATTTAATAAGTCAAATCTTTTTCTTAAAGTAGTATCTATATTAGCTTCAACTTCATTTATTCTAATAATGAAACTTTGAAATTTATTATAAGTATTAACATACCATACTAAAATTAAACAAATAATGATAATAATTATTAATGTTATAAAAAATGCACTCATCTATACTCACCATACTAATTATAACAAATATTTTATTAAATATCAATTATTTGGATAAAAATCTGGATCATAATTTATTGGTTCATCAAATGAAATATAATCTACATATATCATTAATAACATTTCCCAAACACCATTAGTTGGGTCACTTAATATTATATGATCTCTTCCTGATTGTTCAATGATACCTGTAAATTCTAGGTCACGCCATTCATTAGAATCAGGGAATGTTTGATGGACTCTAACTTTTTTCCCCTTATTTAATCTTAATATATTTTCAATATAAGATTGTTCAGGTGGAAGTGCCATTTGTTGATAATTTGTATTACCAGGTGGGGTAGGTTTAACATATAATGGTTGCCCATTGTATTGATTATAATAATTCATAAAATTCTCCTCTCATAATAAAATATATTAAAAATTATTAAAAATATGATATAATTATAAAGGTGATATATATGAAAATAAAAGTTGGCGTTTCTAATCGTCATGTTCATTTAAAACAAAGTGATTTAGATATTTTATTTGGTGGTGAATTAACTGTTAAAAATAATTTGACACAACCTGGTCAATTTGCATGCAATGAAACAGTAACTATTAAAACTAATAAATCAGAAATTAATAATGTAAGAGTTTTAGGTCCTATAAGAAATTATACTCAAGTTGAAATTTCTAAAACAGATGCTTATAAGTTAGGGTTAAATCCTCCCGTTAGAACATCTGGTGATTTAGATGGTAGTGAAGTTGTTACTATAATAGGGCCAAAAGGAACTATTGAAACTAATGGTTGTATTATAGCTGATAGACATATTCATGTTACTTATGAAGATAAATTAAAATATAATTTACCCGATAAAGTTAATGTTAAAATTGATGGTATTAAAAAAGGAATTGTTGAAGTTAATTTAAAACCAAGTGAAGTAGCATATTTTGAACTACATTTAGATACTGATGATGCTAATGCATTTTTAATTAAAAATGGTGATGAAGTAGAAATATTAGATATTTAATATATAAGGAGTTAGATAGCATGAGTAAAATAGCAAATAGCAAAACTGGGGGGGGGGCATTTACAAAATAAAAAAGGATTTGCAATATCGGGAATAATATATTCAATACTAATATTATTTTTACTACTTGTATTTAGCATTTTAGCAATTCTAGGAAGTCGCAAACTGATAATAGATAAATTTAAATTAGAAGTATTAAATAAAATATATGGAAATGAATTAGAAAAGGAAGAGGTAGAAGAAGATTTAACATATAAAGATAATAGTGGAGCAAATAGTCCAGAATTATTAAATAATATGATACCAGTATATTATGATGGAAGCAATTGGATATATGCTGATATAAAAAAAGAATGGTACGATTATGATAAAAAAGAATGGGCGAATGCAGTAGTGTTAAATAGTGGTATTACTAAAAATGTTGGTGATACAATAACTGAGGAAGAAATAGCGTTATGGTATGTCTGGATACCAAGATATACATATACAATATTTAATGGAAATAATGGAAGTGTAAATGAACAAGAAATCCAAATCAAATTTGAAAATGGAACTAATAGTAGCGGAACAGTAGAATGTTTAGATGCTGTAAGTGGATCAGGAACAAGTAGTGAAACGTGTACAGATACTACAAATGGAAGTATAAAAAATGGGACAAGCACGTATACGCATCCAGCATTTACATTTGGTAATCAAGAATTAACAGGATTTTGGGTAGGAAAATTTGAAGTAAGTGGAAGCACAAGTCAAATAACAATAAAACCAAATATAACAAGTTTAAGAAATCAAACAGTATCGTCATTTTTTACAGCAATTCAAAATATGAGTACAACATATTCATTAAATGGCGATAGTCATATGATAAAAAATATGGAATGGGGAGCAGTAGCATATTTATCACATAGTAAATATGGAACGTGTACAAATGGAAGTTGTTTAGAGATTGGTGTAAATAACTATAGCGGATATGTAACTGGGTGTGGAGCAACAGCAGGAAGTTCACAATCTGCTGGATGTAATCAATATAATACTAGTATTGGTATGCTAGCTAGCACAACACAAAATATTTATGGAGTTTATGATATGAGTGGAGGAGCACTTGAATATGTAATGGGAAATATGGTATATAGAGATGGAAGTTTTTATTCAAGTAATGGAAAATTCACAACAATACCAAATAGTAAATACTATGATAAATATACATATAACGATATTTCAAATACAGATCATAATCGTGGAAAACTGGGGGACGCAACTAAGGAAACATTAAAAATTTTTGGTAATATTTATGGGGGATGGTATGGAGATTATTCAGTCTTTCCATGTGCAGATCATTCTTGGATTGCACGAGGCGGTCGCTATTTTGGCGGAACTTCAACTGAATTAGGTATTTTTTACTATCTTTATAATCCTGGTGCTGGTAATCAGGATTACACCAGTAGGGCAATTTTATGTAAATAAAAATTCATTGTTTAAAATAATGAATTTTTTGTTATATTTAGACAATTTCTTGATTATTAATTTGATTTATAATATAATAATAAATAGTTTGGAGGCGTTAATATGTTATTTGGATTTATAATATCATTTTTAATAGTTTATTTGTTTTATTTGTTTACAGTTATATTACAAACTAAAAGATATGATAAATTTAAAAAAAGTAATCAAGTTATGTATTTTGTAAAAAAATACAAAATAGATGTTAATAAATTAAATATGAAAAAATTTACTAATATTTTAGGTTTAGCTAATTCTTTAATTATTAGTATTGCTTTTACAGCAACATATTTAGTTGATAATTTGATATTGCAATTATTAATAGGTTTAATTATTTTGATACCTCTTATTTTTATTATTTATAGTTTAATAGGTAATTATTTGAAAAGGAAGTGTAAATGATGAATACAAAAGAAATAGAAAGTAAATGGCGTAAATATTGGGAAGATAATAATACTTTTAAAACTGATGTTTGGGATTTTAGTAAACCAAAATTTTATGCTTTAGACATGTTTCCTTATCCATCTGGAGTTGGATTGCATGCTGGTCACCCAGAAGGATATACTGCGACTGATATAGTATGTCGTATGAAGAGAATGCAAGGTTATAATGTATTACATCCTATGGGATTTGATTCCTTTGGATTACCTGCTGAACAATATGCGATTCAAACAGGTAATCATCCAGCAATATTTACTAATAAAAATATCGAAACATTTACTGAACAATTAAAAAAAATCGGTTTTTCTTTTGATTGGGATAGATGTGTTTCTACTAGTGACCCTAAATTTTATAAATGGACACAATGGATATTTAGTAGATTATATGAAGATGGATTAGCTAAACAAATTGATATGCCAGTTAATTGGTGTCCTGAATTAGGTACAGTTTTAGCTAATGATGAAGTTATTGATGGTAAAAGTGAAAGAGGAGGATACCCAGTAATTAGAAAAAATATGAAACAATGGGTTATCGATATTCCTAAATATGCAGAAAAATTATTAGATGGCTTAAATGAATTAGATTGGCCAGAATCGACTAAAGAAATGCAAAGAAATTGGATTGGAAAATCAATTGGAGCTCATGTTAAATTTAAAGTTGATGATTATGAATTTACTGTATTTACAACTAGATGTGATACTTTATTTGGAGCTACTTATTGTGTTTTAGCGCCAGAACATGAATTAGTTGATAAGATATCTACTAACAAAGAAGAAGTAGAAAAGTATAAAAAAATGTGTGCTTCTAAATCTGATTTGGAAAGAACGGAATTAAATAAAGAAAAAACAGGTGTATTTACTGGTGCTTATGCTATTAACCCTGTTAATAATAAAAAAATACCTATTTGGATTTCTGATTATGTTTTAGCTAGTTATGGAACCGGTGCTATTATGGCAGTTCCTGCTCATGATGAAAGAGATTATGAATTTGCTAAAAAATTTAATATCGATATTATTCCAGTAATTGAAGGTGGAGATATATCTCGTGAAGCTTATACTGGTGATGGATTACATATTAATTCTGAATTTTTAAACGGTTTAAATAAAGAAGACGCTATTAATAAAATGATTAATTGGTTAGAAGAAAATAAATTAGGAAGTAAACATGTTAATTATCGTTTAAGAGAATGGATTTTTGCACGTCAACGTTATTGGGGTGAACCAATTCCTGTTATTCATTTAGAAAATGGTAAGGATGTATTGGATGAAAATTTACCTTTAGTTTTACCAGAATTAGAAGATTATAGTCCATCTAAAACAGGTGCTTCTCCATTAGATAAGGCAACTGATTGGGTAGATGTAGAAATTAATGGAGTAAAAGGTAAAAGAGAAACATCTACTATGCCAGGTTCAGCTGGATCTAGTTGGTATTTCTTAAGATATATCGACCCACATAATGATAAAGAATTAGCTGATAAAAAATTAATTGAACATTGGATGCCAGTTGATTTATATATTGGTGGTCCAGAACATGCAGTAGGTCATTTATTATATTCCAGAATGTGGAATAATTATTTATATGATAAGGGAATTGTTAATGTTAAAGAACCATTTAAAAAATTAGTTCATCAAGGTATGATTTTAGGCGAAAATGGCATTAAAATGGGTAAAAGATACCCTGAATATGCAATTAATCCAAATGATGTAGTTGATGAATATGGAGCTGATACATTAAGACTTTATGAAATGTTTATGGGACCTTTAGAAGCTGATAAACCGTGGAGTAAAAATGGAGTTGAAGGTGCTCGTAGATTCTTAGATAGAGTTTATAGATTGTATGAAGAAAAAGTCAAAGATGTTACTAATAAAAATTTAGAAAAAATTTATCATCAAACTGTTAAAAAAGTTACTCAAGATTATGAATCTTTAAACTTTAATACTGCTATATCACAAATGATGATATTTATTAACGCAGTTTATAAAGAAGATGTTTTCCCTTTAGAATATGCTACAAATTTTGTTAAATTATTAAATCCTATTGCGCCATTTATGACAGAAGAAATCTGGCAAATGTTAGGTCATGATAAAACAATCGCATATGAAAAATGGCCAACTTATGATGAAGAAAAGACAAAAGAAGAAACTTTTGAAATGGTTGTTCAAGTAAATGGTAAAGTAAGAGGCAAAATAGAAGTAAGTATGGACACTTCTAAAGAAGAAATGGAAACTTTATCAAAAGAATTAGATAATGTTAAAAAATATATAGAAAATAAAGAAATAATTAAGATAATAACAGTACCTAAAAAATTAGTTAATATTGTTATTAAGTAAATTATAAAAAAGGAGATAAAATATGAAAGATATACTAATAGGAGGTGCTTGGCCATATGCTAACAATTCATTACATATTGGTCATCTAGCAGCACTTTTACCAGGAGATATAATTGCCCGTTATCATAGAGGTTGTGGTAATAGAGTAATTTATGTATCAGGTACTGATTGTCATGGTACGCCTATTACTGTAAGAGCTAAAAGAGAAGGAATAAATCCAATTGATATAGCTAATAAATATCATAATGAATTTACAAATTCATTTAAATCATTAGATTTTTCTTATGATTTTTATACAGCTACTATGACAACTGAACATAAAAAACAAGTTCAAGAATTTTATAAAATAATATTAGATAATGGATATATTTATGAAAAAGAGGAAGAACAAGATTTTTGTCCTAAATGTAATGAATATTTATCCGATAGAGAAATAATTGGAACATGTCCTCATTGTGGCGGAAATGCAATGGGGGAACAATGTGATGATTGTTTAAGTCCTATTAATCCTAAAGAACTAAAAGATAAAAAATGTAAAATATGTGGTACTAGTACAGTAGTTAAAAATAATAAACATTTATATTTTAAATTATCTGCTTTTCAAGATATATTAAATGAATATGTTGAATCTCATAAAGATGATTGGCGCAAAAATGCTTATAATGAAACAAAAAAATATTTAAATTTAGGTTTAATTGATAGAGCTACTACTAGACAATTAACATGGGGAGTAGATGTACCGGTTGAAGGTTATGAAGATAAAAAAATCTATGTTTGGATAGAAGCAGTATTAGGTTATTTAACAGCTACTATGAAAGTATGTAAGGATAGAAACATTGATTTTGAATCATTTGTAACAGATCATGAAAATTTGATAACTTATTTTGCTCATGGTAAAGATAATATTACTTTTCATACTATTATTTATCCTGCTTTATTATCAGCTATTAATCCTAAATATCAATTACCCAAAAAAATTATTTCATGTGAATATGTTAATATGAATGATGAAAAAATGAGTAAATCTAAGGGTAATTTAGTTACCATGGATGAATTAGCAAGTACTTACAATAAAGATACAGTAAGATTTTATATGATATTTAATGGTCCAGAAAAAAAAGATGTTAATTTTTCAAGCGATGATCTTATTTTAACTCATAATAAATTTTTAGTAGGAGTAATTGGTAATTTTATTAATCGTAATTTGTCATTTATTAATAAAAAATTTGATGGTGTTATTAAAAAAGCAGAAATTGATGTTGATATAATGGCTAGAACTAAAGCTTTATATGACGAAGTAGGTAAATTAATTACTGTTGGTGAATTAAAAGAAGCTTTAAATAAAATAGTTGAATATGCTACTTTAGGTAATAAATATTATGATGAAAGACAACCTTGGATTCAAGTGAAAGAAGATATTAATTCATTTAATGAAACTACTTATACATGTGTTTATATTATGGCTAATTTATCAAATTTATTAAATCCATTTATACCTAGTAGTGCTGATAAAATAAAAAATATGTTGTCATTAGAACCATTTAAATGGGAAGAGTATAAATTAAATGGTGATATGAAAATAAATAATATTGAATTATTATTTAATAGGATAGATTAATAAATAGGTTTTATAAATATGTTTTTAATATTATCAGAAGAGTTACCAATTAAAAAAAGCAAGTTATTTGATTAACTTGCTTTTTATTAGATTTTTTAAAGGTACGTAATTTCTATATAAATTATAATTTCTTTTGTGAGTAACTAATTCAAAGTCACCAGCATACTCATACATTTTAGCACCAAATCCTAATTTAAATTCATCTAATCCATTATATTTTTTATCATCTATAGTTAAATTAGACATTCCGCCTAAATTAAATTTAGTATAACCTTGATTTTTATAAATATCAATTATTTGCCAAATTAGTAAATGTTTAGAATTTAAACTTTTAAATTTTTTATCATATCCATCAATTAAAATTGTAATTTCTTTATCTTGTTTTATCAATAATAGACATGATGTTATAACACCATCAGGATAGGTTCTTAATAAATTAGTAGCTTTTACTAATTCATTTCTATATTTGTTTAAATATTTATCCATGTTAATTTTTTTAGTAATTATTTTTTTATTATTTCTTTTTTTCATAATAATTTCATTTAAATAATTTGCTTGTTGATCATAATAGTTTAATTTTTTTTGAATTATTTGTAAGTACGCTTTAGTATCTAATTTTGTGTAATATAAATCAATCATATTTCTTTTGTAAAAATATCCATAGCAATCTTTAAAATAATTTAATTCTCTTTTATATTTTTCTTTTGTAAAATTATATAAATAAGTTAAATCGTTTATATTTCCTTTATAAACTTTTATTCCGTTTCTAATCGCGCTTCTTATTTTAGTACGATATTCTTTTTTGATATTTTTAAACAATTCGTTTATTGATATATTTAAATCTAAAATTGCTTCAAATCTTGGCTTTAAAGCTTCAAAGAAATTATTATATCCTAAATGATAATAATTGTTTTGTTTCAATGCTTCGTAAATTAATTCATATTTAGGATTTTTATATGATAATTGTTTGTTAAAATCATAAATATTTCTTATTATAAGTGGATTTATTTTTATCCCCATTACACCTAAATTACTTAAATAATTTTTTAAATTATTTGTGAAATTTTTTAATATATAAAAATCTTCATAATCTAATATAAATCCTCTAGGAGCATAAGCGTATTTAAATCCTTCTTCTTTTTTAATTAATATTAAAGAAGCTGCTTTTATAATATTATCTTTAATTAACCCTAAAATAATTGAATCAAATCCGTGGTTGTTCATTATAAATCCATATTCTGGAGTTTGATATATTGATTTTAAAGGACAATTTGTTATAAAATTGATAAATTCTTGATTAGTTAATTCTCTAAATTCCATAAAATTCACCTATTAAAATTATATCATAATGTTTATTAAAAGTCATATAAATTGTGTTTAGTAAATATAATTTGTGTAGGTGATTAAGATGAAAATTGGACTACCTAAGGGATTATACTATTATTATTGTAAGAAATGGGTTTATTTTTTTAATGAATTAGGTATCGAAGTAGTAAGTTTTGATACGAATAAAGAAATATTAGAGTTAGGAAATAATGTAGCTACTAGTGAGATGTGCTTATCTTTAAAAATATTTTTAGGTCATGTGGTTTATTTAAAAGATAAATGTGATTATATTTTAATACCCCAAGTTTGACAGTTTTTGAATAAAAAAGCAAAATAACCTATATAAAATATAGT
>ERZ1643251.1596-NODE-1596-length-25450-cov-5.411026_pt1 | contig 25450 bp, 15 predicted proteins | sample MGYA00579261_ERZ1643251 | MGnify/ENA primary metagenome ERZ1643251 (study PRJEB29033, sample SAMEA4952267) | chicken gut metagenome | biome: Broiler Chicken; feature: Gastrointestinal Tract; material: Caecum | place: Ireland | collected 2018 | study: Broiler... | reverse complement strand
TTTCGGCAACGCAGAGCTTAACTTCTGTGTTCGGAATGGGAACAGGTGGATCCTCTGCTTCATCATCACCGGAATGGCTCCCTGTTTCCAAACCTAATAGAACAAAATATATAACATAATAGTTCATCAAAAAAGGCTGCCCGCATGAGGCGGGCAGCCTTTTTTGATACATTATTTTATCTTTGGTTACTGCGGCACCAACAACGGTGCCGCCGATATACTAATAATAAAATTAGCTATCGGTTGCGCTTTGGTCGCTTACCTTCAATTTTTTGCGCACCTTGCGTATTGCAAAGAATCCCCAGACGGCTATGCCGGCAACCACGACGCAATCCGCAACGATGAGCCAGATTTCCCACATGGGAAGCATGTAACCGACGACCTCCCGGTTGAACGCATTGGAATTTGCAACGGTATAGAGTATATCCTTAGCGCGCGCCTTTAATACAGCGACGTCGTTTGCATTGTTCGCGTCGAAGTCGTTCCAGTTATACTGCTGCTGGTTGTTGAGGTTGAGACTGCCGCCCGCGTAAAGCATCTGCCTGGTATTCATATACGAGCCGGACACGAAATCGGTTACGACAGTGCCTTCAAAACCCCATTCATCCCTGAGTATGGTGGTGAGAAGGCGGTAGTCGCCGCCTGCCCAGCGCACTCCTATGCGGTTGAACGAGGACATGACCGCGCGGGTCTGCCCCTCCTTTACGGCGATCTCAAAGGGACGGAGGTAAATTTCCCTCATAGCCTGTTCAGTGACCCAGACGCTTACGCCGTTGTTTGAACGGTGGGTTTCCTGGTCGTTGAGTGCAAAATGCTTCATGAAGCAATATACGCCCTTGGACTGACAGCCGCGTATCTGCGCCGCCGCCATCTTGCCGGTGAGAACGCCGTCTTCCGACATATATTCAAAGTTGCGCCCGCCGAACTGGCTGCGGTGAATGTTAGCGCCGGGAGCGTACCAGCCAGAGTATGCCAGCCCGTTGCCCCTGCCGTCGGCGCCGATTATACCCTCTTCGCCGACCATTTCGCCGAAGCCTTGGGCTACCTCCTCGCTCCACGTCGAGGCGACGACTATCTGTGCCGCATAGTAGCAGGTATTGTTGTAAGTACCGTCGTTGAGCATAAAGTTGACAAAGCCCGCAGGGCCGTCGGTATCGTTGGTGAGGGGTTTGCCTATGCTCTCTATGGCGTTGGATTTGAATGCGCCTTCGCTGACGAGGGCGACCATTTCGTCGAGGCTTATCTGGTCGATTATTTTATTCCACCTTTCGTCGTCGTAGCCGACGAAGGCTTCCCACGCGTCCTGACCTTCGGGTATGCCGAACACACCGTTTTCGTCGGTAAGAAGGTCGCGCATTGTTAGCGCACCCTCTATATCCGAACCGCCGAGCTGTTCGACGACGGCCTGATCGGCGGACACGTCTGCGAGAGCCTGAATAAATTCGGGCGTTACCGTGCGCTCTTCTGCCGTTCTTGCCGCGGGGAAGGTTGCATCCCACGCCGCGCGCGAGAGGACGCCGTTTGAAAGTTCGTAATCGGAATTGAGGTAGGCGTTTTCGCCGTTGGTGTACAGCGCGTTTACGGGACTGCCCGTGACGGGGTCGTTTTTAAACTTTATGCCCTCTTCCGCGACCGTGAAGGGCGTTTCAAGCCCCTGCTCGTGAGCGTTTGCGCACACCGCGAGGGTATACTCGCCGCCGTCGAGCTCGTAACCCGCAAACTCGTTGAGGTTGGCGTCGTTATAGTCGAAAGACGCAAGATAGTAGGGGTCGAATTCGAGAGTTACGTCAGCATATTCGCCCGGCTGAATGAGGGGCGTTTTTGCAAAATCGAGCAGAACTTCGTAGGGCTTTTCTATTTCGTAGTTATAAGGCGCCCTGCCGTAGAGCTGAACGACGTCCTTGCCTGCTACCGAGCCGCGGTTATACACGCGGACGGTTATGGAATATTGCCCGTTTGCCGCAATTTCAACGCCGTCTATCGAGCTGTCGTCGGTGACTTCCCACTCGAAATTCGTATACGACAAACCGTAGCCCATGGGATATACTACATGTTGGTTATACCACGCGTCGTTGCCCGCGCCGCGCGTTTCCCAATAACGGTAGCCGACATACACGCCCTCTTCGTAGTCGACGAAGTAGCGCTCGGCGCCGTCCACATCGGCAGGACTCGAAGCGCCCTGCACGACATACTCGTCGCCGCCGGCGACGCCGTCCGTTTCGGGTTGAAGGTTTTCACCGAAATTCTGCCAGGAAGGATCTGCCTTGAAGTCGAGGGCATAGGTATCGGTAGTGCGCCCCGAGGGGTTGACGTTGCCGTTGAGAATTCTGCCCAGCGCCATGATGCCACTGTTGCCGGGGAAACCTATCCACATTGCGGCGTCAATTTTATCGGGGTCAATGTTGTAGCCTTTGAGCTGGTGATACCACTGAGCCGTGGCGTCTTCGAGGAAACCGAGCTCGAACGAAGTGCCGACGTTGAGGAGCAGGACGACCCTTTCAAAGCCGAGGTTGCACACCGTGTTGATGAGCGCCGTTTCGTTGGCGTCCAATTGAAGGTAATGGTCGTCGGCATTGCGGGCGCCCGTAACACCGTCCATGGTGCGGGGGAGGTCGAAGCCTTCGCCGCCCATTCGCGTGATGACTATTACAGCCATGTCGTCATATTCCCTGACGCTGTTCCACACGTTTGCCGAATAGCCGGATATGGGCGTTTCGTAAGTGGGAATGGTGAGCGACTTGCCGTCGTCGAGGTTGGAACCCTCGGGCTGGGAGGGACGGGCTGGGCCTGACGCTTCGCTTTCGTAAAATTCGCGCAGCGTGGGGTTGAGGTTATATCCCGCAGCTTCGAGGCTTTCGTAGATATCGTTGCCGCCGCCGCTGCCGCCGCCCGAACCCGAGCCGCCGTAAGCTATGTTGACCGAGTTTTTGCCGAATATGCTCACCCCGGGGCGCTCCGAAGCGGGGTTAGCCCGGCTTTCGGGAGTGCTGAAGGGCAGAGCGTTGTCATCATTTTTAAGGAGAACGAAACCCGCCTCGCAGATGTATTCGTTGTACTCGTTGGCGGCCGCGAGAACCTCGTTTTTGGAGGTATAATCGCTCTGATAAATGGGTTGGGCGCCCTTGGCAAACACAGCGCGCTCGCCGCCGAGAACGCTTATGACGACGGGATAGAGCACAGTGTTGACGACTATGGTCACGGCGAGGAAGAGCGCTATGATTACCGCGCTTACGATAAACCACACCCTCGTTCCCCTGTGTTTAAAAATATCTTTGAATTTCATCGTTATCTGTTCTCCCGTTAATTAATAGTTGTCCTGCACAGGCAGGTCGTGAACGCCGTCCCACGTCACGACGGCTTCGGTTCTTATGTCGATGCAGTCGACCATGGGCGCGGTGCCGTTATAAGTGCCTGAACCGACGGGATTGACGTTGTTGTCGGTTACGAGCTGAATGAGATTTGCGCCCTCGTGCAGGGTTACCTCCATTGTAATGTGGGCGGCAAAACCCTGGGTGGCGTCGAGAGCTATCGTGCCGTAATCGGGCGTTTCGCCGTTGACGTATATCTTGTAATTGTCCTGACTGATTATGATGTTGGGCAATTCTGCGGCGATATAGAAGGATATCGTGGCGGTAGCCTCCTCGCTGCTGGCGATGTAGAATTCGAGCGAAAGGCCCTGATTGTAAAGATAGGTTACAAAGCGGTCGCCGCTCGCGCCGAGCGTGGGATTGGAAACTATCATGTCGGCGCCCTGGGGCGAACCCGAGTTGCTCATGCCCGTCTTGCCGTCGAGGTTGGTGTCCTCCGCCTCGAACCTGTATGTCTGTTCGCCTGGATCCGTCCTCGTCCAGCCCGCATAGAGCGTGGTGTCCGAGGTAATTGCATCGGTGCCGTTATATTCGTGGGTGAGCGCCTCATCGGTAAACCAGCCGTCGAACGTGAAGTGCTCGCGCACGGGGTCGGCTATGGGGCGCGCCGCCTCTCCCGCTTCGACTATCTGGGCGTAATTATCTATCTTGACGCCGTAATAGTTGAGGTCGTAAGTGACGTCGTAATAGGTGTGTCCCTCCTGCATCCAGTACGAATATACGGTGACGTCGCCGCTTATGCTCTGACCGAACACATAGGGAATGGTCTTCTGCTCGTCGGCATACCAGCCGCCGAACGTATACCCCTGGCGCACGGGATCTTCGGGGCGGGTGACGGGGCGGTTTGCCGCCACCTTCATCTCATAGTCGCTGTCGCCGTAGTCCTCGAAAGTGACCACGCCCGCGACGGCGAGCACGGTTATGCTGAACGTAACCCTTCTGCGCTCGTATGTAACTGTTACGGTCTTGGCGCCCGCCGTAGACGTATCTACATTGCTGAGCGTGACGCCCTCGGCGTCGAAAGATATGCGCGAAGAGGTGCCGTCGGTATATAGAACGTTGAGCATACCGCCCGAATAGTCGACGGTATCGCCGACAAAAAATTCGGTGACCGTGGGGTTTGACGCCACGGTTATGCGCAGCACTGTCTTGTCCTCGTCGCCGCCGGGGTCGGTGCCGGGGTCGGACGGCGTATCAGTTGCCGCCTCCATTTCGCCGACGTAAACGACAAAACTAGTGCTCAGTCCGCCGTATGTCACGGTTACAGTCTGACTGCCCGCAGCGGACGTATCTACGGTGGAAAGGCTTACGCCCTCTGCCGTCATGGATATCTCCTGCGAGACGCCCCCGCCGTAATGCAGGGCGAGCACGCCGCCTTCCGCGGAGAATTGTTCGCCGACGTCATATACCGTATCGGGATATTGCTCGACGGTGAGCAGCACGGGCGTATCCGAAGTAGCCGGCCCGCCGCCGCAACCCGCCATGGCGCAACCCGTGGCGGCGATTATAAACGCCGTCAGAGCCGAAATGATTTTTTTCATGAATTCCTCCTTTTGGGATTTTAAAAGAATGTCAAGCAGGCTTGCGCCCGCTTGACATCTTTCAGACCTTTGAGCACTTTAACTACTCAATTTGCTTTTATGGGGTAATGGTCAGCGTTACGTTTATGACGAAGGGATGACCCATATCCGAATCCCAGGTAGGGTCTACCTGACCTTCGGGCGTATAGGTGTAGTGTCCCGTTACGCCTACGCGGTTGAAGAGCACGGCTTCCATCTGGAATTCTATCGTTACGCTGCCATCCTCGCCGCAGCCGAGCGCCGCCCTGACTTCATCGAGATCGGTCGAGTCGATGTTGATGAGCACACGACCCTCTTCGGTGACCTGCAACCATTCGGGGATATCCTGACCTTCGACGAGCTTGCAGTTTGTAAGTTCTATCTCGGGGATGATCGACTGGTATACCGACCAGTACTGGGGAGCGTTCCAGAAGTATACGAAGTTGCCGGACGCCTCTACGTTTGCCTGACTGTAATTTTCGTAAGCGCCGTTGCGCATACCAGCGCTGTTTGCCGTCGTATAAAGGATATGTGCGACTGCGCGGCGGATGACGTACCACTGCGTGGGCGAAGCTTCGGTGAGTTCTGCATCCGCCTCTTCGGTCATCTTATATTGCGTGCCCGTTACGGGTGTGCCGTTTTCGCCCGTGGGGCCGCCGACGATTTCGTAGTCCTCTATCGACTGATATCTGCCTTCGGGAGTGACGTATACCATGTTGGTTTCGGGGTCGTACTTGCAGATTTCAATGCCGCCCGAAGACATCGTGGTGGTGCCGAGGGGCAGGTCGACGCCATTGCGGAGGCAGGCGTTGACGGGCGAGTATCCCGAAGAGTATGCGTCGGTGAGCGTTATGCCCTTGAAGTTCCATTCGTTGCGGAGTATGCCGTCGTGAACGGCGCCGTTTGCATAAACCCTGACGCTGCCGATGCGGTTCATGGAGTTCATGATGCCCATGGAGCGGCCTTCCTTTATGCACATTTCAAAGGGCTTGAAGTAGAGCTCTCTTATAACCTGTTCGGTGGCGTATGTAGCTATGCCGCCGCGGTTGGTTTCGGTGTCGTTGAGAACGAGATGTTTGATGTAGGTTACGACGCCTTTTTCGGTTACGCCGAGCGTCTGCTGAGCGGCGATTTTACCGCTGAGCACGCCGTCTTCCGAATAATATTCGTAGTTGCGGCCGCTGAAAGGCGAACGGTGAAGGTTCATGGAGTAGCCGTACAGACCGTCGTAGTTGACAAGCAGAGCTTCGTTGCCCATTGCGTTGCCGAGGTCGTAAGCGAGGTCTTTGTTCCATGTGCAGGCGACAGTAATTGCAGGCACAAAGCAACTTGTTGTGGAGATTGCGTTGCAAATCCAGTCTGCCCAGCTTGCGGTGGTTATCGACCAGCCGAGCTGCGTGGAACCGTCCATGTCGGCCTGGGTGGTCATGCCGATGGAGTCCACCTTATAGCGGGTATAGCTGCCATTGTTGGCTATCTGCAACATCTCTTCCCAGGTGAGCTGGTTTAAGAACTGTTCCCACTTCTGGCTGCCGGCGTCGGTGCCCACTACTATTCTGTTGTTTTCGTCTATCGTGTAATCGGTGAAGGGAACGCCCGCCATGTCGAAGAGCTGAATTTCCGTCTTTTCGCCGTTTACGCGGGTTGCCTCATATATGTCGTTGCGGTGTCTGGTGCCGGGGGTGCCGTCCTCATTGTCCCTGACTTCGCCTTCGTCGAAGGTGTATACGCTTTCGCTTGACGACTGTGACCACCCTTCGGGAATGCCGTCGTCGGCGACGTACCAGTAATCTTCGGGGCCGTCATCGGCTGCCCATGTTGCCGCGCGCTCTTCAAACGTATCGAGTACGGACTGCGCGACCGTCCTCTGCTCGCGGTTCGAGGCGAAGCCCTCGCTTTCGACCATGGCGAATCCGTCCATACGCGTCATGCTGTTTGCAAGAAGGGTGTCGTTTACCGAATAGAATTCCGCCCAGTCGCCCGACGTCTGGCTGAACACGGGAACGATTTCGTTGCCCGTAGTGTAGTCGGTGGGGCAGGTTATATCCTGTTCTACCGTGCGGGTGATGTCTATTACGGAGTCGTGCGAGTTTCTCTTGGCGGAAATTATGTAGTCGCCCGCTTCGAGCTCGTAGCCGTAGAAATCATTGAAGTTGGCGTCGTTCCAGTCGAACGAGGCAAAATCCTGCGCCACGCACTGCAAGGTGACTACCTGGCTTTCGCCGGGTTGAAGGACGTCGGTCTTGGCAAAATCCATGAGGTTTGCGCTGGATTTTTCGATTTCACCGAGCGTGTAAGGAGGGTTGACGTACATCTGAACGACGTCTTTGCCCGCAACCGTACCCGTGTTTGTAACCTTAACCTGCATGGTTATGGTTTCGTTGGCGGCGGTTATGGCGCCTTCGCCCGCACCCACGAGCTCCCACTCGAATGACGTGTATGAAAGTCCGTAGCCGAAGGGATAGATGACCTGGCTGTCGTACCACTCTTCGCCTGAACCTTCTTCGGCGGCTTCCATATCGGCATACTTGGTTTCATAATACTTGTAGCCCATGTATATGCCTTCGCGGTATTCGACGCTGTGGAAGTCGGTCCGCCCGTCGGGGCCGTAAATATAGTTGTCGTAAGGGGTGCCGTCGTCTTCGGTAACGTGAGCCATGCTGCCGACGTTGTAAGACGAGGGAATGGTCAGAAGGTCGGTGTTCCATGTGTCGGAAGTGTGACCCGAGGGATTGGTGAGACCCGTGAGGATGGGGCCCACAGCGGCAGCCTGGTCATTGCCGGTGTGACCTATCCAGAGAATGGCGTCTACGCCGAGGTTGTCCGACGTTTTGGGAGCGTTGAGCTCTGCCATTTCGAGCACGTTTGCCGAGTTGAGCAGAACTATAACCTTGTCGAAGTGGGCTTTTGCCTGCCTTATCAGCTCTTTTTCGCCGTCGGTAAGTTCAAGGTTGTGCTTGGTTTCGTCCGCGCTGCTGCGCCCCGCCGCATTGGTCATGGAGAGGTCGCGCCCCTCGGAACCCGTGCGCCCGATGACAACTATCGCGGCGTCGTCGTAATTATAGAACGAACCGCTGCACTCCGTGAATGCGCCGCGGGTGTCTTCTACCGTGTCGCCGAAGCTGGCATTGTCGGAATTGCCCTGCGTGTAATTGTTTCTGTAATAGGAATAGGTTGCGGGGTTGACCGCCATGCCGACGGATTCGAGGCTGTCCTTTATAGATGTGGACGCGACGCCGTAGGAATCGGGAATACCGCTGCCCGCGCCGCCACCGCCGTAGAGCGGATATGCCGAGCATATGCCGAACATTGTGACGCGCTTTTCGGTAGACTTTAAAGGGAGGGCGCTGTCTTCGTTTTTGAGAAGCACGCTGCCTTCGAGCGCCGCCTGAATGTTGAGTTCCCTCGTCTTCTGCCTTGCCGTTGCAAGGTCGGCATAGTCTGAATAGAACATGCCGTTTGCTTCAAGGAAGCCGGTCACCTCATCCTGGGTGCCGACGAGAATTTCCTGCAAGGTTTCAACCTCTGCGGGAACGTTGGGCGAGCCTGCAAAGATGCCGGTGTCGTAGTCGCCTATCCACCAGTTGCCGTTATCGCCGATGTACGGCGTTTCGCCGGCGGGGCCTGCGGGGCCCTGCTCTCCCTGCGGGCCTTGGGGGCCATGGGGGCCGGCTACTCCGGCTGTCGAATCGCCTGCGCACGCAGCCAGACTCAACGCCATCGTGCATGCGAGAATGCCGCTCATGATTGCGCCGGCAATCTTTTTTGCCTTGTTCATATATTTTATCCTCCATAAAATATTTTTTTCCGCATTGCCTGCGCACAGCGCAGCCGCGGATTAAATTGTCAGAAAGTATAAAATTCAAAAACCATTCGCGATTATTTCGCTCATTTTTCGTTGCCTTTTCACAAGAGCAATTACATTCTAACGCCGCAAGCCTGTTTTTTGAATACTTTACCGACAGATTGCATTTCAGGTCGCCTGTTTTACACCTCTTTTGCACAACCCGTCGGTTTTATTGCACGGTCTGCACCTTAAAAAGGCGCAAAAAAATCGGGCGGCAGACGAATTTAATTTCGTCTGCCGCCCGATTTTTAAATTTTTCAGGCGCTGTATTATGATTTATTTTCCATGGGCATCACCGCGGTTACGCAGAAGATGTTGCCCTTGCGCTCCATGGAGAGATGTCCGCCATACAATTCTTCGACTATGTATCTCATGCTCTTCGTGCCGAACCCGTGGTAACCCTTGTCGTCCGTCTTGGTGGTGACGGGCAGACCGCCTTCAAAACTGATGTCGTCCTCGCAATAATTTTCCACCGTTATGCTCAGCCAGCCCTGCCTGACCTTTCTGACGTTCAGGCTGAGATTTCTCTTGTCCTCGCCGTAATTCATAAGACATTCCACGGCGTTGTCTATGGCGTTGCCGAAAAACGAATATATGTCGCTCGCACTCATGAACCCGAGGGCGGCGCCGTCGGCAATGCAGGTAAAATTGATGTGAAGATTGTTGCAGCGCAGACTCTTTTCGGTGAGCACGAGGTCGAGACTGCGGTTGCCGGTGTTGAAATAACTGTCGTAGATGGATATGGAATCGAGCGTTTTATTGTAAAATTCGTCGGGCACGCCGCCCGCGTCCTTGCGCCACGCCGCAAGCTGGTGCTTCATGTCGTGGCACTTCATATTTATGAGGTCTATCGTCTGCTGGGCAAGTTTGCGCTGCCTGTCCTGCTCGAACAGCATCCTGTCCATCATTTCCTTTTCGTATTGTATATACGACTTGTCGTAAACGTTGGACAGCAGCGCCATTATGACTAACGTACATACGCCGAACAGCAGACCGAGGTCGGCGAGGTTCTGGTCGGTTGTCGAAGCGTTAACCATAAAGGAACTTAAAACGTTTATGATGAGCAGCGTCGCCGCAGAAATGGCGAGCATCGACGCTCTGTTGACGGTCAGCCCCATTTTAAGTTTTTTCGACCACGGAACGATAAACAGGAAAAAGCCGGCGACATATATAACGACCATGAGCGCCAGCCCCGCGGCGCTGCAAGCGATCGATCTTTCGTCGAACCACGTCAGCCGCATGAAAATTTCAAAGTCGGCAAAGACGTTTTGCAGGGCATATGCCGATACGACGGCATATATCAGCGTGCCGACGTTGGCTTTATTGCAGAACGCGAAGGCGAATATAGAATAAGCATACCAGAGCATGAAACTCCATGTGTAATTGCCTATTCTGAACGCATCGGCCTGCACGAACTCGCCGAGGACGGGAGGCAGAACGAGCAGCGGCAGCCACACAAGCATACGCAGCGCATATCTACTCCTTCGCGGGAGAAACAGCATAAAAAGCAATTCCGCCCAGAACAGGCGGAAATTGTAATCCTGTAAAAGTATTACAATGTAATGCAGTACATTCATTAATTACCCCCCCCGTGCCAAAATAAACACTTATGGCGTTAAGAAACTCCTTCCTGCGGGAACGGCTTATTTTAAGACGGTCTTTGCCGACGACTACTTCGTCGTTTTCCGTCTTCTGCATGTGCTGCAAATTTACGAGGAAACAGTTATTGCACCTGACAAACTGCGTGCCAACGAGTTCGCCGAGCTGGTTTTCGACATTTTTGAGCGATTCCCACGCCTCAATATCTCCGTCGGCGGTATGATAAATTACGGTATGCCTTATCACCTCGACATAATAAATGTTGGTGACGTCAACCTTTATGACTCCCTTCTGGGATTTTATGAGCACATATCTGTGGGCGAGTGCCTTTGCCCTGACGGCGGAAATGGCTTTTTCAAACCTGAATGCAAAAGCCGAGTAAATGACGGGCTTCAATATGTAATCGCTGGCGTTTACGTCATACGCGTTTATGGCGTATTGCGCCATCTGCGTGACGAAAATAAGACAGACGTCCGGATCGACCATGCGCAGGCGCTTGGCTATGCCCAACCCGCTTTCATAAGGCATGTTGATATCCATGAATACGATGTCGTATTCGTGCTTATATCCGTCGAGGAACGCCAGCCCGTCTTTAAAAGATGCGACCGAAAACCGCTCGTCGTGCTCCTTTCCGTAATCGGCTATGCAACTTTCAAGCTGTCCGAGTTCGCGTTCGTCGTCTTCGACTATTGCAATATTTATCATCTCTCCCTCCATCACCGTGCTTTTCATTCAAATCCGGAAATACCGACATTTAAATTACACATACAAGACAATTATATATCATTTATTTTAAAATTGCAATACCTATTTTTTATATTCGCAGATGCCTACAAAAATAATATTTATTTTATTGTACACAGATTTCGGCGAACGGCACTTATTAATTTAGGAACTTAATATAATCTACTTAAAGACCGACCAACTAAATATAATTCATATTATCTGAAACACAAATTGGCAGTTAGGCTCACGCCTTTAATGTATAACTAAATCCACACGCTGAGCGTGTGGATTTAGTTATACATTAAAAATTACATTGGATATCAATAGTAATTTAAAATATTAAATTTACTTTTTAGCTGCGTCCTGAAAGATTTTAAGACCCCCTTTCGGTGAGGACATGCTTATACATATCCTTTATGACCTTAAAGGGAATGGTTGCCGCTTTTTGCAAGCAGACTGGGATTTGTGGTTACGCCGCTTATTATGCCGAGATCGGCTGCGGCAGCAATTTATTCGGTTATAGCCGTGTCGATAAAAATTTTCACGATTATCACTCCAAAACAATATTTGTAAATTTTTTGATTTTGCCCTTGCCCAAAAAAGTAAAATACAGCGCCTTTACGCCGTCATCACCCTTATAATCGCCGTAAAAAGTTCTTTCATCTACGGAAGGGTGTATCTCTATCTCCGCCACGGCCGCGCCGAAGGGTTCGCACTTTACCTGCATTACCCCCTCCGCCTTGCCGCAGACGGTTACGCCTATGCGTTTGAGACCCTTTATGTCAAAATATTTAAAGCCCGCCATGGCGCCGTTGCAGAAATTGGCAATATATTGGTCGCCGTTGCCGTTCCTGTCGCCGCCGCTCTGCGTGAAGTACGGGTGACAGCCCGCCCTGTTTTTGCCGAGCGGTTTGGAATGAAACCTGCCGCCCTTGCGCGAAGTGAGGTTGCAGGCGATGCGCGCCTCGTACACCCCCCTGCCTTCGAGCGGGCCGCCGTTGAGGCCGCAGCTCGTCATTTCGACCTGGTTTATCGAGCCATCCGGCTGAATAAATATCTCCTCCGCACAGCCCTGGCGCGAAAAACAGTTGCGGTTGGTCTGGCGGTGGTAAAATATATAATTCTTTCTGCCGACGGAGAGCATTCCGCCGTGGGTATTGCCCGTATAATTGGCGGCCGTTTTGGGGCCGTTGTACGCATCGCGCAGGCCTATGTCGCCGTTTGAAACGAGCGTCCCGCCATATATGAATGGGCCTGCGGGCGAATTGCCGACCGCATAGCACAACTCATGCCCTATGGCGGAGGAATAGACAAAGTAATATCTGCCGTCTATCTTGCGCATTGACGAGGCCTCGAAAAAGCTGTGCCCGCCCAATTGACCGTTCGCCGGCATGGTCTGAACGGGGACGCTGATGACCGTAAGCATGTCCTTGGGATCGAGTTCGACCACAGCGCCGCCCTTTACGTTGCTTTTGGATACGCCGAGCACGGGAAAGAACATGCCCGAGCCGTAGTAAAGCCACACCCTGCCGTCCTCGACATATACTGCGGGGTCAAAGGGCAGATATTCTTTTGAATAGGGATATAAATTTACCTCGCCGTGGTATTTAAAGGGTCCCGCCGGGCTGTCTGCAACTGCGCAACGTATCGCCCAGCTTTTGCGCGTGATGCCGGGGTTGAAGGCATAATACAGATAATACTTGCCGTCCGGGGCGAGACAGACGTCGGGGGCGTACATGCTCCTCTTGCCATTATATGAAGGATCATCCGTCTTTTTGTATATGACGCCCTCGTACCGCCAGTCGCCGAGGTCGTCGACGGGGGCAGACCAAGTTACATAATCGTTCATGCAGAAGCCGCCGCCATTGAACCTGTCGTGCGAGCCGTATACGTATACCCTGCCGCCGAACACATGCGGTTCGCCGTCGGGGATATATTCCCAGCCGGGAAGGTATGGATTGAACGCTTGCATAGTATATTCTCCTTTGCTCATTTATTTTTATTTTTAAAATCTGAGGGCGAATAGCCCGTGCTCTTTTTGAACATCTTGCAAAAATAATTGTATTCTGAAAACCCGCAGAGCTCGGCCGTGCGCACGATGCTCTCCCCCGATGAGAGTAACTCCTTTGCCCTCTCTATGCGGCAGAATGAAATGTACTGCATTATGCCCATACCGAAGGCACACAGCGAAAACTGGTATAAGCTTGAACGTGAAAAGTTGAACCGGCTGCAAATTATACGGCTGTTGAGCGTCTCGGACAGGTTGTCGCGTATGAACCTGTCCAAGCTGGCGGAGATGTCGTCGTTGCGCCACTGGGCGAGATTGGATATGTATACATACGATGAAACTGCATCCAGCAGGCGGACGGCGGCATTAATTTCGGCCATGGTACGCTTGGATATGTCCGAAACGGCGATAAGACTCTTTGCGCGGGGCACCCCGTAGCCCTCAGCCAGTGTACAAGCCCTGTTTACGGCCTCGGCGTAGTCCTCTGCGGACAGCATATGCGCCAAAATAGCATAGCCCAATACACCTCCGCCTATCTGTATGGGCGTTATCGCCTCGGTTATGCCTGCGTGGCAAGTGTATATGTGAGGCTTGCGCAACTTTTTTGCGCGCATGCACGCCGCCCTGTCGCAGTCGTGACAAGCCTTTAGCCCCTCGCGCGTACTCCTTATATTTCGGCAAAACCGTGGAGCTGTTTCAGGATATTCGGTGACGAGGTTGAACGCGTCGTCGAATATCGATATGCGGATTCCCACCACAGTATAAAAATCCTGCAAAAGGGTATTGAGGTTTTTAATATCGAAAGTACTTATCATAATCTGATTGTATTTTAACATCAAAAAACCAAATTGTCTATATAAAAATTTAAAATCAGAACAAAAGTATAGATAATCGGCACAATAATATCTTTAAAACGAATGTCGGAAAGTATATCATATAGTCAGCAACCGAAAAAGGAGAAAATTATGAAAGAGCTATTAGAAGGTATTGCTACCATAAAATACGAGGGCGCGGACAGCAAAAATCCGCTCGCCTTCAAGTTCTACGACGCAGACAAAATAGTAATGGGCAAACGTATGTGCGAGCACCTGCCCTTTGCCATGGCGTGGTGGCACAACCTCGGCGCCAACGGCGTGGATATGTTCGGCCGCGGCACGGCGGACAAATCGTTCGGCGCGCAGCCGGGCACTATGGAGCACGCAAAGGCAAAGGTAGACGCAGGCTTTGAGTTTATGCAAAAGCTGGGCATACGCTACTTCTGCTGGCACGACGTAGACCTCGTGCCCGAGGCGGACGACATAAAAGTGACAAACGTGCGCTTGGACGAGATTTCCGACTATATTCTTGAAAAGATGAAGGGCACGGACATAAAGTGCCTGTGGGGCACGGCCAACATGTTCGGCAACCCCCGCTTTATGAACGGCGCGGCATCTTCCAACAGCGCAGACGTGTTTGCATTTGCCGCGGCGCAGGTAAAAAAGGCGCTGGATATAACCGTAAAACTCGGCGGCAGGGGGTATGTGTTCTGGGGCGGCAGAGAGGGCTATGAAACGCTCCTCAACACCGACGTCAAATTCGAGCAGGAAAACATCGCCCGCCTCATGCACATGGCGGTGGACTACGGCAGGAGCATAGGTTTCAAGGGCGACTTCTACATAGAACCCAAGCCCAAGGAGCCCATGAAACATCAATATGACTTCGACGCCGCCACCGCAATAGGCTTTTTGCGGCAGTATGGCTTAGATAAGGACTTTAAGCTCAATATAGAGGCCAACCACGCCACGCTGGCGGGACACACTTTTGAACATGACCTGCGCATAAGCGCCATTAACGGAATGCTCGGCTCTATCGACGCAAACCAGGGCGACGCTCACCTCGGCTGGGATACGGACGAATTCCCCTTCGACGTATACACCGCCACAATGGCTATGTACGAAATTTTAAAGACTGGCGGACTTACCGGCGGTTTCAACTTCGACGCCAAGAACCGCCGTCCCTCCTATACATACGAGGACATGTTTGCAGGCTATATCCTCGGCATGGATACCTTTGCCCTCGGCCTCATAAAGGCGGCCGCGCTCATCGAGGACGGCAGGCTGGACGAGAACATAAAGGAGCGCTATTCAAGCTACCATACCACCGAGATAGGCAAAAAGATAATCTCTGGCAAGACAACCCTTGCAGAGCTCGCCGCCTATGCAGATAAACTGGGCGCGCCAGCGCTCCCCGGCAGCGGCAGGCAGGAAATTCTGCAAAACATTGTAAACGGCGTACTCTACGGAAAATAATGGATACTTTTATTGGCATAGACCTCGGCACGTCGGCGGTAAAACTGCTGCTGGTCGGCGCCGACGGCGGTATATTAAACAGCGTAACCAAAACATATCCCGTGTCCTATCCGCAAAGCGGTTGGAGCGAACAGAACCCCGAGGACTGGCTGAATGCCATTGAACGGGGCATAGAGGAGCTAATATCGGCCGTCGACCCCAAGTCCATAAAGGGCATAAGTTTCGGCGGGCAGATGCACGGGCTCGTCGTTCTCGATAGGGACGATAACGTCATTCGCCCCTGCATATTATGGAACGACGGCAGGACGGAGAAGCAGACTGCGTATTTAAACGAGGTTATAGGCAGGCGCACCCTTTCGGAGCATACGGCAAATATAGCCTTTGCGGGCTTCACTGCGCCCAAAATTTTATGGATCAAAGAAAACGAGCCGCAAAACTTTGCGCGCATAAGCAAGATAATGCTGCCTAAGGACTACATTGCGTATAAACTTGCGGGCTCGTTCTGCACCGACTATTCGGACGCATCCGGAACCCTTCTTTTAGATGTGAAGAACGGCGATTGGAGCGCATATATGTGCGATATATGCGGCGTAAAGCGCGAACAGCTGCCTGAACTTAAACAGTCATTCGAGCGCACGGGCTACCTTAAAAACCAATATGCCCGGCAGTGGGGCATGGGAAGAGTTACTATTGCAGCGGGCGCGGGCGACAACGCCGCTGCCGCCATAGGCACGGGCAATGTCAACGACGGCGACTGCACAATATCTTTGGGCACGAGCGGAACAGTGTTCACCTCGCAGGATAACTTTTCGGTGGACGAACACAACGCCCTGCATTCCTTCCGCCACGCAAACGGCAGGTATCATTTAATGGGTTGTGTGCTTTCCGCCGCCTCGTGCAATTCGTGGTGGATGGAAAGCATTCTCAAAACTAACGATTTTGCCGCCGAGCAACAGGGTTTGCAGGCAAAGCTTGGCAAAAATGATATATACTTTTTGCCCTACCTAATGGGCGAAAGGAGCTCGCACAACGACGTAAACGCCCGCGGCGCCTTCATCGGTATGCGCCCCGACACTGCGCGCGGCGACATGACGCTGGCCGTATTGGAGGGCGTTGCGTTTGCATTGCGCGACTGCATAGAGGTTGCGAGGGCGAACGGACTCAATATAAATAAGGCCAAACTGTGCGGCGGCGGAGCAAGGAGTGTGCTTTGGCGACAGATAATAGCCAATGTGTGCAATGTTGAGGTTGAAATTCCTCTCGCCGAAGAAGGCCCCGCATACGGCGGCGCTATGCTCGCCATGGTGGCGTGCGGCGCGTACAAAACCGTTGAAGAGGCCGCCTCCGCGCTAATATCAATCAAGTCTGAAATAAAGCCCGATGCGCAAATCGCAGCCGATTATCAGAAGAGATACGAGGTTTTTACCGGGCTATATCCTGCCTTGAAGGACGTATATCCTAAAATCTAAAGGTGAATTAAATGGAAGAGACAATACAACAAAAGAGCGTAAACGCAATAAGAATTCTCTCGGCCGAGGCAATAACCCGCGCACGCTCGGGGCACCCGGGAATATGCATGGATGCGGCCCCGATAGGGTATACATTGTATGCCGATGTAATGAAATACAGCAACAAAGACCCCGAATGGCAAAACCGCGACAGGTTTGTACTCTCTGCAGGACATGTCTCCATGCTGCTGTACTCGCTTTTGTACCTGTTCGGGTTCGGTCTGACTAAGGAAGATTTAATGAACTTCCGCCAGTTTGGCTCCAAAACGCCCGGTCATCCCGAACACGGAGTTACGCCCGGAGTTGACGCCTCTACGGGGCCTCTCGGCCAGGGCATTGCAAACGCCGTGGGGCTTGCATTGGCGGAGACATATCTCGCCGCTAAATTCAATCGTCCCGGTCTGAACATTGTCGACCACTACACCTACTGTCTGTGCGGCGACGGCTGCTTGAAGGAAGGCATAAAGCTACGAGGCCTGTTCGTTCGCAGGCACACAAAAGCTGGGCAAGCTCATACTGCTATACGACAAAAACGACATATCTATTGAGGGCGACACATCTGTGACCTTTTCGGAAAACACAGCCATGCGCTTTGCCGCCCAAGGCTGGCATGTCATAGAGGTAGCTGACGTAAACGACCTTGACGAACTCAAGAAAGCAATCACTGAGGCCCGGGATGAAACAGAGCGCCCCTCCATTATAATCTGCCACTCAACCATAGGATACGGCACTCCGCTTGCGGGTTCGGCCGCCGTTCACGGCACTCCGCTGACTTCTGAGCAGCTTATGCTGACTAAAGAGTATTTAAACTGGACGGAACTGCCCTTTGAAGTACCGGCGGCAGTAAATTATCACTGTATGCAGGCCGCCGAACGTGACAATGCGGCCAAAGCCGAATGGCAGGAGATGCTATCCCGATACAAAAAGCAATATCCCGAACTTGCAAAGGAATATGATATTTTCTTTGCCAAAGCTGCGAATGTCCACATCGCAGAGGATATATGCAACTGTGAAAAGCCCGAAGCGACGAGGGTGAGCGGCGGAATTATAATCAATCAGCTGGCGAAATCCGTGCCGAATCTGCTCTCGGGATCGGCCGACCGCGCATTTCCGACATTTTAAAGGGCGGATATGTAATAGACGACAGCAAAAACACCCCCGATGTGTTGCTGATTGCGACAGGGTCGGAGGTAGGGCTATGCTCTGAGGCGAAAAAAATACTTGCCGACAAAGGAATAGCCGCAAGGGTCATATCGCTGCCCTGTCAGCAACTGTTTGAAATGCAGAACCTTCAATACAGGGAAGAGGTAATGCCCTCCGCCATCAAGGCACGGGTTTGTACCGAGGCTGCCTCTGACAGCGGCTGGCGGAACTATGCGGGCGGTTGCGGCAGAATAGTAACCATGATTCCTTTGGCACAAGCGGGCCCATGGAGACGCTATTTACTCACTTCGGCTTTACCCCTCAGAACATTGCGGAGAATGCGAAAATCACTCTTGCGCACTCATCAGAAAATTAACGCCACAGCTCCATTAAACATTAAATATTTGTTACTTTCTACTTATAAAGCCAACGCCTCATATTGAGTTGCGTCGGTTTATCATATAAATAAAATTAAATAAAATGGCTGTTGTGTTTAAATAAAATGGCTGTTGTGTGCGCTTAGGTTATAACAAGCGGCGGCTCGCTACGCTCGCCGCCGACCTAAGCGCACACATAAAAAACAAGCAAAATCAAATATCAAATCTTACTGTCAACCCAACCAATTGGCAGTTAGACGTGAGCTTGTCATAGACGAGTGCGGCGGCGCTACGCGCCGCCGCAGACAAGCTCACACCTTTTAACTTAATCGACTAAACTGCCAACTAAAATAGTCCTTAAAACAGTCAAAATCACCAGATAAACTTACTGCTCACAAACATAACCTTGGTATTGCCTAAACATGACATTAAAATAACCTTATGAGCGTGCGACGTTCACCCATAATATTATACAAGTAGCTTCGCCAATATGGGCGCACGTCGCAACAACCTGAACCATCAAAAAACACAGGGCTCCCAAAAAGTATCGTAGAACTTTTTGGGAAGAGGAGCCGCAACAAAGCAAACTTGCAAGCAGGGACAACCTGCTTGCTCAAAAACGAAGTTTGCGGAAATAATCTCGGACGAAAACGTAAAACTCATGGGTGAATTGCCCTGCAAGCTCTCCGCAATGTTATGCCGTATGACTACGAAGTTGTTCCCAAATGAGGTTGGATACCCGTCCGCTTGTTGGACTTGAAGCCACTGAAAAGTTTTAAAAATGTATGATTTTAGCCTGTTTTTACCCGATTTCGCCTCATTTTTAGCGAAAAATCAAACCATGTGCCAAACGTGTGCCAAATCACACAACAAGCGATTCCGACCTTAAAACTTACACAGCCGCCGACAAACTTCGGCGGCTGCAACAACTTATATAATAAGTATATTATTCTCAAAAATAAAAATTAAATTGACAATATTGTTAAAGGATGATACAATAGCTATGGAGGTTAAATATGGACTACTCACAATACCCGTTGAGCGGTAAAATGTATGGCGGCTCCGAGAAGAAAATTGGTATCCTCATCGATAATGAGAAATATATTGTTAAATTTCAGAAGGATTCCATGACAGGGTTGAGGTTCAATCATGTTTCAGAATACCTGGGGTCTCACATATTTTCCTTGCTCGGCTTTGACGCACAGGAAACTTATTTGGGCACTTACAACAATCAAAACGTTGTTGTAATGAAAGATTTTCTTTCAGACGGCGCACAGTTCGTTCCCTTTAATGAGGTAGGTGAAAGTTCTTTGGACGTCGATAAGGAAAAGGTGCAATATACCTATACCGACATTATGAAAATGCTCCGCGCAAATAAGAAACTGACGGACGTAGATAAGACCATTGACGTATTCTGGGACATGTATATAGTTGATGCCCTAATTGGTAATTTTGATCGCCACGGTATGAATTGGGGGTTCATAAAGAAAGATAACCGCTATTCCCTCGCCCCCATTTTTGACAACGGCTCTGCCCTCTTCCCGCAGATGAATGACGAAGAAGAAATGCTGCGCATAATTAACAACCAGAAAGAAATTGATAAAAGAGTTTACGAGTTCCCAACTTCGCAGATTAAATTGCGAGGCAAAAAAACTTCGTACTATAAAGTTATAAACAGCCTGCAATTTAGAGAATGCAACACAGCTTTGTCGCGCATTCACAGTCGCATAAATATGGAAGCGATATATAAACTAATTGACGATTTAGATTGCATAACACCGACACACAAACAGTTTTATAAAGTGATGCTGCAAAACAGATATGAAAGAATACTTAAAAGCAGCTACGAAAAACTTGAAGGAGTTTAATTTTGGAACGCATAACCGAAGGCGTTATCTGCCTTGAACAGGACGATGTTGTATATCACCTGTGTAAAATTGAATATCACTACTTCGACGACGACAAAGAGAAGTATGTCTTTATCCCATACTGGAATATTATAGATTTGTTGCCGAACGATATTTTTCAGGGCATCCCCGGACTTGATATGGAACTCCATAAGGATGTGTACGAACGCGACGGCGTACCCGTATTTATATCGGAGCGCACGCCGTCCGTAAACAGGGAGGACTTGTGGCAATTGCTGGAACAGTGCGGCATGACTTATCTGAACCGTCTTGAATGGCTGATACGCACCACAATGAGATACTTCGGCGACAACCTGTATGTCATAAGATACGAAGAAAGCAGGCGAATTGATAAGGTGAACGACCTTACAAAGTTTAATTACAGCGACAAGATTGCCCTGAATACAATATTTTCAATGAGTGGCAAGCAACAGACCATAATCAAGATTCTGCTGCGAATTGTTGCAAGCGGCAGCTGCCTTACAGCGGACGAACTGCGCATTGACGATAAAAACCGCAGAGATTACTTTAACCTTTTATATGCGCTCAACCACAAGGCTTTTGCCGACGGGAGCATACAAAAGCGCGGCAGGGCAAAGATTGCCGTGAGCGTGCCAAAACTCGATGAAATTTACAACCAATACTGTGCAGGTAAAATTACGAGGGCGCAAGCTATGCAGGCTTTGAATATCCCCTCCGCCTCTACTTTTTACAGACGCATTGCCGAATATAAGAAGACATACAACAGACAATAAACTGTTTATCAAAAATAAAAATTAAATTGATAATATTAATGCCGCCGCGGGATAAATTCCCGCGGCGGCATTAATATTCCGTCAGTGATTCGCTTATAATTTAATATTTTTGCGGCACCAATCTTCGGCAAATATGCGCATACACTCGTCGCAGTAGGCATACCAGAACTTCTCTATACCGAGCATATTTACAATTTCCTTAAACTTTCCGTATGCACCCTTGCCCGATAACGCATTTAATAGTTTTTCCTTCATGTCCTCTGACTGTCTCAAAACAAATTTCTGCACCAATCTTCGGCAAATATTCGCATACACTCGTCGCAGTAGGCATACCAGAACTTCTCTATACCGAGCATATTTACAATTTCCTTAAACTTTCCGTATGCACCCTTGCCCGATAACGCATTTAATAGTTTTTCCTTCATGTCCTCTGACTGTCTCAAAACAAACTCTTTCATTACCTTATACTCATCAAAGTCATGCTTATCGGGAAGGAGCAAAAGGTCGTCCATGTTGTAATCTTCAATGTCGGTATCGGAATATTCGCTATCCAATATTATCTCTCTGCTCTTTTTATCGTAATAAAAAGTCATATCGTCTGCCGACATTTCAATGGCGTTGCAGACATCTTGCGTGAGGCGCTTGAATTTCTCCTCATCAAAGAATGTTTCTTCCTGCACATATGGCTCGTCAAGTCCGTGTTCGCGCACAAACTTATCGAATAACCATTCGGAAGAATCCATTAAAAGACTGTAAAGCTCATTTTTTGCTTGCACCTCGGACAAATTATGGATATATTCCCCTACCCTATCGTAGACCTTATCGTTCTTCTCCTCTTCCTCGCGAGTCCATTTCTCGTTGCGTTCCCAAAGAATATCCGCCTCCATGGGGAATACAGTGAAGTACAGCGCGACCATGTGTTTGCAAACTATTCTTCTGCCTGCGGCGTGCGGACAATTGCACGACGACTTGCGCGGGTGCTTATAATCTATCTTTACGGAATACAGTTTTTGCCCGCGCACTTCGCCCGAAAATTGTGTTTCACCCGTCTGAACGCAGGAAACAACTTTACAGTCGCGGTAACAATCGTACCCGCGCCAAACGGAATTGCCGCTGGCGACGCTTAAAATACCCATAATTTTCTCCTTTGTCTATATTTTAAATATACCAAACAGGGATCTGTAAAATATTCTCATGCAGTGCGCCGGGCAGGGGGCAGGTACAGATTATTGCACCCGTGCCGCGCCTCTTATCGGGGATACCGTCCAGAACGGTAAATGCCGCCGTTTCATCTGCCGTGACGCGGGTGCCCTGTTTTATCTCAATCGGATATAGCACCCCGTTTTCTTCAATTATCAAATCTATTTCCCTCTCGCTCTCCACGACCTGCCCGTCGGACTTTACTCTTCGCTTGTCCTTGCCTCGGTAATATGACACGCAGTAGCGATAATCTATACCGCGGTTTGAGTAAGATTTTAAAATTTCGGAGATGACAAAAGTTTCAAAGAACGCCCCGCTCATGGCGCCGACAGCCAACGTTTCGGGCGTGAGCCACCTTGTGAGGTATGCCGCCAGCCCCGTATCTCTGAAATATATTTTTGGTGTTTTTATCGTCCTTTTGAGAACGGACGACTGATAGGGTTCAAGAAGGTATATTATACCCGAAGCCTCTAAGATGGAGATCCAATTTTTGACGGTAGTCTGGTCTTTGCCTATCTCGTCGGCGATATTCGAGTAGTTGAGCACCTGCCCCGTGCGCGCGGCGACAGCCACCATACATCTGCGGAAGTCATCTAAATTCTGCACCGCGGAGAGCGAACGCACATCGCGTTCCAAATATGTCTTTACATAGCTTGCGTAAAAAGTACCCCAATCGACGTCGCCGTTATACAGTTCGGGATAGCCGCCCCTGTGTATTATCTGCCATATATTACCGGGTGTTTTGATATTTTTTGCCCGTTCGGCAATGTATTCCATTGTAGGCAGAAACGGGCGCGAAAAACTATCCCCCGTAATTTCACGGAGAGAAAGCCCCGCAAGCTCTATGATACCGACTCTGCCCGACAGCGATTCGGAGACACCTTGCATAAGTTCGAAAGGCTGCGAACCCGTGAGGCAATACAGCCCCCTTTCTTCGCTTTCGTCACACTTCATCTTTATATAGCGAAAAAGCCCCTTTACAAGCTGCACCTCGTCGAAGATGACGGGCGGAGGATTGAGCATCATAAACATATCCGGGTTAGCTTTTGCCTGTTCTTCTATGAAAGGGTCATCAAAGGTGACATACTTCCTGTCCCCGAACAGATTTTTTATCATCGTAGACTTGCCCGTTTGCCTTGCGCCCGTAACAAGCACACACTTAAACGTTTTGTCTGTTTCTACGATCAAATCTTCGACACTTCGCTTGATGTAGTTCATCATAATCCTCCCCTATAGTAAAATTTGCGACTAATATCGAAATAAATTCGAGATTAGTCGCATTATACATCATTTAATAGCAAAAGTCAAGCGGCGAAAAACTCTATCGGGTGCTGCTCGTATCAAATTTTACAACTTTTCCCTTCCGCCCCGTTATTCTCCTTCGAGGCGCATTAAAATAAAGCCTGGCAAACAAAACGCGTACCAAAGCCGACGCTGACGCGAAAATGCGCGCGTATTTTTTAAAAAAGGCGGCGCGCGTACTTATTTTTTATTACATTAAGGGCGGGCGGACTGCAGTCCGCCCGCCCTTATGCGCTGAGCCGATATACCTTTTAATTTTAAGATTTTGAACTGTTTTCGGCCCTGAGCTTTTTACTGACTTTTCTTATCGAGAAGAAACCCCATACCGTGCACGCAGCTACTGCGACCACATCTACGACGATAAGAATAATCTTCCAGACGGCCATAGCATAACGATAATTAAAGCTATTCACCATATTGCTGTTCATGGTAGTATACAGAACATTTTTTGCGGCTCTGCGCAACATGGCGACGTCGGATGCTGACGAACTATCATAATCAGACCACATGCGCGCCTTATTGGAGCAAAGGTTGAGATCGCCGCCAGCATAAATCATTTGTTTAGCGTCCATATATGCGCTGTTTTCGTTATAATCCGAAATTACAGTACCATTAAACCCCCATTCGTCACGCAATATTTCGGTGAGAAGACGGTAATCGCCACCCGTCCAGCGCGTGCCTATGCGATTAAACGAAGACATCATTGCCTTAGTTTTTCCGATTTTAACCGTCATTTCAAAAGGGCGCAGATAAAGCTCGCGCATAGCCTGTTCAGTCACCCATGAACACCCGCCGTTACGATGAGTTTCCTGCTCGTTTACGGCAAAATGCTTAACATAACAATTAACGCCTTTACTTTGGCAACCCTGCACCTCTGCCGAGGCTATCATGCCCGTAAGAAAAGGATCTTCCGAAAAATACTCAAAATTCCTTCCCCCGAATGGCGAACGATGAAGATTTACGCCGGGAGAATACCAACCGGAATAGGGAAGCCCCTCCTCATCTGCTGTGCGTCGCGCGCCCCAAAGCGCTTCTTCGCCCACACATTCACCCATTTCGCGGATAAGATCGATATTCCACGTTGCGCTCATGACAACCTGAGATGTGTAAACATTGTTACCACGCCAAGTATCGTCTATTGACGCAATAAAATTGCACCATCCGACAGGCCCGTCCGATTCAAGAGTCTGCGGCTTATTTATACGGTCGAGGTTAACCGTTTTAAACGCGCCATTGTTATAGAGTTCGGCCATATCGTTTACGCTGAGTGCGCTTAAAATCTCCTCCCACAACGGATCGTTATAATCGGCATAATACATGCCCGTTTGAGGATTCTCTTTAAGTACGCCGGCTACAGAAACAGCCGGTGCACCCTGATTAGGCATAACACTTTCTGCCGCATCCGGATTGTTGTGTGTACGATCGGCAATTTGCCCGAGAAGCTCTGCGGTCGCATTCCTATCCTCATCCTTTGGCGCATCGGGAAGAACACTCAGATCGCTGCGCGACATCAAAAAAGTTAACCGCGCATCCGAATCGAACGCAGAATTTTCGCAATCGGTAAACCTATTCTCCACCTTATTGCCGGTAACGGGATCGCTGCCGTAAGTTATATCCGAAGTAACTTTAAAAGGTATTTCTGCATGCACCGTATGAGAATTACTGTTTACAAGGAGCGAATAATCGCCGCTTTCAATGACATATCCTGTAAAGCCGCTTTTCCCCGTATAGTCGTAAGACGCAATATAGTACGGATCGAATGAGATTGTAATCTGACATTCGTTTGGCTTATCGGCGCCGTTTGCTGCATCTTCGGCAAATACAGCATTATCTGCTGCAGGGTAAAGTTCAGGGGTTTTCGCA